>Ga0209192_10000419_pt1 | contig 42772 bp, 46 predicted proteins | sample ArcticOcean_MG_C_11_FD_187433 | JGI IMG/M metagenome (GOLD analysis project Ga0209192, IMG submission 187433) | Marine microbial communities from western Arctic Ocean - ArcticOcean_MG_CB2_154 (SPAdes) (version 2) | ecosystem: Environmental > Aquatic > Marine > Oceanic | place: Arctic Ocean... | reverse complement strand
TCGAAGGATAATTAAGATTTATCTTAATGTAGCCGGGATCAAGTCTTCACTTGTATTAAATACAAGATTAGCAAACTGACTGCCTTAAACCTAAAATCTATTCATACGAATCAGATTGTAAGAAAAGCCGGTAAAACGGCTAGCCCTCTTAAAAAAGAGGTGGGTAGAAAAAATTGGTTACAAAGCAAAAGTAGCTCGAAAATCAAAGCTTGAAAGAAAAAATCTTCGAGTCACACAACTTGGGCTTTTCAGCCCAAGCTTACCAATATGGGAGCAGTATTGCACTCTATAAACATGAGTGTAGAACCGGAAGTATTCAATACTTGGGTTCAAGATTTTAGAGTAGAAGTCCAAAAATGAATACATGCAAACGGTTTCACCGTTGAGGCACATCGAGTAAATCACGTAGGTGATTACACGGTAAATTTGATCGAAGGACGGAAGCCAGAGAACCCTCCGTAGTTAGCCACGTTAGAGGTCCATATCGTGCTATCTTGTCTTAACGAGAATTTCAATAAGTACATTATCGCTTTTTTGACAGCGGAAAACGATAAGAATGTTATCATTCATCACCGTTATCAGGCTATCATAACTCTCTTGAATATTCAGAGAATATATGAAGATCTCGTAGACTTATGTTATGGCTCTATAACTGAGAAAAAGATAATTGTCGAAGAGGAATTTCCTTAGGAGTTTTCAACCCAAGTTAAAATGATTCTCTATGCCCACCGGGTAAAGATTTTAATCACTCAATTAAATGTGCTTTATTCAGAGTTTCGAAGAAGGCAATTAAGCTTACAAGAAACCAGAACATTGCTGGTTTTAGCTGAAGAGCTACATGGCTTAATAACCCGCCTAAAAGAGTCTTTTCTAAGTATCCTATGCTGTTTACAGAAAGCTTTTGCTTTTAATTTAACTCTTCATACGAAAGAGAAGGAGCAGGAGCTGGGCGATGTGATATAATTAAAACACCAAAGAAAAGGGCTCTGCTGGTCATATAAATGACCGGTAGAACCCTTTTCTTTGGTGTTTATATTTTTCTGGTTTTATTAACATCTACTTTACAGGAGAAATTATGAAGGTTGACAATTATGGCGTTCCGCTGCACGTCGAGATAGGCTTGTATTCTAAAAAGATTGAGTGGTTAATTTGTCAAATGAATTGTATGTATCTACAATCGCAAAGCCAGACCCTCAGTCTAGCAAAGGCTAAACAGCTATTGATCATTGTCGAGGAAGTCGAGGTTTTAATTACTCGCCCTGAAAGCTCGTTTTTGAGTGTTATAAAAACGTTGAAAAGCGTGCATAGTAACGATGTTTACTTACGCAAAAAAGAAAAGAGCTCTACTGATTAAAACGATCGGTAGAATTATTTTCTTTTTTCCAACACGCCCTGTAGGACTCGAACCCATTAGGAAACATGTACAAGAAGTGATCAAATACTTGTTTACACAAAATTACCGGATGGATCAAAATGATGGCGTTAAAGCCATGATTGATTACCAACTACGTTGTCTGGAAGAGGAAAACGTAAACGGTCATATCCTAGATATTCAGAATTTGAAGTTCTACGATATTTCTTCTTGGACAGATCGATTTCACCATAATCTTCAAAAAGTCACTATGAAACACCTGTTTAATGCTAGAATCTCAGAAGTATGTGCACAATTAACTGTGCACTGTGAGTGGAATGTCCCAGACCTTGGATCCTTCGATGTAGCAACATTGATTGAACACCTGTTTATACATTTTATGTACAACCGTGAAGGGAACTCGGAAATATTTCCAGTGACCCTTTACGGAAAGGTTGGTGATGATGCAAAGGACTCATACGCCAAGTATTGTGAGAAGATTAATCTTCCTATTAACTTGGCAAAGTCAAAAACGTTCTATAAACTTGGCTCCGTAGCAGAGTTTTGTTCCAGGACTGCTATCGACGGTTATGATGTAAGTAGGGTTAGCCCTAATGTCATCAACCGATCGTTGGATTTAAGGAGTATTCCACAGCTACTGAGTGTCTGTAGCCAAAGAGGAATCATTCTCAAACCTAGGTCTTTTCCCACTCTTCAACATCTATTGAAGAAAAGTCGAACTAACGGGGAAGAAAAGTACATTTAGATGTTGTAACCATGGTTGATCAGCGCTGTAGTTTTTAACAAGTTTAATCTAAACTTGAGAAGTCCCTACAGTTTTCTAGACACTGATTATTTGGTTCAACATGATTGGATCACTAAAGACTTCATAAAGAGTCTAATTAGCGACCAAGAAAGTCTCACAAGGATCATGATTGGGAATAGTATTATCTCCGAATTCAGTTGAGCTTATCAATGAAAAGTTGAACTCGTTGAGCAAGGTGCAAAATTATTGTCGGATGTTCGGTGAATTTGATTCTGTATTACATACAAATCTATTCACTACCGAACAAAACACGGCCGAATCAGTTAGGGAAAGTTTAGACTTTCACTACCGAACCAAACGTGTTGAAATGGAGAGAAGATTTGGAACAGTACTCCCCCTATGGGAAATAGTTCCCATTAAAATAAAATAATTATGATACAATCAGCAACAGCAGAAACAGCAATACAGGCTGCAATACACGCAGTAGTACAGGCAACAGCAGAGGCAGCGGAACAGGCAGCAGAACAGGGAACACCACAGACACCAGAAAAAGCAGCAATACTCGCAGCAGTAGAGGAAATAGCACAGGCAGCAGCGCAGGTAGCAGAACAAACACCAGAAAAGGCAGCAATATAAGCGGCAGTACGAGAAAATAGATGTGAAGGCGTTCTTCCTCCTTCTCGTCCAAATTCTAAAAGGAAGTTGTCTCTAAAAACAAAGCTTAAAAGGGATTCTTGTGGAGACAAGAAATTAGGCTCAAAAGTTTGAATAAAGCAGTAAGAGTTAATCTGTTAGATGCTCACTCAATTGAAGGCAAGAAAGTCGAGGATATTCTTGAATTTGCCCGACAACTTAACCGCATAGTAGTTAGTGTTGATTTTGATGGTACTAACATTAACTATAATGCTAAAAAAGTCTATGATAGACAGTTTAGTATAGTTAAGTTCTTTAAAAAATCATTCTTTCCATTCACAACTCTGCCGCTTGATCACGAGTATCAGCTGGACCTTATTAACTCAATACTGAGTTATTAGGAATTACCAGTTGAATGGGAAAAAACCTACCTACCGACTTTAACAGTCAATCGGAAGGAGAAGATTATGTTAAATAATCGACCCTTTTAATCTCAGATCCTTTTCAAATCCATAACTTCTTTATAAATGAAGCCCAGATTGTGAAAGCTTTTTGAAAAACAGTGCCAATTAGATATGACTTGAGTTACCGTAAAGATCTGACCTGCAGTCGAACCAAATGAGGACTCCTCATAAAAAATATGAGTATAAAAGTCGTCTGTTCTTTACTGAAATTCATGTTTTCGATTTCAGAAGAATTGCTCCCAATTAATCTAGCTATTCAATTTTGTTGCCACTCGTTGATGAAAAAATCTCATCCGACTTTGTGTAATTCCATCTTTCAACTCATATTGAGAATGCACATAGTTTATCTTATTATCCGAGTTATTGTTCTGTAACTTTTTAACAAGGGTTCTCCAACTTGAAAAACAGTTCTCTATCTCTATAGTAGAACTCTTTGTTCTACTGAAATAAAATGTTGCCATTCTATTAAATCTCACTATTCTTAATAAAAGAAACCGAAAAAGTCTGCACGGAACCAACTTTAGCGATTATTCATGCTAAACAAAGAGATTCAAATGTAGTCCGGCCTATTTATAGAATAAAAGCTAGCATTAGTCTTGTCATATCAAGCTGTTTTTTTTATAAAAATATATGGGTTGTACATGCTACTCAGTATTGAGAAATTAGGATCTATAAAATAGTAGTTTTTTACTCTTCTTTTTGAGTATGTTATTTTTTTTATGTTTTTATTCAAAATAGTTAAACCCCATTTTTTCTTTATCAAACTTAATCTTTTTTCTACTTAACAGGTAACAGGCCCGCAGATAAAATTTATCTGCGAGCCTGTTAAGTTTTGTTATTGAACGAGACGTCCAGTAATTTGTAGCCAATTTTGTGCTTCAATATAGTTTGTAGGTGCTAAGCGGATAGCTTCACGCCAATATTCAGCAGCTTTCTCAAATAAAGATTCAGAAGCCTGAGCATCTCCTATTTCAATAGCTTTCTCCCCACGATAATGGTAAATAACTGCAATATTATTTAACGCTTGGGGTAAGCATGGGTTGCGTTCTAGAGCTTGATAATAATATTCTAAAGCTTTTGTATGTTCTCCATTACTTGTATGAATCAATCCAATATTGTATAAAATATAGCTTCGATCATAAGGGTCTGTTTCAAGGCGTAAAGCTTCATAATAATTTTGTAAAGCTTCAGCATATTCTCCTTCTCCTTGGGCTGACATACCCTCACGGTAATAAGTAAAAGCCTCTTTTTCCCGTTTAGAAGTAGGTAAGACTTTAAGTAAGATATCAGCAATTACGGTAAATGTTTTATCGAAAAAACTAAGTTTCTTGAGAAACTTGTTTACAAAACCACGCATGAAATTTTCATTTCACGTGGCTTTTCACTTCCTATAACAAACTAAGCTTAGCAGCTACAAGAGTGTCAATTTTTTAGCCTATTCCCAATGTTCATTTGGGTTAGTGCTTTGGATTGAATCAAAACCCAAAAATAAATGGGAATTTCCTGTTTTTTTTACTCGTTTAGGGTTCTATTTTACGTGTGCTTCAACAACTACATTTTCTTGATGAAAAAGAAAGCTAAGAAAAAAGCAAAGAAGCTAGGCTGAATTTCCATTCGAACCTGGCTTTGATAACAAATCTTATTCATTTGTAAACAAAAAACTTTCGTTTTAATCCATAGATTCTCTATCTACCCTTTTAGTCTAAATGGTACAATCGGCTTCAATTAATCAATCAATTCGATTACCCAGTTCTAAGCTTGGAACTCAACAAGTTTAAAGATGACTTGAGAGATTTCCAAGTAGCAATGAAAATTCAGGTCGCACTAAAATTATCGTTTCTTTGGGAGCGTGGCATAAGTTTTCCTTTTTTTACTCGTTTCATTTATTTTACTATAAAAAGAAAAACCTCGAAGCTTTTTTCTTTTTTCTTTCAAATGGCTTGTCTAACAAAATTTAACGATAAAATTATGATCTTCAGCTGTTTAGCCAATAATCTGCATGGTTTTTTGATCTTACCTATCGAGTAACCTATAATAAAGAGTAAGTAATCTTTCAAGAAATAGAGAACAAATCTATTTTTTTTGGATACTGGCCAAGCATTCCAAGTGTTTCAAGAAGTCTATCCCCTTTCTTGAACTCATCATTCATTGGTCAACAATCGATAAGAAAACAAATTATGGGAAAAATAGTTTTACGCGTATTATGGTTAGAGAAAACAATAGGTATTGCACTTGATGAGTCAACAGGAAAATCGAGTTACCCTATGACAGAGTATTTCTTTTGGCCCCGAAAAGATGCTTGGGATGAATTAAAAAGTCGTTTTGATACTTATTCCTGGGTTGACCAAGAAGAAGCTGTAGAACTTTTAAATAAAACTACTGAATTGATTCAATTGTGGCAAGAAGAAGATAAAAAAACCTCTTTTACTAAATTCCAAGAAAAGTATCCAGAATGTATATTCTGTGGTCATAGTTAACTCGAAAAAAATACTATTTGAACCAAAAAACCGAAGAACTACTGATCATTTCTATGGTCAGTAGTCAGCAAAATCATTAGGCAAAAACCTGTTTCTATGGTATACTAAAGGAAGGTTTTGCTTTTTTCAGCTTGATTTGTTCACAAACCATTTTCGAGTATTGCTTCTTGGGTTCCGGTCGAATAACTTTTATGCGTGGGATCCAACCAAGGAAAAGTGTCTGAGTGGCCGAAAGAGCTCGATTGCTAATCGAGTGTACGTTTTCCGTACCGAGGGTTCGAATCCCTCCTTTTCCGTAACAACAAATTGTAAGCTAAATAGTAAGCTAGATAGTAATTATACCACCTAGCTTATTATAATCCTAGCCACCCCCAAGCCATTTTTTCAGTAAATCTTGAATCGATTTGGAAAGTTGGCCCGAATATTTCCAGGCCACCCTAATTCCAATTGCTCCGCATACACCTACCAAGACAAGACCACCAGGTTTCGCACCCTCCTTTATTACCATCGGGACGGGTTGCTCGATGATGCAAACCTGTTCTTTTCCGTGTTCCGCGGTTGAAACTGGTTGCTTTACATGCTTCACTCCTGAAGAGGATAAGCTCGCAAAACGAGGGGACGCCTGAGAGTCCATGTTAGGTACCTCAACCCCACGCCATTTATTACTACAAATCTCTTTTCCCCGTCTGTCTAGGACTACCTTTGTCCAGTTAGGTTCCAGAATATTAGACGAAGGTCCCCTCACACCGGCAATCTGCTTCATATACGTATCACGATCTGCGTTGAGATCTGACCAAAACTGCGTCTGACTGGCACGGACAGCTTCGAGTTGATCGGGAGCTGCTTGCATCAATTGCTGGTCAAAATGGTCACTAACGGCGCCATTATCGATTATTTCAGTCCGGGTCGGGCCGGAAGTCTCAAGGCGTTTTTCCAAAAGTCTATCGACGAAAGCTATATTCTCAAGATCAGCTTTCGTTAAATCGTCTGAGCTTCGAGTTTTCCAAAACGGCGAAGGACGACCGTTAAGTTCTTCATCCGAACTATTTGCCTTTGTTGACTTTCTGAACATGTTCTTCTCCTTAAGTAAAAAAAATGAAGTAAAAATATCTTCTCGTTATGGTATGGGAATACGAAAACCTCTTTTTTATTAACGAATAACAAAAAAATGTTATTCGTTAATAAAAGATTAAATTTAATCTAATGGACGCATTGAAAGAACTGCTTCATTATCACGATCAATTCCTTTTTCAAACCCTGCTGCTGCTGCACGAGCACGACCAGCATGCCATAGGTGACCAACAAAGAAGAAAAAAGCTAATACGAAATGAGAAGTAGATAACCAACTACGTGGGTTTACATAGTTTACAGCATTAATTTCTGTAGCAACTCCACCTACTGAGTTCAGTGAACCAAGAGGTGCGTGTGTCATATATTCTGCTGAACGACGCTCTTGCCAAGGCTGGATATCATTCTTTAATTTGTTTAAATCTAGTCCGTTTGGACCACGAAGTGGTTCTAGCCATGGGCCACGGAAATCCCAGAAACGCATAGTTTCACCACCAAAGATAATTTCACCTGTAGGTGAACGCATTAAGTACTTACCTAGACCTGTAGGTCCTTGCGCTGATGCAACGTTAGCACCAAGGCGCTGATCTCGAACTAGGAAAGTAAAAGCTTGCGATTGTGAAGCTTCTGGACCTGTAGGACCAAAGAATTCACTTGGGTAAACTGTATTGTTAAACCAAACCATTGGTACAGAGATAAAAGCCATCATTGAAACAGCTGCAAGGCTGTATGAAAGGTAAGCTTCTCCTGACCAAACAAAAGCACGACGTGCCCAAGCGAATGGTTTTGTTAAGATATGCCAGATTCCACCAAAAATTTCGATTGATCCAATCCAAACATGTCCACCAATAACGTCTTCCATGTTATCTACACTTGTAATCCAACCGTCACCACCGAAAGGTGATTTTAGGATATAGCCAAAAACAACAAATGGACTTAGTGTTGGGTTAGTAATAGTACGTACGTCACCACCACCTGGTGCCCATGTATCATATACTCCACCAAAGTACATAGCTTTCCAAACTAAAAGCCAAGCACCAAATCCTAAAAGAACAAGGTGAATACCTAAGATTGTTGTCATCTTGTTTTTATCTTTCCAAACATAACCAAAGAATGGGTATGATTCTTCAAGAGTTTCTGGTCCGATTAAAGCGTGGTAAACACCACCAAAACCAAGAACAGCAGAAGAAATAAGATGAAGAACTCCACTTACAAAGTAAGGGAAAGTATCCAGGACTTCACCACCTGGACCAACACCGTAACCTAAACCAGCAATACGTGGTAACAGGATTAATCCCTGTTCGTACATTGGCTTTTCAGGTACAAAGTGAGCAACTTCGAAAAGGTTCATAGCACCCGCCCAGAAAACGATTAAACCAGCATGAGCTACATGAGCTCCTAGAAGTTTTCCAGAAAGGTTAATTAGTCGTGCATTACCAGCCCACCAAGCAAATCCAGTAGATTCCTGATCACGACCACCAACAGTAAGTGTTCCATTAAAGAGCGTTTCCACGTGGTAAAACCTCCTCAGGGAATACAAGTTGTTCATGTGGCTGATCTTGAGCAGCCATCCAAGCTCGAATACCTTCGTTTAGAAGAATATTTTTTGTGTAAAATGTTTCAAATTCTGGATCTTCAGCAGCACGGATCTCTTGCGATACGAAATCGTATGCACGTAAGTTAAGTGCTAAACCAACTACCCCGATTGCACTCATCCAAAGACCTGTTACCGGTACAAATAACATGAAGAAGTGTAGCCAACGTTTGTTTGAAAACGCAACACCGAAAATCTGTGACCAGAAACGGTTTGCAGTTACCATTGAGTAAGTTTCTTCTGCTTGTGTCGGGTTAAAAGCACGGAAAGTGTTTGCACCATCTCCATCTTCAAATAAAGTGTTCTCTACTGTAGCACCATGAATAGCACAAAGAAGAGCAGCACCAAGAACACCAGCAACACCCATCATATGGAATGGGTTTAATGTCCAGTTATGGAAACCCTGGAAGAATAGGATGAAACGGAAGATTGCAGCAACACCAAAACTTGGTGCGAAGAACCAACCTGATTGTCCTAAAGGGTAAATTAAGAATACAGATACGAAAACTGCGATTGGAGCTGAAAACGCAATTGCGTTATAAGGACGGATTTGTACTGCACGAGCAATCTCAAACTGACGAAGCATGAAGCCAATCAGTGCGAATGCACCATGTAGTGCAACAAATGTCCACAGACCACCAAGCTGTACCCAACGTGTAAAATCACCTTGTGCTTCTGGACCCCATAATAGAAGTAATGAATGTGCCATACTGTTTGCTGGAGTTGAAACAGCAGCTGTAAGTACATTACATCCTTCTAGAAAAGAAGAAGCAAGACCGTGAGTATACCAAGAAGTTACGAATGTAATTCCTGTTAACCAACCACCAAGTGCAAAGAAAGCACAAGGGAAAAGTAAAAGACCAGACCAACCAACGAAAACAAAACGATCACGCTTTAGCCAATCATCGACATCATCAAACCAACCGCGTTTTTCTTCGGTTTTTCCAATTGCTATAGTCATAGCGTTAATCTCCAAAATTGTAGGATAAAATGAATAAGTATGTTCTCTTTAAAAATGTATAAAACAATTTGTAAAAGAGGAACTTTACTTTTCTCTATTATACCTATAGTATAAAGGGGTCACGCTCTTTTTTTTACTGTACTACTTTATTATAACTGTAAAGACTTGTGAATAAAACACTAGTACGAAACACTTTTTATTACGGAATTTGAAGCTTTACTCTAAACCAATTGTCAACGCTGATTGACAATTGGTTTAGAGTAAAAATTACCAACTTGATTTTGTAACACCCGGTAAAAGACCCTGATGAGCCATTTCACGAACTAAGTGACGAGATAAACCAAAATGGCGGTAATAGCCTTTAGGTCTTCCCGTTACTAAACAACGATTATGTAAACGGGTTGGTGAGCTATTACGAGGTAATTTTTGAAGTTCACGGTGAGCTAAAAATTTCTCTTCAAAGGTTATCGCTTCTTTGATTTTCTGTTTCCCTTCAAGTCGTTTTTTTGCATACTTTAAAACTAATTTTGAGCGCTTTTTGTCGCGTTCAATCATACTTTTTTTTGCCATTCTTTATATCTCCACTTAATTTTTGATAACATTTTTTAGACTAGATTATGCATCCAGCTGGATTCGAACCAGCGATGTTCTTTCGAAGCGAGATTATGAGTCACGTGCCATCGTCCACTCGGCCATAGATGCATTATCTTTTATAATAACGAAATTATATTTTTTTGTCTAATTTTACTTTTTTACCCTTGACGTTGTTTATGTTTAGGTACAATGCAAATAACCATTACTTTCCCCTTACGTCGAATTAAACGACATTTCTCACACATTTTTTTAACTGATGAACGTACTTTCATAATAAATAAAAAATAAAAAATAGGATTTACCGATTCCATTTATAAGAGCGAAAAGTGATTCTTCCTTTAGTTAGATCATAAGGCGTTAATTCTACTGTCACTCGATCACCTAAAAGAATTTTAATACGGTTTCTACGGATTTTACCTGAAATATGAGCCAATACTTGGAAGCCGTTATCGAGTACAACCCTAAACATTGCGTTAGGTAAAGTTTCAGTAACAACTCCTTCCATTTCAATTAGTTCTTCTTGCTTACTCAAGTAACCTCCTTACTTATGAATAAAATTATCAATTACCAAACGTAACACAGAACCTCTCCACCAATCTTCTTAGCCCGAGCTTGGCGATCAGTCATAACACCTTGAGAAGTTGATAAAATTGCAATACCAATACCACCTAAAACACGTGGTACTTCGTTTTTATTTGCATAGATGCGTAAACCAGGTTTACTAATACGAAGTAGTTTTGAGATATACGGATCTTTCTTTTTACCGTTATATTTAAGTGATACACGTAGATATAATGGTAGTGGTTCAATTTCTTCAAATGCTTCAATATAACCCTCATCTTGAAGAATTTTTACAATTGTACAAGTTATTTTTGTTTTTGGTACTAACACATATTTTGTTTTTACCATGTTAGCATTACGTAAACGGGTGATCATATCTCCAACCCTATCACTAGTCATTTTTCCCATTAGTTTTCTCCTTTGCCTTATGGTTACAATTAGTTTCGTTTAAAGGGCATTCCTAAATGTTTTAGAAGTGCTTCACCCTCTACATCTTTTGAGCAAGTAGTTACGATAGAAATATCCATTCCTTGAATTTGTTCAATTTTATCGTAATTAATTTCTGGGAACATCAATTGTTCTTCAACACCTAAACTATAATTACCATGGCCGTCGAAACTTTTGATACTAATCCCTTGAAAGTCACGAATTCGGGGTAAAGCTAAATTAACTAAACGGTCTAAAAATGCGTACATTCTTTCTCCACGTAAAGTTACAGTTAAACCAACAGCCATACCTTCGCGGATTTTAAACCCAGCAATGGCTTTTTTGGAACGAGTAACAATACCTCGTTGGCCGGCAATAATAGTTAATTCTTTTAAAGAGTTTTCTAGTGTTTTTGCATTTTGAAAAGACTCTCCAAGTCCTCGATTGATCACAATCTTTGTTAATTTAGGTACTTGATGGAAGTTAATGTATTCAAATTGTTGCATTAATTTTTTTACAATCTCTTCTCGATATAAATTTTTTAATCGTTGGGTCATAAGTATGTATAAGTTCTATAAAGATAAGCGAGATCAGCTAGAGTACTTCAGGTGCAAGCGAAACAATTTTAGTAAAATTACGGTCACGTAATTCGCGTGCAATTGGTCCAAATACACGTGTACCACGTGGTGTTCCTTCTTTGTTTATAACAACAGCTGCGTTATCATCAAAGCGGATTGACATACCATTTTCTCGTCGTAAACCTTTTCGTGTACGTACTACTACAGCACGTACAATATCAGATTTTTTTAATGGCATATTGGGAATAGCGTCTTTAACAACGGCAACAATAATATCTCCAATACTGGCATATTGGCGATTATCACCTAAAACTTGGATACACATTAGTTTTCTTGCGCCACTATTATCAGCAACACTAAGATAAGATTGGGGTTGAATCATAATAAATGAAATAAATAAAAAAATACTTAAAAAATTAAGCGACTTCGCGGCGAATAATTCTTGTTTTTACAGGCATTTTATATGAAGCAATTTTCATTGAAGAACGTGCTAGAGGTTCAGCAACGCCAGCCATTTCATATAAAATTTTCCCTGGTTTTACAACTGCAACCCAATAATCCGGTGCACCTTTTCCTGAGCCCATACGGGTTTCAGCAGGACGCATTGTAATTGGCTTATCTGGGAAAATACGGATCCACAGTTTTCCTCCACGACGCGCATAACGTGTCATGACACGTCGGCCTGCTTCAATTTGACGTGATGTAATCCAACCTGCTTCTAAAGCTTGAATACCAAACTCACCAAAAGCAATTGTATTTCCTTTCTTTGAAAGACCCTGTAGGCTTCCCCGATGGTAACGTCGAAATTTTGTTCTTTTTGGGCTTAACATCTACTCTCTCCTTTCAATAGTAATTTTTTGGAAGCAAAAAAAAGGAATACCGCTATTCTTAATTAGCTACCCAGACTTTAATACCAATAATCCCATAAATCGTTTGGGCTTCATAGTTACAATAATCAATTTCTGTACGTAAAGTTTGTAGCGGTACTCGCCCTTCACGGACCCATTCGCTTCTTGCAATCTCAGCTCCATTTAAACGTCCTGAAACTTGAATTTTAATTCCAGTTACACCAGCTCGGCACGCTCGTTGTAAACCTTGCTTCATTGCTTTACGGAAGGGTATTCGTTTTTCCAATTGACTTGCGACAAATTCAGCTACTATACGCGCTTCTTTGTCTGGTGCCTTTAGTGCGATAACTTGAATAGCAAATTCTCTAGATTGTACTCTTTGTCCAAACGCTTTAGTAAGCTTCTTCTGTAAATCCTGTCTTAATTTTTCAAGACCACTACCATTTCGACCTAAAATAACTGCAGGTCGTGCAACATGTAAATTGACTTCAATACGATCTACGTTACGAGCTAAAGTAATTTTGGAAACTCCAGACTCTTTACAAGTTTGGGTGAAAAACTTTCGAATTAAACGATCTTCTTGGATAAGACTTGAGTACTCATCTGCTTTTGCAAACCACTGTACTGAATGCTCTTGTGTAACACCAACACGGAACCCTATTGGATGAACTTTTTGTCCCATAATTTATGCTTCCCTTTTATTAACTTTCTTGTTTCACCGTAATCATAATATGGCACGTAGGCTTTTTAATAGGAAAACCTCGACCTTGTGCTCGGGGTCGGAACCTTTTCATTTGAGAACCTTGATCAGCCGTAGCTTCACTAATTAAAAGCTTTGCTTTACTTAGTTTGACATTATTTTTAGCATTCGCAGCAGCAGAGGCTAACGTTTGTAAAATAGGTTGGCAAGCTCGATAAGGCATAAATTCTAAAATCATTAATGCTTCTTCATAAGAACGCCCACGAATTTGATCTAATACTCTGCGTACCTTAAAAGCAGACATTGGAATATTTCGTCTATATGCAGTTGCTTCCAGTTTAGTTGTACTTGTCATCAGATAATTCTCCTTCTAACGTTTTGTTTTTTTATCAGTTTTTACATGTCCTCGAAAAGTTCGCGTAGAAGCGAATTCTCCAAGCTTATGCCCTACCATTTGATCACTAACAAAGACTGGTATATGTTCTCGTCCATTATAAACAGCAATTGTATGGCCAATCATAATTGGAACGATAGTAGAAGCGCGAGACCAGGTTGTGATGAGTTGACGTTCACCTAGGGTATTTAGTTTATCAATTTTTTTCAAAAGATGGTCGGCTACAAAAGGTCCTTTTTTTAACGATCTTGTCATAAGTAATTCTTTTTATTTATCCTAATTTTCGGGAGTAAACTAATTATTATTTTCTTCCACGGAGAATCAGGTTTGTACTATATTTCTTACGTACGCGTGTTTTGATTCCTAATGCAGGTTTTCCCCATGGTGTTACTGGACGGCTTCGACCAATTGGTGAGCGTCCTTCACCTCCACCATGTGGGTGATCTACAGGGTTCTTTACTACACCACGGACTTTTGGACGTCGGCCTAACCATCGTTTGCGGCCAGCTTTACCTACAACAATTGTACTTGCTTCATGGTTCCCGACTTGACCAATTGTTGCCCAACATGTTCTTGCAATCAAGCGCACTTCACCTGAAGGTAGACGAAGAGTTACATATTTACCTTCTTTAGCCACAATTTGGGCTAAACTACCCGCTGCTCGTGCTAATTGGCCACCACGTCCGGTTTCAAGTTCAATATTATGAACTTCTGTTCCAAGAGGGATATTCATTAAAGGTAAGGAGTTACCGACTTTGATGGGAGCTGCACTATCTGCGAGAATAGACTCGCCTACCTGTAACCCACGTGGGGATAAGATGTAGCGTTTTTCACCATCCTGATAGTGAAGTAGTGCAATTCGGGCACTACGGTTTGGGTCATATTCAATACTAAAAACTTTTGCAAATAAGCCAAGTTTTTTACGATGAAAATCAATTTGACGGTATAAACGTTTGTGGCCACCACCGCGTTGTTGACAGGTAATAACCCCACGGTTGTTCCGGCCTGTTGATCGATGATAATAACTAGTTAGCGATTTTTCAGGTTTACTTTTTGTAATTTCGTCAAATGTAGAAACAGAACGATTACGAGTTCCTGGTGTATATGCTCGGTAAAAACGAATACCCATAAAAAATTTAAATAAGTAAGTAAATAGAAAGTTGAAATAAGGAGCAAATTTACATGAGTAATAGAATTTCCTATTTCAACCAAAATAAAATTTTGTGTAAGATTCCAGCGATTCTTTAAATCAACTTAAGTTTCCCCAAAGAAAGCTATAGAATCATCAGGGCTTAATGTAATAATTACACGTTTATTGCGGGGACGGTAGCCTTGGTACTGGCCTAGACGGCGTTTTTTACGTGGACATCGATGTGTATTTACGGAAAGTACTTTTACAGAAAATACTTCTTCCATTAATTCTTTAATCTTCGTTTTCGTCAAACGAATATCGACATCAAATGTATATTGATTATTTTCTAATAATCTTGTTGTCTTTTCTGTTAATACAGGAGATTTTACTAAGTCGATCATAAATACTTTTTTTTTTGAAAGAATAGAACCTAGTCAAAAAATGACTTCTTTCTTTATCTTAAAGTACCTTTGCTTCTTAAGTTTGTATAGTAAAAACATTAAGAATTCTGTTTAAAAAATCTTTTCTTTTTTTTGTGAGTGACAAATCGGGTTGTTTTATTGTTTTTATTAAAAACGTTTTTATAGTGGCTTAGGCGGGATTTGAACCTGCGACCGAGAGGATATGAATCTCTTGCTCTACCACTGAGCTACTAAGCCATTTCCATTAATATACAGAAAGTTTTGATGAAGGGCAACTTAAGGTTTCGTCTTGAAGAAAAAGCAAGGGCATGTTATACTAATAGAAAGACCTAATGTCGGCGGGCGTAGCCAAGTGGTAAGGCAATGGATTGTGACTCCATCATTCGCGGGTTCAAATCCCGTCGTTCGCCCTTTTCTGATGGTATATAACTATCTTTCTTTTAAGTTGCCTCAAAACTATACTAAAGTAAGTAGTAAGCATTCTAAAATTTTATACGCTTTTTTATAAGGACCACCCTTTATGATCTTCTTATTCCAACTTGCTCTTTTTGCATTAATTGCTGTTTCTTTTTTATTAGTGGTTGCAGTACCTGTTTCATTTGCTTCACCGGATGGTTGGGCAAGTTCAAAAGGTGCTGTTTTTACAGGCACAGCATTATGGATCTTTCTTGTTTTTCTTGTTGGTTTTCTAAATTCATTTGTTATTTAGAGTATAGAAACCCAACAAATAAAGTTTAACTTTATTTGTTGGGTTGTCACTATTAGATTAAGAAGTGGAAATAAATCTTTTTGTTGTCAATAATTTGAATGCAAATAAATCAACTAAACCTTCTTCATGTTTTAGAAAACAAAGATTTTGTTCAAAACTCTGGCGGATATAAGTGCTTAGAACTGAATCTATTTGGAATTGTAATAAAGATCTCTTGTCCTCTATATTATTCTCAAAATAAACTTTCTGAACATTATCAAACAAAGCTGTTTGGTTTTTCTTTGTAGCAAAGTCCTGTTGCCAAAATGGTTCGGACATTTGGGAATAGACATTCTCAGTAGATCCCCAAACCCAGAAGTTTAAAAATCTCCAGTTATTTGTAAATTGTTGGTCTTTTTCAATAAATAATGTGTTTTTAAATTCTTCTTCAGAAAATTGCCAGAAAAATTGCCATTTTATTTTTATATCGGCTAATTTATAAGGACGATTTAATGTCGAATAATTCGAATTTAAGGTTAAATATTTTTTACTCATATCTTCACAAAGTAAGTATGCATTATGTAAGTCTGCTTCACAATAATTACTTAACCAAAAATGATTGTTTTCTTTATTTACTGTTAGTTTTTCTAAAAAGAATCTTTCAGCAGTAATACCGATCAAAGAATACATTAATTGTATATCTAATGATTTTTTAGGTAAATAAGCTAAATAATTTTTTTGTCGTTTATTCTGGGCTTTTTTATAACGTATATTTTTTTCTGGTTCATTTAAAAAAAGTAATGGAGCGTCCAATTCTTTAGTAAAATGGGAATACAAAAGACGCTTACTTGCTTTTAAATAGGCTTTTTGCATTTCTTGGAATCGATCCAGTTTAACTTTGTTTTCTGGATCTGAATAAGTAGCGATTCGCTCGAAACCCTTTTGCAAACTTTGTATAGTATGAATACTTTTATTATGTTTACGAATAGAACATAGTAACGACTCATTTACCATTGCAGTTAAATCTGCACCACTGAACCCTTCTGTTAATTGTCCAAAATAAGACCATGGGATTGTCTCCTGGTTTTGTTTCGAAATTTTAGAACCAGCATGCAGTTTTAAGATTTCAATACGACTTACAGAGGTGGGTAGTTCTAATTGAAAAAGTCGGTCAAAGCGGCCAGGGCGTATGAATGCTGGATCTAACCACTCAACAAAATTTGTAGCTCCTATAAACGCAACTTTTGAACCTTGAGAAAAGCCATCCATTTGGACTAAGAACTCAGTAAAGAGTTGGATTTGGTTATTGTCATTTGTATTAGGGCCAGCTAGTGAATTTATGGAACCTTTACGTGCTTTCCCTAAGGTATCTATTTCATCAATAAAAACAATCGAAGGAGATAATTTCTCTGCGTTTATGAATAAATTACGTAAACGTGCTGACCCAATTCCGGATTCACCAGTCTGAAATTCACTCGCAGTAGTACCAAAAAAATTTACTCCAGCTTCCCCTGCAATTGCTTGTGCTAAAACTGTCTTTCCAACGCCAGGAGGGCCGACTAATAAATAACCTTTGGATGGGAGTTTCTTCGTTTCCTTATTACGAAGACATTTTACTAGTTCTTGTAAGTCAGTTAAAAAAGGTTCAATACCAGCTAATTGCGCTAGTCTCTTTGAATTTTGAAAAGGCTTTTTTATTATTGCAATTGTTTGTCGGGTTTCTTCTTTATCCCCTTGAATTCTTTCCAGTACTCTAGCGAGAAGCCAAAGTGGAAATAAAGCAAAATATGCTCGTAATAATAAAGCTGGAGTAAAGAAAGCACTTGAAAATATATAATCAGGAGAGTTATATAGATAAATAGCAATTGGTGGACGTTTTAAAGACGCTTTAGTTAAAGCGGTTGTTTCTATTTTATTTAAAAATTTTTGATTGTTAACCGAGACGTTTTTTGCTTTTTTATGGGCTTTAGAATTAGAAAATTCTATTGTCGTTTTTATTGTTGTAAGAAGTTCTTTTTGTGCGATATTGGGAGGGAGGGAGATACAATGAATTTTGGAATTCACTCTTGATTCAATAACAAGGAATTTGTCAAAAATACGAAATCCTGAAATATTTTTGAAGTCTTTTTTTTTACACCACTTTTTTTGTTTAAACTTTTCTAAACTTGTCCATTGGACTGAACCAAAGTAATTGTCTAGTAAAAAAGGATACCTCTGATAACTAGCTTGTAGATTACCAAGATTTACAATTATAAAAAAAAAAATTATATGAAATCCTGCTTTAGTGCTAAAAAAAGCAACAAAGTTTGAAAGAATTTTCCGCTTAACCCGTTCTATTTGCGGGTTGGACAGAAATGGAAAATGAATAAATGGGGGACTGATAAAAGATTTTCCTAAACTCATTAAGTTTAGTATCCCCTTCCCTAATTCAGAGTGTGGGAAAACAATTAGTTTTGAAATCCGTTCTCTCTGAATAGTAAAAAATCTTTTCTAAAAATACCTCCGACCGGATTTGAACCGGTATGCGAAAACTCGCATGTGATTTTAAGTCACAAGTGTCTACCATTCCACCACAGAGGCTTTCCGTGTTATTTTCATTAGAAGTACGTCAAAGAATATTTGTTAACTTCCTAATGCCATCCTTGGAAATCGGAGGGGGTGGGATTCGAACCCACGGTAACTCACGTTACGCTGGTTTTCAAAACCAGGACCTTAAACCACTCGGACACCCCTCCGTTCGTACTGATGGGCCGAGCTGGATTTGAACCAGCGTAGGCATAGCCAGCGGATTTACAATCCGCCCCCATTAACCCCTCGGGCATCGACCCATAAATTAAATGAACGTACTTACATAATAGAATATCTTTTCTTTTAGTATAAGTCTACCCGCCCGCCTCTTTCTAGAGTGATAACAGAGGATGTTTAGTAATTAAATGATAAACTAGCCCAATTTGATTAACTACTTTGACCTCTAACTCATATTAAGGCCAAAATAGTTAATCGGCTTTGAGTTAATTATTAAGCTCTTTTACCTTTTAAAATAGCTTCAGTAAATTCACCTAGAATGAGTTCAACTGAACGAATTGAGTCATCATTTGCTGGTATGAATAGATCTGCTAAGGCAGGGTTGCAATTAGTATCTAAAAGGGTAATAGTTCGGATACCTAATTTATTACATTCTAAAACTGCATTCATTTCACGTGGTTGTCCGATCAAAATAACAATATCGGGTATTTTTTTCATATGTTTAATCCCACCAAAAAACTTTTCAAGTTTTTCACGCTTTTTCATAAGTAAAGCAGCTTCTTTTTTTGGTAGTTTTGCAAGTATCCCTTCTTCTTCTTGCTTATCCATAGCATTTAATTTATCAATACATGTACGGATAGTAGACCAATTTGTAAGCATACCACCTAACCATCTCTGGTTTACATAAAAAGAATCACATTCTTCCGCCGCCGATTTGATAATAGGAGCAGCTTGACGTTTTGTGCCAACGAAAAGAATAGTTTTTCCTTGTGAACTCTGTTTTGTTAAAAATTGTTTTGTTTCTTCGAGGTAAACTAAGGTTTGTACAATATCGATAATATGGATTCCGTTTCTTTGCCCATAAATAAAAGGTTCCATTTTCGGGTTCCAACGGCGGACTTGGTGACCAAAATGTACTCCAGCATCTAAAAGTTGTTCTAAACTAACCATAATAAAAAGCCTATGTTTGCTAAAATAAATCTACACCAAAATAATCTGTCTGACTAGGCGCTTGCTTTTTTTCGAAAAAGTGGTATCCTAATAATACAGCCCATAGTACTATAAATTAAACTTTGGATAAATGTCAGGCCCTACAGGGAGCATCATTAACAAATCTTTTGATTGTTAGAACTTATGGGCTTTGTGTCGTATTTTTATGAGGTTAAAAAGGCGGCACCCAGATTCGAACTGGGGGTAAAGGATTTGCAATCCTCTGCCTTACCACTTGGCCATGCCGCCATCTAGTTTTATTATAGCTTATTTCTTATCCATTTTACAAGTTTCCACCAAAAAAAAATGAATAATTACTTTAAAGTCCCAGATTTTGTTCAACTTCAAAGAGAAAGTTTTCTTTCATTCTTACAAACCGGTGTTAAGGAAGAACTCAGTCTTATTTCCCCTATTAAATATTATAAAAGAAATGGTGACAAGTCAGAGAATGTTGAAATTCATTTCTATCCTGAAGGCTTAGAGTGGAGAAGACCCAAATTTTCTCCACAACAGGCCAAGTTAAAAGGACAAACCTATTCAACCGGAATATCCGTTCCTGCTCAAATAGTATCTTATCCAGAAGATGGGGGGCTTCCCTCTCAATCAAAACGACAAAAGATTTTTTTAGGTGAAATTCCTTTAATGACAGCTACAGGAACCTTTATGATTAACGGGTCTCCAAGGGTAGTAGTGAATCAACTTATCCGAAGTCCTGGCGTTTATTTTAAAACTCATCTTGATAAAGATAATAATAGAATTTTTACGGCTAGTATTTTGGCAATACGTGGCCCATGGCTTCGTATTGAAATTGATAAAAACGGGCTTGTTTGGGCACGAATTGATAAAATTAGAAAAATACCTATCCATATTTTACTCTATTCGTTAGGGTTTTCAATGGATGAAGTAAACGAAACAATTTGTCAGTCTAAGTTTTTAGACTTTTCACGTTTCGTTTATAACGAGAAAATCATCAAAAGAAGAAACAAGAAGAGAAGCAAATGGTACGCACAGCTTCAGATGTTTCAAGCACTGCACTACAAGAGAGCACAAGAGTACGGGAAATACATAAGAGCAACCGATTTACGGGACATCTGTTTAGGTAAATTGTATTCTCATTTTTATGGAGGAGGGGAAAAGGGTTCCCAAGCTGGAACAAAAGAAACACAATTAATAAGTTCACGCTTTATGGACCCTGAGCGTTATGATTTAGGTACATTAGGCCGTAAACGTTTGAATGATAAACTCAAATTGATTGAAAAGTCGAACGTTACTGTTTTGCGTCCTGAAGATATTTTAGCAACGGTGGATTATCTATTAAATTTACATTCTGGAAATGGTTTTCTTGATGATATTGATGATTTAAAAAATCGCCGTGTTCGGACATCTGGCGAATTAATTCAACACCAATTTAGAGTTGGTTTATCTCGCTTCAAACCTATTGTATCTGATAAAATGCTAATGCTTGAGAATTCTGGGGAACTAACTATTGCACAATGTTATAAACCTAGTAAATTTATTCACGCAAAACCTTTAGTAGCTACCATGCGCGAATTTTTTGGCTCCAGTCAATTATCCCAATATATGGATCAAATTAATCCTCTTGCTGAAATTACTCATAAAAGAAGATTAAGTTCACTGGGTCCTGGTGGTCTTCATAAAGACCGTGCTGGCCTTGCTGTTCGCGAAATTCATCCAAGCCATTATGGGCGGATTTGTCCAATCGAAACCCCTGAAGGTGGTAATGCCGGTTTAGTTAGTTCCCTAACAATTTATGCAACTATTGATAAATCTGGGTATTTACAAACCCCTTATCATCGCGTTGAGAACGGGCAAGTAAAAAAAGAGGATGGACTTTATTACCTTTCTTCGAGAAATGAAGAAGATTTTACAGTATCTCCTGGAGATCTTGTCTTATCCAAAACGAACCACTTTGAACAACCAGTCATTCCAGTTCGAGTTAAAAAAGAATTCACCTCAACAAAGCCCGAACTCGTAGAGTTCATGGCAATCTCACCTATTCAAATGATTTCTGTTGCAACTTCTCTGATTCCTTTTTTAGAACATGATGATGCTAACCGTGTTTTAATGGGATCCAATATGCAACGACAAGCTGTTCCTTTACTTAATCCTGAACAACCTTTTATTGGTACAGGATTGGAGGGCCAAATTGCAAGAGATTCAGGAGCAGTATTGCTCGCAGCTGCTACTGGCCAAATTGTAAAAGTAAGCGCAGAAGCTATATCTATTCGTCCATTAGTGAATAAAACAAAGCGTTCATTAAATAAGAAGAAACTCTTTGTCCACTATTTGCAAGGACATCAACGTTCGAACCAAGCGACTACTATGTACCACCGCCCTGCGGTTCAAGTAGGTGATTGGGTAGAAAAGGGCGATCTACTGGCTGATGGTTCATCAACAGCTCAAGGTGAATTAGCTTTAGGTAAAAATATTTTAGTTGCCTATATGCCATGGGAAGGTTACAATTTTGAAGATGCTGTTCTTATCAGTCAACGATTAGTTGACGAAAACATTTTTACTTCAGTTCATATTGACCGTTATGAAACGACAACGAGAGAAAGAAAAGGTGGTAAAGAGTTTTTTACGCGTGATATTCCATCAGTTGACCCTGAAGAACTTAGTTGTTTAGATTCGTCTGGAATGGTCAAAATTGGAAGTTGGGTAGAAGCGGGTTCTATTCTTGTTGGTAAACTCGCACCTAAACCCGATAAAGAAGAAACGCCGGAACAGCGCCTTTTACGCGCAATTTTTTCACTCAAATATGCTGAAGTCATTGACAGCTCACTGCGTGTTCCAAATGGTATCAAAGGTAGGGTAATTGACGTTCAAAAATACAAAGATACAGTTCGGGTATATATTGCAGAAAACCGAAGAATCCAAATTGGCGATAAGGTCGCAGGTAGACATGGAAATAAAGGGATTATTTCGAATATCTTACCAATGCATCACATGCCTTACCTTCCAGATGGAACTCCAGTGGATATGGTTTTAAACCCACTTGGAGTACCTTCGAGAATGAATGTAGGACAAGTTTATGAGTGTCTTTTAGGTTTGGCTGCCAAAGAACTGAAACAAAACATGAAAGTTATGCCTTTCGATGAAATGTTTGGCAAAGAAGCATCACGCGGCCTAGTCTATCAAAAACTATATGAAGCCCGTATAAAGACAGGTAAAGAATGGCTTTTACAACCAGCATTTGGAGGAAAGACTAGACTATTTGATGGGCGTACAGGAGATATTTTTCATCAGCCTGTACTTGCGGGTTATCCTTATATTTTAAAACTAGTCCATCAAGTCGATGATAAAATTCATGCTCGTTCAACTGGACCTTATTCATTAGTTACTCAACAACCTTTAGGTGGGCGCGCAAAGCACGGCGGCCAACGTTTAGGAGAAATGGAGGTTTGGGCTTTGGAAGGTTTTGGTGCTGCTTACACACTCCAAGAACTTCTTACACTCAAATCTGATGATATCAAAGGTCGAAACGATACTTTACATTCGATTATAAAAGGGGTTCCATTACCAACACCCGGTTTACCCCAGTCTTTTCTTGTTCTTGTCAGTGAACTCCGCGCGTTATGTTTAGATATTCAACTTTTATGACTTTTTATTTTTTAAGATGATCAATACAAACCTACCGAAAGATTTTAAAAGTATTAGCATTAAATTAGCCTCTCCCCGCGCTATTCGTAATTGGGCTGAACGTGTTCTACCTGATGGTACTGTTGTAGGTAAGGTGACAAAATCCGAGACAATTAATTACAGAACTTTTAAACCTGAACCAGATGGCCTTTTTTGCGAGAAAATTTTTGGTCCTGTAAAAAATTGGGAATGTTATTGTGGAAAAACAAAGCATACCCGCCCTTATCAAGATGATGAAGAAGACGAACTGCCTCCAGAAGAAGCTCCTGCGTATTGTCCTTATTGCCATGTAGAAATTACGGAATCAACTGTTCGAAGATACCGTATGGGCTATATTCAATTAGCTGCCCCTGTTGTACATATCTGGTATCTAAAAAGTATTCCAAGTTATTTGGCAATTCTTTTAGAGATGAGACCTAAAGATTTAGAGCAAATTATTTACTTTGCTCATTTTTCTGGTCAAACAGAAGAAGAATCTGTGAATATGATCCCAAAAGGGAAATGGTACCCACAAAACTGGTTTTCTTTTTTGTACTATAGTAATGAAAGTCATGTAGAAGATGACGAGGGCGAAGCGGATACTTTACTGTCTTATGCTTGGTACATTGACCACAGCCCCTGGACTGAGTTAATAAGCTGGCGTTCTAAGTATCGGTCTTACGAAGAGTCGACTGAGAGTTTTGGTGCCCATGTTATTTCACAAAAGTTAGAAGAAATAGATGTTGACAAGACAATAAAAAGTCGCTTCTACACGTACTGCTTTTATCCCAAAACTACAAAAGATATCGAAGACCCTAAAGAGGCTGCAAAAATGATTAAGAAAAAGAAAGAAGCATCTCGCTTCCTTAATCTATTATATTGTTTTCAAAAATCTAGAATTGACCCACGTTGGATGGTTATTGATGTTCTACCAGTATTACCACCAGAATTACGCCCTATGGTCCAATTGGCAAATGGGCGATTTGCCGCTTCTGATTTAAATGATTTATATCGTCGTGTCATTAATAGAAATAACCGTTTAACTAGATTCCTTGAAATACCAGCACCTAAACTTGTCATCCGTAATGAAAAACGACTCTTACAAGAAGGTGTTGACGCATTAATTGATAATGGGAGGCGTGGGCCAACCGTTTTAGGTTCCAATAAAAGACCATTAAAGTCTTTAGCAGATAGTTTGGGCGGTAAACAAGGTCGTTTCCGACAAAATCTTTTAGGAAAACGAGTAGACTATTCTGGACGATCTGTTATTGTTGTCGGTCCGAGTTTACAGCTGCATCAATGTGGTTTACCTAAAGAAATGGCACTTGAGCTTTTTCGCCCTTTTCTAATCCGACGTTTACTCCAGTATCGAATTGCTCAAACAATGCGTGGTGCTAAAGAGCGAATTGAAGTAGGTGGTGAATTAATTGACTTCCTTTTAAAATTGGTAATTAAAAGTCACTCTATTCTTTTAAACCGTGCCCCTACTTTACACCGTTTAGGTTTTCAAGCCTTTCAACCTATTATTATTCAGGGGCGTGCAATTCAATTACACCCGTTAGTATGTCCTGCTTTTAATGCAGATTTTGATGGTGATCAAATGGCTGTCCATATTCCTTTATCTGTTGAGGCTCAAATCGAGTCACGGCTTCTTATGTTAGCTACAAATAACTGGTTATCACCCTCAAACGGCGAACCTATTCTTCTACCAAGCCAAGATATGGTTTTAGGCTGCTATTTTTTGACTATTGAAGATTCTTCATTATCTTTGCTAGGTAAAGAAAAAACTTATCTAACAAATTATGATCAAGCTCACTTACTTTTTCACAAGAATAAAGAGATTCACGAGCATGTTTGGTTTAAGTGTTCACGTGAACAATTACAAAGCTATGTACCTGAAGAAGAACCACTAGAAATCCGAATATCTCAACATAAGGTACATTCAGTTTACACACGTGTTCAAATGAAAAGGCCACAGAAGCTACCTCTACCTACTCAGAATCATATAAGTCCTCCATTACATGACCAACTCTACATTCGAACAACTGTAGGGCGTTTACTTTTTAATCAAATAATTGAACAAGCGTTGCATGTTGAAACAACTTTTACCTCACTAGACCGGTCTTCTTATCAACAGAAAAGACTCGCTAATACATCTCCAGATTTAGGTTCCCCAATTGAAGTTGAGGAGATGTTTATTGCAAACAAAAAGGTTTCATTGGTTCAAAACCTTAGGGAAATAACAAATTCTGAACTAAAACTAAAACAACCCATACCCGGTAAAGCTAAAGAAAATTTGACTAACTGATTGGCTACTCAAAGATATATTCGGTGAGGGAAGAACAAAAAGTTTCTTCCCTTGGTGAACCGAGACGAGATACAAGGTTTAGTTAAATTCTAGACTAGATCATATTTACCAGAAGTTAACAAAGTAGGAAAAAAGAAAAGATTGTTTAGTAGGGAAAATAAATGACGAATTTTTTTTGTAATCGCTCAGTAGATAAACGAGAACTCAAACGTTTAATTGCGTGGTTTCTAGCAACTCGAGGTTCAATACAAACAACCAAAATGGTAGATGATTTAAAAGGGCTTGGGTTTCATTATGCAACCCATGCTGGAATTTCAATTGGTATTGAAGACTTACAAATCCCTCCTGCTAAAAATATCTTATTAGCGTATGCAAATAAAGAAATTAATCAAAATGAAAAGCGTTTTTTCCGTGGAAAAATAAGTGCTGTTGAACGTTCACAAAACGTTATCGATATTTGGAATGCAACTAGTGAACTCATAAAAGAAGAAATTGTCGAGTATTTTGAGCAAACGGATTTATTAAATCCAGTTTATATGATGGCTTTTTCAGGAGCACGAGGCAACTTATCTCAAGTACGCCAACTTGTTGGTATGCGGGGTTTAATGTCTGACCCGCAGGGAGAAATTATTGACCTACCGATTAAAAGTAATTTTAGAGAAGGCTTAACTGTAACAGAATATATTATTTCTTGTTATGGTGCGCGTAAAGGTCTTGTAGATACTGCTCTTAAAACGGCGAACTCTGGTTATTTAACCCGAAGATTAGTCGATGTTGCTCAAGCTCTCATTATCAACGAAATTGATTGTGGTACAAAAAAAGGTATTAGCCTGGATGATTTATATGCAGGTGATCAGATCGTTTTTCCACTCGAAAAAAGGTTAATTGGACGAGTTTTACTGAACCCATTAAGAATCAAAACCCGTACTATTCCGAATTACGATTTAGCTATATCTGCAAAGAAGGAAAGTAAGAAATTGGTAATCCATTCCTTTACACCGAAAAATCGAGATATTTGCCAAAGTTTGTCAAATGAATTAATGCAGATTTACCCTGAAGTCCAAATTAGAGTACGATCTCCTTTAACCTGTAAAACTGTTCAACATAGTTGTAAACTTTGCTATGGTTGGAGCTTAGCACAAGGTAAAATGGTAGATTTAGGTGAAGCTATTGGAATTATTGCTGCACAATCTATTGGAGAACCAGGAACGCAATTGACTATGCGTACGTTCCATACAGGAGGTGTTTTTTCAACTGAAGTTGGTAAACGTATTTATAGTCCACACGAAGGAATTCTATCCTTCTCATTAAAGGATGCACAAAAAATACGTACTGAATTCGGGCAACAAGGTGTTTATTTTGCATACGAGATTGATATTACAATTGAAAAGCCTTCAAAGGAAAAAACGCTAATAACAGTCCCACGATTTTCAGTTATTTTATTTAAGCCAGGTACGAAAATTTACTGGAAACAAGTAATTGCTGAAATTTCTACATTACCAAAAATTTACGGTAAGTTTCGTATTAGAAAAAGTCTACTTACCCGTAAAGAGGTGTTTGCAACAGAAACAGGAAATATACTAGGTCAACGTCGTTCAGAAAGATTCAAATTAATGCTCAAATCAATGAACAAATGCGCATTAATACGCAAATCAGCGAAAAAACCTTTAAAAGTCGCTAAATTGCAAATTAATACCCAAAAACGTTTACATAGAAGACAAAGTAAGAGATCTTCATTTTTTCTTTTACAATCTATAACAAAACCAATCCCACCTAGAGAATTTATTTATCTGCCTAAAGAAAAAGGAGAAGAAAAACCTACTCGAATTGAGATCCACAAAATTCGCTTTTACAAAGGTGATTTTGTAACGCCAAGCTATAAACAAGTAATCAAAAAGGAGCAAACCAAAGTTGATTCTTTTCAGGCGCAGTACCCAAAGAAGTACCCAAATCAGTTTAAAACCACTATAAACAGTTTTATTTTATTCAAAGGAAGAAGATTACTTGTTTTGGGTCTCAAAAGTAAAGAATTCATAACTTCTCAATTTTTTACTGAATTGGATTCGATTGATAGATTTGCTTATGAAAAACAAATACCAAAAAAGTTAAAAGATTTGGGCCCCTCGATTGTAAAAACCAGACGTTTTAACGTTAAGGACAAGCCTAAAAATAGGCACCATTTCATCAAAAGCAATAAGTTAAAATATATTAGTCCGAACCCAAAGTTATTTCGAGTAACAAAGACTGAGCACTACAAAATCCCTAGGCCAGCAGGGCCGACTCCCTTCATAATTAACAGAGACCACCCTCTTACTTATATGGTCCAACTTGCCCCACCACCAAAAGAACTAAAAGACGAATTAAAAAAGCCAATAAAATTCATCCTGTATAAGAAAAAAACTTTCAAGTCTCATCGTATTGGAGGGAGCCGGTTTCGTGGAACTAACAAGTCTTCTTTTGTTCCTGGGTACCAGTATTGTCAACAGTCCTTAAAGTATCTTTACCCAACAGGAGAAACATTCGCTTGTTGGTTATATTTCCCAATACTAAGAACAATAAAACAATACAAGCAATTGTATACTTATCATTTTTCCTACGCAAATGCTTATGAATCTCTAGTTGACCAAATAATCTTCCCAGAAATGGTGTTTACAGAGCAGCATAATCCGGGTTTGGAGCAATTCGAATTCCCAATAATGATTTCGTTTCGAAAACTTCTTCAGTTTCCTTTAGTAAAACATACACTTTATCGTAAGAGTGAAGAAGGCGAATTTCTCTATAGAGGGCCTTGTCTAGCAAAGTATAAAAGACGTCATGAGTTAAGTCCTACTGAAAAATTCGAAAGACGTCAGCAAGTACGTCAACGAATACGTCAACTACGTCAAGAATACGCCAAGAGATCTAAATTTAGCATCAGAACATCTAAAAACCAGGAACTTATTTTTCGCGCAGAAGATAAATACTGTTTTATTGAAAGAGAAAAGCATCAAAAACAGCTTTTATTCCCGTCTCAATCCCCTTTAATAGGTCGTCTGCTTGTAGATGGTTCGACAATCCAACCTGGCATAATTTCAACTAGTTCTGGGAAAGTAGAGCAAATTACAAGAGATGGTTTAATTCTGCGTAATGGCTTACCTTACCTTTGCCCGTTGGGAAGCCAACGTTCAAAAAGAACGAAAAACACAGCTTTTGTCTCCCCAGGAACACTTCTTTTAACTTTATTTTACCGTAAATCTAAATCTGAAGATATCGTCCAAGGTTTACCTAAAGTAGAGCAAATATTTGAAGGAAGACGAACAAAAGCGTTACAACCAATTTTAAATAATTCTCATGACCGATTAGTGAGAAATTTTGAGAGGTTAAAAAAATGGAGACGTTACTCTACAGAGAGAGCAGCAAAAGAAAGTATTTTAAGAACTCAACAATATTTAGTTGCTAGAGTACAAAGAGTTTACCAGTCCCAAGGAGTAGATATTTCTGACAAACATGTTGAAATAATTACAAAGCAAATGACTTCCAGAGTTTTTATTGAAGATGGTGGTCTAACAAGTTTCCTTTATGGAGACTTAGTAGAATTCTATGAACTTGAGACTTGTTGTAAATTAGCGAATCAATATAATCTGACTGCTCCAATTTACGAACCAATGGTTTTAGGTATTACAAAAGCAGCTTTACGAACAGAAAGTTTTCTTTCAGCAGCTAGTTTTCAAGAAACTACACGTGTATTAACACAGGCTTCTCTTCAAACAAAATATGATTTTTTTGATGGATTAAAAGAAAATGTTATTATTGGCCGTTTAATACCAGCTGGAACAGGTTTTTCTGCAGAAACTTCAATTCTTTCACTTGGAAAAGCACCAACTTGGAAAGACATTAAAGAAAAAGCTAAGAAAAAAGAAGAAGCTAAGAAAAAACAAGAAGCTGTAAGTACCTAATCAAAAGACTAAGTTTCTATAACAAAAAAAGAAAGGTAATCCTTTCTTAGGACAAAACAAACCGCTTATTCTTGAAAAGTTGCAGCTCTTTTCGCTAAAAGTAATTCCATTTTGCGATTGGCTGCCCGTTTATTTAACTGGAATTGGAAATCTCTTCGAATCAAAGAGATTCCCAATTCTAGTTGATCGCAAAAATTACTTTTTCTTGCGATTGCTTCTCATTTCAGCCTTAAACAATAAGATTTTTTTCTTATCTTGCTTGACTTTATTTGTCCAACATAAGACGGCTTTCTCATTCGACTCTATTTTCATTTGCAAAAATAGAGCCGCTTTCTTGTTTACGTCCTTATGCTGTTTGCACAACAAAACTTTCTTCTTATTTTCCCGAATCTGTGCTTTTAATAAAGCAACCTTTTTTGCCTTAGTTTTAGAAGACATATTTTCCCTCCCCCTTTCCAGTTATCTTTGTATCCGAGAATAGTTCCACTTTCTCATTGGCTTCTATTTGATTCATCAGATATACTCGACTTTTCTCTTGCATATATTTACCTGTGTAAATAGCTGCCGAAGGTTTTAATTCATGTTTCATTGTATAAAATTTATGAATTTGTTCTTTTGCTCCGCGTAATAAAGTTTCTTCTTGGGAAACTTTTTTACGTAGTTTAATGACTGCATCAATAATAGCTTCCGGTTTAGGTGGACAACCTGGTAAATAAACATCCACAGGAATTAATTTATCTACCCCACGGACTGTAGTATAAGAATCTGTACTAAACATTCCTCCTGTTATTGTACAAGCACCCATTGCAATCACATATTTTGGATCAGGCATTTGTTCATAAAGACGTACTAAAGAAGGTGCCATTTTCATAGTCACAGTACCAGCCGTAATAATTAAATCTGCTTGTCGAGGACTGGATCTAGGTACTAAACCAAAACGATCAAAGTCGAATCGTGAACCAATTAACGAGGCAAATTCAATAAAACAACAACTTGTTCCATATAAAAGTGGCCAAAGACTAGATAAACGTGCCCAATTATAAAGATCGTTTAATGTAGTAAAAATAACATTTGTTGATAATTCTTCAGTAATTTTTGAGGACTCTACTGAATAGATAGTAAGTTCAGCTTTTTTTTCTATGACCATTCTAATGCTCCTTTTCTCCATGCATATACTAACCCTAAAACAAGAATTGAGATAAAAATAAACGCTTCAATAAAGGCTGATAAACCTAATTGATTAAAAGTAACTGCCCAAGGATAAAGAAATAGAGTTTCTACATCAAATAAAACAAAAAGTAAGGCAAACATATAGTATCGAATATTGAATTGGATTCGAGCTTCCCCCATAGGTTCAATCCCTGACTCATAAGTTGTTCGTCTTTCAGGGCCAATCCCGTTTGGCCGCACAAGGCTGGAAAGACTTAAAGCTCCAAAAGGTATTAAACAAGCGATTAAGAAAAAAATGAAAACATACACATAATCTTCTAGAATAAACAAAGTGCCCCCTTCTATTTTACAAATAATAATATTTCAAGAAGTATAAGATAACCGTATACAAATACTGCAAACCTAGTCTACTTCGTAGTGTAACACTTTTATACAAAGTCTCCAAGTTTCAAATATTAGAGAAAAAAGATTAACAGTTACTTTTTTTTCAAATATTGTGTATGATATAAGAAGTAATTAAGAAATACTTCTTAGGTAGTCAATCATCCTGCCTTAGAGTTGAGGAATACAATGAGTGAAACAAGAAATGAACGACCAGTTTTCCCTTTTACAGCTATTGTAGGTCAAGAGGAAATGAAATTAGCTTTAATCTTAAATGTTATTGATCCTAAGATCGGTGGCGTTATGATTATGGGAGATCGTGGAACTGGAAAGTCAACAACAGTTCGTGCTCTTGTTGATTTACTTCCAGAAATTGAAGTTATTCAAGATGATCCATTTAACTCTGATCCTTTGGATTCTAAAGAAAAAGATCTGTCGGTAACAACAATAAAAATTCCTATGGTTGATTTACCATTAGGTGCAACTGAAGATCGTGTTTGTGGTACAATCGATATTGAGAAAGCTTTAACGGAAGGAGTAAAAGCTTTTGAACCGGGTTTACTAGCCAAGGCAAATCGTGGTATCTTATATGTTGATGAAGTAAATTTACTGGACGATCATTTAGTAGACGTTTTACTCGATTCTGCAGCCTCGGGTTGGAATACTGTTGAACGTGAAGGTATTTCGATTTGTCACCCTGCACGCTTTATCTTAGTTGGATCAGGAAACCCAGAAGAAGGGGAATTACGTCCACAATTACTTGACCGTTTTGGAATGCACGCACAAATTGGTACTGTACGTGAACCTGAGTTACGTGTAAAAATTGTAGAACAGCGTACACGTTTTGATGAATTTCCAAAAGAATTTCGAGACGAATACCAAGATTCTCAAGATGCATTAACAAGTAAGATAACAGCTGCACGTAAGCTGCTATTATCAGACTCGATTGGTCTAGATTATGAACTTCAAGTAAAAATTTCACAAATCTGTTCTGAATTAAACGTAGATGGTCTACGCGGAGATATTGTAACAAATCGTGCAGCAAAGGCACTTACAGCTTTTGACAATCGAACAATAGTAACAGCGGAAGATATTTTTAAAATTATTACACTTTGCTTACGTCACCGTTTAAGAAAAGATCCTTTAGAATCTATTGACTCAGGTACTAAAGTACAAGAAGTTTTTAGTACTGTTTTTGGTTATGAATAACTAAAAAGTACTAGACCTTTTTTCTCAGCTATCCCATTCTGGGGTAGCTGTTTTTGCTACGGTCGCCTAATGGACGGGCATCAACCTTCTAAGTTGTTCTGTGTAGGTTCGAATCCTACCCGTAGTGCTTTTTTTATGAAAAAATACAAATAAACTAACAATATACTTCTGTTCTTGGTAAACTAAAGACAATTGCCTAATTGCTTACTGATTGAAGAGGAAGATTTTTTCATGGACACACTTTTTATTAATTCAATGTATGAACTGGCAAGCGTCGAAGTAGGTGAGCATTTTTACTGGAACTTTGGTGAATATCAAGTTCATGGTCAAGTGCTTATTAATTCTTGGATCGTTATTGCCCTGATTTTAGCTTTTGCTGTTGCAACTACTCGTGACTTAAAAGCTATCCCAGAAGGTGGTCAAAATTTAGTTGAATATGTTTTAGAGTTTATTCGCGATATTGCAAAAACTCAAATTGGCGAAAAAGAGTATTTACGTTGGACACCTTACATTGGTACAATGTTTTTATTTATTTTTGTATCGAACTGGTCTGGAGCATTAATCCCTTGGAAAATTATTGAACTTCCACATGGAGAACTTGGCGCACCAACCAATGATATTAATACAACTGCAGGTTTAGCTTTACTTACTTCAACGGCTTATTTCTATGCAGGAATTGCTAAAAAAGGTTTAGGATATTTCCAAAAATATGTAGAACCAACACCTATTTTACTTCCAATTAATATCCTAGAAGATTTTACAAAGCCACTTTCTCTAAGTTTCCGACTTTTTGGAAATATTCTAGCAGATGAACTAGTAGTAGCTGTTTTAATCTCGTTAGTCCCTCTAGTAATTCCAATCCCGCTAATCTTCCTGGGGCTTTTCACAAGTGCAATTCAAGCACTTATTTTTGCTACCCTTTCAGGTGCATATATTGGTGAAGCTTTAAACGGTCATTAATTTCAAAAATTAATTGCTAGCCAAGGCTATAAAAGTAAAAATCCACCTTTTAAAAGCCGGATTAACTTGGTAGATTATAGATAATCTGCCATTACCTTATTGAATTGGTACACCAGATCTTTCAAGTGATTTTCGTATTCACATGACATAACGAGAAGATATTTTTACTTCATTTTTTTTACTTAAGGAGATTCTCATGAACCCATTAATTTGTGCTGCTTCAGTTATCGGTGCTGGTCTTGCTATTGGTCTAGGTGCAATTGGTCCTGGTATTGGTCAAGGTACTGCAGCTGGTCAAGCAGTAGAAGGTATTGCTCGTCAGCCTGAAGCTGAAGGTAAAATCCGTGGTACTCTTCTTCTTTCACTAGCTTTCATGGAAGCCCTAACGATTTATGGTCTTGTAGTTGCTCTTGCAATTATCTTTGCAAACCCTTTTGTAGGCTAAAACCAGTTTTGGTTTAAACTTTTCTAAGTGTTTTTCATAACACTTAGAAAAGAAACCTAGTATAATCGAAAAAAAGGGAGGCTTCTTACTTGTGATCGTTACACTTACCCAATTGCCACTAGGCGAAGGTTTTGGGATTAATACAAATTTATTAGAAACAAACGTGCTAAACTTAGCCGTTGTAGTAGGTGCACTAGTTTACTTTGGTGGTGATATACTCCAATCACTTCTTACAAACCGTAAAGAATTGATTGTAAAGAGCCTAACAGATGCTGAAGAGCGTTTTAAAGAAGCTACAGCTAAATTAGACGCCGCTAAAGAACAACTTTCAATTGCTAAAACAAAAGCTGAAGAAATACGTACTCAAGGTCTTTCTACAGCAAGCCAAGGACGAACAAATCTTCTAGAACGTGCAGAAGAAGATATGAAGCGTTTAGAGGATACAAAAGAAGTTAGTCTACGTTTTGAAGAAGAGAAAGCTGTTCAAGAAGTTTCCGAACGTGTTCGTGAACTTGCTCTTCAACAAGCAGTGCAAACTGTTACAAAACGATTAGATACAAATTTACAAAGACGTGTAATTGATTTAAATATTGCTTTACTAGGCAGTATCTAAGATGAATTTATGCTCCAAACTTTTGTTTGGCAAAAATGATTTACCTTTTTATTGAAACCTAAACCCTATTGACTCCTATGGTAAAAATTAGACCAGACGAAATTAGCAGTATTATTCGCCAACAGATTGAGACTTATAATAAAGAAGTTCAAGTGGTGAACGTAGGTACCGTTCTTCAAGTTGGTGATGGAATTGCACGTATTTACGGGCTAGAAAAAGTAATGGCAGGTGAGCTTGTAGAATTCCAAGATGGAACTGTAGGTATTGCTCTAAATTTAGAAGCAGATAACGTTGGTGCAGTTCTTATGGGTTCTGGTCTTGCAATCCAAGAAGGTGATTCAGTAAAAGCAACTGGAAAAATTGCACAAGTACCTGTAGGTGAAGCATTTTTAGGTCGTGTAGTTGATGCATTAGCTCGCCCTATTGATGGTAAGGGTAAAATTGCTTCAACAGAATCACGTCTGATTGAATCGCCAGCACCTGGTATTATTGCACGTAAATCAGTTTATGAACCGCTTCAAACAGGACTGATTTCAATCGACTCAATGATTCCAATTGGTCGTGGTCAGCGTGAGCTTATTATTGGTGACCGCCAAACTGGAAAAACTGCAGTAGCAACAGATACAATTCTAAACCAGAAAGGTGAGAGTGTTATTTGTGTATATGTAGCAATTGGTCAGAAAGCGTCTTCGGTAGCACAAATTGTTACTACACTTGAAGAGCGTGGAGCAATGGATTACTCAATTATTGTTGCCGCTAATGCTGATGCTCCTGCAACACTACAGTACTTAGCACCGTATACTGGTGCAGCTTTAGCTGAGTTCTTTATGTATACAGGTCGCCATACGCTTGTAATTTATGATGATCTATCAAAGCAAGCACAAGCATATCGCCAAATGTCGCTTCTTTTACGTCGTCCACCAGGTCGTGAAGCTTACCCAGGAGATGTTTTCTACCTACACTCACGTCTTCTTGAAAGAGCAGCAAAATTAAGTAGTGCATTAGGGGAAGGTAGCATGACAGCTTTACCAATCATTGAAACACAAGCTGGTGACGTAGCTGCTTATATTCCAACAAATGTAATCTCAATTACAGACGGCCAAGTTTTCTTATCTGCTGATATCTTTAACTCAGGTATCCGACCAGCTATTAATGTAGGTATCTCTGTATCACGAGTAGGTTCAGCTGCACAGATTAAGGCAATGAAACAGGTTGCAGGTAAGCTTAAACTCGAATTAGCACAATTTGCTGAATTAGAAGCTTTTGCTCAATTTGCTTCTGATCTTGATCAAGCAACGCAGAATCAACTTGCACGAGGTGTTCGACTACGTGAACTTCTGAAGCAAGCACAATCAAGTCCACTTGTTGTTGCTGACCAAGTTGTTACAATTTACACAGGTGTAAATGGTTATTTACAACCGCTGGAAGTTTCTGATGTTCGCCAATTCTTAGTAGGTCTTCGTGAGTATGTAAATACAACGAAACCAGAAATTTGTAAAGGCATTAGTGAAACTAAAGCTTTTTCTAAAGAAGCTGAAGAACTTCTTAAGGCAGCAATTGTAGAATATCGTACAACTTTCTTAGCAAGTAAGTAATAATTTAGAGGCTTTGTATTTATCTCTTCTTTGATAAAAGATAAATACAAAACCTTTAAGTTATTACTTACTAATTTTTCGGGACCGACGGGACTCGAACCCGCAACTTCCGCCTTGACAGGGCGGTGCTCTAACCAATTGAACTACGGTCCCTTTATTCTAATTCTATGATCGCATATTTCCTCTGCAATTGTCAATCGTATAAAAAAAAACCGTAGACGTTCGTTGCAAGATTTAGTAAGATAGAAGAGAGGCTAAAATGCCGAAAGAAAGTAATCATTTTCTTTCTTCTATTCCTCTTTATTGAGGAAGGAAACCAAAAATGAAAAGCTAAGTATATTGTTTACCTATTTTAGGAGAACCCCATGACTCGAGTAAAACGTGGTGCTGTCGCACGAAAAAGACGACGACGTATTTTAAAATTAAATAAAGGATATGTAGGTTCCCATTCATCACTTTTTCGAACAGCTAACCAACAAAATTTAAAAGCACTTCGATATAGTTATGTTGACCGACGAAAAAGAAAAATTGAGTTTCGTCAATTATGGATTCGTCGTATTAACGCTTCTGCACGTATGTATGGAGTAAACTATAGCCAACTAATCCATTACTTAAAGCAAACAAATATTGAATTGAATCGAAAAGTTTTAGCACAACTTGCTATTTTAGATCCAATTTCATTTAAAGCTTTGATGGATTTTGTTTTAGCGAAATGTCCATTTGAAACCATCTGAAAAAAATCTTTTTTACCCCCTGTTTAAGCTAGTATGCCTACGATTCAACAATTAGTCCGCTCACAGCGTGAGAAAATAGAAAAGAAAACAAAATCCCCTGCCTTACAATCTTGTCCGCAACGTCGTGGTGTTTGTACACGAGTCTATACAACAACACCAAAAAAACCGAATTCAGCTTTACGTAAAGTAGCGCGTGTCCGTTTAACCTCTGGATTTGAAGTTACAGCTTATATCCCTGGTATTGGTCATAATCTACAAGAACATTCAGTTGTTTTAGTTAGAGGTGGACGTGTTAAAGATTTACCGGGAGTCCGTTACCATATTGTACGTGGTTCTTTAGATACTGCCGGAGTGAAAGACCGTACCCAAAGTCGCTCTAAATATGGAGTAAAAAAACCGAAAAAATAAAAATGAAGCCTTGTTTCCTTTTTTTTTGAGAAAGTTTTTTTGATCCATTTAACCTTTTTGAATACTAATAAAAATGTCACGTCGAAATACACCAAAAAAAAGAATAATTACCCCAGACCCTATTTATCGTAGTCGCTTAGTTAGCATGTTAACAAATCGACTTTTACAATGTGGAAAGAAAAGTCTTGCACAAAACATCCTTTACCAGGCTTTAAAGAAAGTAGAAGAATCTACACAAAAAGACCCTTTAGAAGTTCTACGACAAGCTATTTCTAACATAACACCTATGGTTGAAGTAAAATCTCGCCGAGTAGGCGGATCCACTTTTCAAGTACCTTTAGAAGTCAGTACAGAACGAGGCACCACTTTAGGTTTACGATGGCTTGTTGAAGCAGCTCGAAACCGACCTGGCCGTGAAATGTACTCTAAACTTGCTAACGAAATTATTGATGCTTCAAACCAAACGGGCAATGCAACACGAAAACGTGAGGAAATGCATCGTATGGCTGAGGCCAATAAAGCTTTTTCCCAATTTCGTTTTTAATCGTTAATCTGCCAACTTCGAGTTGAAACAAAAACCAAAATCAAACCCAATCTAAACTATTTGAGTATTTTATGGCACGCGAAAAATTTGAACGTACGAAACCCCATGTAAACATCGGTACTATTGGCCACGTTGACCACGGTAAAACAACTTTAACTGCTGCAATTACAATGGCTATGTCAGCAGCTGGCGGTGGTTCTGCAAAAGGTTATGCTGATATTGATTCGGCTCCTGAAGAACGTGCTCGAGGAATTACAATTAATACAGCACATGTAGAATATGAAACAGAAAATCGTCATTACGCTCATGTTGACTGTCCTGGTCATGCGGACTATGTAAAAAATATGATTACTGGTGCTGCACAGATGGATGGAGCAATTCTTGTTGTTTCAGCCGCAGATGGCCCTATGCCTCAAACAAAAGAGCATATCCTTTTAGCAAAACAAGTTGGTGTACCTAACATGGTTGTGTTTTTAAATAAACAGGACCAGGTTGATGATGAAGAACTTCTAGAATTAGTTGAAATGGAAATTCGTGAAACGTTAAGTAATTACGATTTCCCAGGTGATGATATTCCAGTCCTTCCAGGTTCAGCTCTACTTGCACTAGAAGCTTTAACATCTTCACCTACTTTAAAGAAAGGTGAGAACGAGTGGGTTGATAAAATTATCGCACTAATGGAAGCTGTTGATACCTACATCCCAACACCTACTCGTGAAACGGATAAAGACTTCTTAATGGCTGTTGAGGATGTTTTTTCAATTACAGGTCGTGGTACTGTAGCCACAGGACGTGTCGAGCGTGGAATTGTAAAAGTTGGAGACACAGTTGATATGGTAGGTCTTTCTAAAGAAGTTCCTCAAACGACAGTTACAGGCCTTGAAATGTTCCAAAAAAGTCTAGAAGATGCAATGGCTGGAGATAATGTCGGCGTTCTTTTACGTGGTGTACAAAAAGAACAAATTGAGCGTGGGATGGTTCTATCAAAACCAGGTACAATTAAGCCCCATACAAAATTTGATTCTCAAGTATATATTTTAACTAAAGAGGAAGGTGGACGTCATACTCCATTCTTTGAAGGTTACCGACCTCAGTTTTATGTACGTACAACGGATGTTACAGGTAAGATTGAATCATTCCGTGCAGATGATGACTCAGCGACACAAATGGTTATGCCAGGTGACCGAATTAAAATGGAGGTTGAATTAATTCAACCAATTGCAATTGAAAAAGGTATGCGCTTTGCAATTCGCGAAGGTGGCCGTACTGTTGGTGCTGGTGTAGTATTAGAAATTAAAGCCTAGTTTTTCTAGGTAAAGAGTTTTTTCACTCGAGTTCTTGGTACAAGAGTAGTTTAATTCTTGAACCAAGAACTCGTCTAGCTCTATCAAAGGGAAACTCCTTTTCTAGTGAGTTTCCCTAAAGTATTTGTTGCTCTTGTCCTGCTTCTAGACTTGGTCGAATTTATTCTTTACACTAGAGACTAAAGGGCCATGTTGCAGTGACAAGGCATGTAATAAAGAAAAAAAAAGTAAGTCTATTAAATAGGTGAACGTTTACAATTCTTCTCCCGATAAGCCAGAAGACTTAGTGTTCCGTGAACAAGTAGTTGGATCCAGACGTTTAAGTAATTATTGTTGGGCAACTATTTTGTTTTTTGGTGCTTTAGGATTCTTTCTTGTTGGCTTATCAAGTTATCTAGGCTTTAATATTTTACCCTTTCTGGATGCAAAAGAAATTCTTTTTTTCCCACAAGGGTTAGTGATGTGTTTTTATGGTATTGTTGGCTTTTTATTAAGTTTTTACTTAGGTTTAATTCTACTTTGGAGTGTAGGTGAAGGCTACAACGAGTTCAATAAAACTAATGGCACAATGAGCATCTTCCGACTTGGGTTTCCAGGTAAAAACCGCCGAATTCAATTAACCTATTTGTTAAAAGATATTGAAGCTATCCGGGTTGAATTAAAAGAAGGAATCAACCCAAAGCGTGCTTTATATATTCGGGTGAAAGGAAGGCCGGAAATTCCGCTAACACGTATTGGGCAACCAATTACGATTGGTGAAATCGAAAAGAAAGCTGCGCAATTGGCTTCTTTTTTACAAGTGTCTATAGAAGGATTAGACTAACGCTAATCTTTTGCGTTACGTTTACCAGAATGGTAATTCCTTTTTGCTTTTAAAAAGCAGAGAGGTGTTTATAATAAGAATAAATTCGTTGATAAGTACTCAATTATGCAAACTCCTTTACTAAATCGTTTTAAAATTCAATCCCTGTTCGCAGGCATCCTCGTTTTCTTAAGTTCAACTTGTTTTTCTACACCTGCACAAGCTTACCCAGTTTATGCGCAGCAGGGCTATGAGAACCCGCGTGAGGCAACAGGCCGTATTGTTTGTGCTAACTGTCATTTAGCACAAAAACCAGTAGATATCGAGGTACCACAAGCTGTACTACCAGATTCTGTTTTTGAAGCAGTTGTGGAAATTCCCTATGATAAACAAGTGAAACAAGTTTTAGGAAATGGTAAAAAAGGACCTCTAAATGTTGGTGCCGTTCTTATTCTTCCAGAAGGATTCCAAATTGCTCCACCAGAAAGAATGTCAGAAGAATTAAAAGCTAAAGTTGGTAATTTATACTTCCAACCGTACAGCGAAAAACAGAAAAACATTATTGTTGTCGGTCCAGTACCAGGAAAAACATATAGTGAAATGACTTTCCCTATTTTATCTCCTGATCCGGCTACTGATAAAGATGTCTACTTCCTTAAATACCCTATTTACTTAGGCGGTAATCGTGGACGTGGTCAAATTTACCCAACAGGTGAAAAAAGTAATAATACAGTTTATAACGCATCTGCAGCTGGAAGTGTTTCCAGTATCGTTACTTCGAAAAAAACAACAGAAATTACGATTACAAAAGCTGATGGCTCAAAAGCTGTTGACACCATTCCTGTTGGTCCAGAATTACTTGTATCAGAAGGACAAACAGTGAAGGCAGACCAACCATTAACAAATAATCCAAATGTAGGTGGTTTTGGTCAGACTGAAACTGAAGTGGTTTTACAAGACCCGTCACGTATCGTAGGTTTATTTATTTTCCTTGCGTTTACGATTATTGGTCAAGTTTTCTTAGTTTTAAAGAAGAAGCAATTCGAAAAGGTTCAATTAGCAGAAATGAACTTCTAATTTTACTAACTACTACTACCCCTAGACTCGTCATCAGACGAGGGGTAGTAATAAAAACAAGTCAATTTTTTGTTATTTACCCAGCATTTATGGTATTCTCAATATAGTTGGGGCGTGGCCAAGTGGTAAGGCAACGGGTTTTGGCCCCGTCATTCAGAGGTTCGAATCCTTTCGCCCCAGTTTAAAACCATGAACCTGCTAGACATTTTCAAAAGCCAAACAAACAGCATAACGAGCAGATTCAGAATCCTAAAATTACAATACAATTTCGGAGGCAACCATGTCACCACAAACTCAAACTCGAACAGGTGCAGGCTTTAAAGCTGGTGTACAAGATTACCGTCTTACATACTACACTCCTGATTACCAGGTTAAGGATACTGATATCCTTGCAGCTTTCCGTATGACTCCTCAACCTGGTGTTCCACCGGAAGAAGCTGGTGCAGCAGTAGCAGCTGAGTCATCAACAGGTACTTGGACTACAGTATGGACAGATGGTCTAACTCAGCTAGACCGTTACAAAGGTCGTTGCTACGACATTGAGCCAGTTCCAGGTGAAAGTGAGCAGTATATTTGTTACATTGCATACCCAATCGATCTTTTTGAGGAAGGTTCTGTAACAAACCTATTTACTTCAATCGTTGGTAACGTATTCGGTTTCAAGGCATTACGTGCACTTCGCCTAGAAGATTTACGTATTTCGTCAGCTTACTGTAAGACTTTCGTAGGTCCTCCACATGGTATTCAGGTTGAGCGTGACCGTCTAAACAAGTATGGACGTCCTCTTCTTGGTTGTACAATTAAGCCTAAGCTAGGTCTTTCTGCAAAGAACTATGGCCGTGCTGTATACGAATGTCTTCGTGGTGGTCTTGATTTCACTAAGGATGATGAGAACGTAAACTCACAGCCATTCATGCGTTGGAGAGACCGTTTCCTTTTCTGTGCTGAGGCTATTTATAAGTCACAAGCAGAGACTGGTGAAATTAAAGGTCACTACCTTAACGCAACTGCAGCTACTGCTGAAGAAGTTATGCTTCGTGCTGAGTTTGCACGTGATTTAGGTGTACCTATTGTTATGCATGACTACATTACAGGTGGTTTCACTGTAAACACATCACTTGCTATTTACTGTCGTAACAACGGTCTACTTCTTCATATTCACCGTGCTATGCACGCTGTAATTGACCGTCAGCGTAACCACGGTATTCACTTCCGTGTACTTGCAAAAGCTCTTCGTATGTCAGGTGGTGACCACCTTCATTCAGGTACTGTTGTAGGTAAACTTGAAGGTGAGCGTGAAGTAACTCTAGGTTTCGTAGACCTTATGCGTGATCCGTACGTTGAGAAAGACCGCTCACGTGGTGTTTACTTCACACAAGATTGGTGTGGTATGTCAGGTGTTATGCCAGTTGCTTCAGGTGGTATTCACGTATGGCATATGCCAGCTCTTGTAGAGATCTTCGGTGATGATTCATGTCTTCAGTTCGGTGGTGGTACTTTAGGTCACCCATGGGGTAACGCTCCAGGTGCTGCTGCTAACCGTGTAGCCCTTGAAGCTTGTGTACAAGCACGTAACGAAGGTCGTGACCTTGCTCGTGAGGGTGGAGATGTTATGCGCGCAGCTTGTAAGTGGTCTCCAGAACTTGCTGCAGCTTGTGAAGTTTGGAAGGAAATTAAGTTCGAATTCGAAGCGATGGACACACTGTAACTCGGGTCAACTGTATTACTAACTTATTAATGTGAAGCCAAAGTCATCAACCTAGGCTTCACAGTACATATCGTGCTGGCAAGAAAACAATGACAACTTACTTTTTAGGAGAAAGAATGACAGAACATGTAGAAGCAGAAGGCTCAGTTACGCCTCGCCCAATCGTACAGAGCCATTCTGAAATGGTATCTGAATTTTTAAAGGCTCGCACTCCGAGTCGTAAGGAATTTTCTTCCAATATGCTTCGAAAAGCTAGGTTTGCAGACCAACTAGATGCTATACATCCTGCACAAAGAGAAGCATTGGCCCTAAGGCAAGACCGATTTCAAAAAGAATATCTTGATTCCTGTAATGAATACATGAGAATCAGAATCGGGGATCAGGCCCCAGGATACTTCTTTGCGGATCCTCGTTTTGTAGATAAAAGTATAGATGCCCGACGAAAGGCCGTTTCAGATGGCCATTTCCAAGGTGTCGAAATTCCTACGGTTAACCAGGGTGCCCATCCATCGTTTGCATGTATTGGATTACGAGATTTTTCTTCTGTC
>Ga0209192_10000418_pt1 | contig 42790 bp, 46 predicted proteins | sample ArcticOcean_MG_C_11_FD_187433 | JGI IMG/M metagenome (GOLD analysis project Ga0209192, IMG submission 187433) | Marine microbial communities from western Arctic Ocean - ArcticOcean_MG_CB2_154 (SPAdes) (version 2) | ecosystem: Environmental > Aquatic > Marine > Oceanic | place: Arctic Ocean... | reverse complement strand
TAGTGCAGACCAGATTAAAACGTGCTACGAATGATGATATCTGCTCGTTGGCAGAACTGTCGAATAAAGTAGTAAGTGTGCTGCACACACACTTCGACGAACCTGCGAACAAAAAAAGTTTCAGAACCGTCAAGTTGACGGGAAGGGTTAACGCAGATGGTAACGTTTTCCTGAAACCTACCGCGCAAAGATCTTTGGAAACCGGAGATACACCGTCTTCCAGACGCTCTTCTTCTTCTGTGTACGCGGGCGACAAAATGGACACCGGTCACAATCGGGGACGTTTAGATCAAACAGGGTGGTCTTCTCAGCATAATACATGGGGGCAATGGTACCAAATGGATAACGGTGCCCCCACGGTGATCACAGGTGTGGCTATTAAGGGGCGTGCCTGTTGCAGTCAATGGGTCAAAACTTTCAAAGTGCTTGCATTCACACCAGATGAAAAATGGGTTTGGGTCGACAATCAGAAAGTTTACCAAGGCAACTTTGATCAAGAAACACAGGTTATTGTGGACTTTGACAATCCGATACAAGCAAGAAGCGTTCGGATATACCCTGTGAGCTGGAGTAATCACATGTCCATGCGGTGCGAAGTAAGGTGTGCGAATGTACGAAACATAGCAAACGCTACTAAAACCACAGTCCCAGTCAGGAAGGATAGCGTCTTCAATTTGACCAGGACGGAAGCTGCTACAGGTTTGTATTCCTTTGACATCGAATTCGAGGACTCCAGAAAGAGAATCTCTAAAGTTGGGAGCATAGATGGAGCATATCTATATGATTTCCAATTTTCGCTGACAACGTATGCTCAACACGTACGTAAAGGAAGCGATAATTATCGACACCCAGGAAGTATTGGTGAAAATATTCAATCAGTCACCCCTACCGGGTTTGATAAAAACAGTGATCGTGTGCAGAAAATAACATATACCGCGAAGGATATCAGATCAGAGCACACATTGACCAGGACGTATAACGCAACCGTATACACCACAGCAGCTTCAATCAAAGCACACGCGAATCAGAACACGAAACACGGAGAAGACCACCATGCCCCACAATTCAACCTCACCAACATGCACATCAAGTATATAGGAGGCATGCCCGGTAAGAACTCGATCCACGGAGATGCACATACATTCACCGGACACTACCAAGCAATCGATAATTTCGACCATGGGTACATAATCAACCTACATCCAAAGGTCACTAAGTACAAATTCGCATGGGCGTCCTTTAAAGATGTACGATTGAGACGTCACACAGGTTATCACTGGCATGGACATTTCGCAAGTCGGGGAATCAATTGTGATATCACACATGCTCAATATAACTGGCACCCACACCATAACATAGACATCAATTGGATAAAGACACATGTTCATGATCGACACCTACGATTCCATGCACGAAATAGATACAATCACGGAGAAGGCAAGTGGTTTAATGTATGGGTCCGAGTGTACGACGCGACAGCAAGTATTAAACTCCATGCGAATCAGAACACGAAATACGGAGAAGACCACCATGCCCCACAATTTAACCTCACCAACATGCACATCAAGTATATAGGAGGCATGCCTGGTAAGCACTCGATCCACAATAATGCACATACATTCACGGGACACTACCAAGCAATCGATAATTTCGACCATGGGTACAGAATTAACCTACATCCAAAGGTCACGAAGTACAAATTCGCATGGCCTGTTGTGAAGCACGTCGGGATACTAGTTGGCAAGGACTATCATTGGCATCACCAGTTCTCGAGTTGGGGGGTGAATTGTAGTATCACACATGCTCAATATAACTGGCACCCACACCATAACATAGACAACAATTGGATCAAAAATAACGTTCATAACAGGCCGCTGAGATTCCACGCGCGGAATAATTACAACCACGGAGAAGGCAAGTGGCTTTACGCAAACGCTAACATAGTGGCTCTTCCTAAAATCAAAATCAAGTGGAAAGCAGTATCGAAGCCAAAATTTAAGGTGAAGAAGATGAAAAAGTGGCGGTGATCGAATGATTTGTACATAGAAATACCTCGAGGAGTGATTCTTCGAGTGTTTTTTCGTTGAATTGTACTAATTTTTATGACTTTTGATGACGCTATCTAGCCGAGAGAGTTTAGCCACCTCTTCTGAAAAAAGGGGCTCGAGTAAATCTTCGACATGGAAAAGGTCAAAGTAGTATTTTAACAGCTGCACTATAAGAATAACTTCTGTACCTAAAAAGAGAATTTAGAATGGAAGAAAAAAGGTCAAAGTCGACTGATCTTATTTATTCCGTCTTATGTGATCTCGAATATGCAACCAGAATAGAAGGTTCGATTCACAATGCTTTCAAAAACGATCTCAAAAAATATTGTCAAAAAATAAGATCTATTGTTTTTAACTTAAAGTCAAATTCAGAATTTAGAGAAAAGATCCTTCAAAATAGAATCGACATAGCTATCTTGCCATATATCTCCCCGGCTGAGGTCGACTCGACGTTGTGGGATCCTATCTTCAAGAAAAGAGAAAGGAAACGAAAAATCAATGAATTAATCGATCAAATCGCTTGTGAATGACATAATCGGTCTATGGGTCATAGCCTCACGCGCCTTCAAATTGCTCCTCAGTCATCATTTTCGCACGCTTGCGCTTGATCTGTTTTGTCACAGGAACTTTATCCGCTTCCACCTGAACACCCCGATAGTGTTGTGCAAAGTCCTCTTTTCTGATCTGTAAATCGAACTGTTTCGGTTGGTCATCATCAGTTGCATTTATATATTTGAAACATATCTTTACATCTGGTCCATCGTTTTCAACCTTTATGCCCAATTCCTTTACAGAAGTTTCAGGCGATCCAAGCATAAATAACCAAGAATTATTATATATTTTCATGAGTCTCCCATTTTCTGCAAAGTTAAGTTCCTTCCAAAAATACGACACAGGATCCTTAAAAAGAATTTGACGATCAGACAGTGTGGTTTCAAAGCCAACTGGGAGATCAGTGCTAGACATTTTGCAGAAGAGCGTTATAATGTCATTACTATCGTTGTCTCCCGTAGTTCCGTGGAAATTCAGTATAGCGCCATATTTCTCTTGCAGGTGGTGCAATCTTTTACTGGACGAAACCAATGCTTCAAAGCGTGTTTTATCAAGGTCTGGTTTCGATCCTGCAATAATCCACATGGACAGCAACGGCGGACAACGTTCTTTGAATGAATCAACATCAAAGTGATACTTCATACTATAAATCGAATGTTCGGTGCCGTCGTCAAGAGTATAAATGACTTCGTTGTTAGGACACATACGCCACAGGTTGCTACCATCTTTCAATACGCAACTGAAGTATTTATTCGTACCAATGCGTATCTTCTTGTAAATTTTGTCGAATTGCTCGTGATCCAAAGCCATTCCATATGTAAAGAGTTTTTCCAGATCTTCTGTGTGATCTATTTTCTCAACAACTTTGCTGTTTTCATATCGACAAGAGAACAACCCTGATATTTTGAACGACACAGTAATTCCAGTAAGGTCCTTGTAAGTATAGGTGTAAATTGTTTCGTCAGACTTACTGTTTATGGACCATTTCCCCATAAAAATTTGCATTCTCTTCTGCTGCTCGATCGCGGTCTGTTGCTCAGGTGCGGTCTGCTGCTCGGGGTCGGTATCGGGTGCGGTCGCGATGGCGAGCTGTTGCGCGGGGACGGTCTGCTCGTGTGCGGTCGCGATGGCGAGCTGTTCCCTCGACCCGAGGGTCTCAAGGTACACGGCAACGCTGTCCTCGCACACTTCGCCGCAGGTCCCAAGGCTCGCCGCGTCGAAGCTCGCGTTGCCCTCCATGTCCGCGAGCGTCAGGAGGTTCTGCGCGCCCGTGGCTTCGGTCTGTTCGTGGGCATATGACATTTGAACCACCGATAAATGAGGACCATCTTGATATTTATAGATGGGTCCTCTATCATGAAACTCGATGGACGTCGAATGTAACTCGTTTACACATAGTGATACACCCATACCAGTATTTAACATTTGGAACACGTTCATCGAGGACAATTTAGTGTTATCGTTCATGTCACACAAGCTCCCACAGTTAATTCCAGCTAAATACTCACAAACCGTTGAATTATGATTGCATCTCAAGATGAACAAGTATCTTGTCTTGTTGTCACAGAGATCACTCAGACTGATTATATTATCAGAAATAGAATAATCAGAGTAGAGATGAGGGACCCCAAATCTGACCTTTCGATAATTAAATCCACCCGTTTCGATGCCGCACCCAATAATGTCCGTTCGCTCGGGTTCATAACACAGAACTTCGACATCGTGCACCAGATATGGCCTCACATGTGCGTACTGATCGCAAGAGTTCAAACCAATAGCTGAAAAGACATCCTTAAGGTTTGTTGTGGTGAGAATATCCGTGATCGGCTTCAAGACGTATTCTATTTCTCCTTGAACGTGACAAGGGATGACAACGACGCCTGGCAAGGCAGAGCGAGTCTGTAGTACCTTGTCAAGCAAGTTCTTTTGAGCGGGTTGCGCCGAAGTAGACGCCATTTGCGGAGCAGTCGACGTATACCCGACGAGCGATGACCGTTGTTGTCAGTGCGTCGCGCGCGCGGGGCAGTGAGGTGACCCATCAAAAAAAACCACTAAAAGAATTCATCAACCCTAAAAAATCATAGACTCGTTTATTCTCGGAGTATCCACTTGACGAATATACATAAAAAATCCGAGACTCGTTCATTCTCGGAGTATCAAAGACTAGCTCGCCTAGAATGACAGATGAGTTGTCAACGACGCGACATGACATCGAATCAAGTGAATCCACCGCAAGTGAATCCACCGCAAGTGAATCCACCGCAAGTGAATCCACCGCAAGTGAATGTACGTTCAAATCCAACATATGCGCCGCGTATACGAAAAATAACAGACGTTGCTGCGTGTCTATTGACACGGGGGACAAGTTGTGCAAACGACATAGTAAAATGACGTTTGATACATGCTCGATATGTTTCGATAACATGTATACTCCAACAACATTAGCTTGTAATCACGCGTTTTGTACGAACTGCATCTATAGATGGTCAAGTAAAGGGGACATGTGTCCTATGTGCCGAAAAAAAATGTTTTTTATCATTCACTCGAAAGATGTAAAAATCAGAAGAGCGGAAGAGTTGCTATTGGCATCAGATTACTGGCTCGATCCATCGATCAGATCCCGATACGGGTTCAATGAAGATCTATTGTGTGAAACGATCACTTTTTTTCTTGAGAATGAATGGCTCGTGTCTTCTGATCGACGGTATAAAGACATTTTGAGGGATTATATTAATTATTGGGGGCCATTCGAAGGTACGATATCTAAGCGGTTACGCAGCTTGAAGAGATGCACTGATTTGATCATATTCTCTTGACCTGAGCGTCATTCATAGCCCTCAGCTCCACGAGCTTAGCCTCGGCGTCCTGAATTAATCGATCTAGATTCGCGTTGTACATCAAGAGTTTAAAATCTCCTGTAACATTCTTATTCTTAAAAGAGATCTTGGCGATCTCGAGGTATAGTTTGTTCAATTTCACGACCTGCTCTTGATTTTCTGTGTAATACTTGTCTATGCCGCTTTTTTCATATTCGCTGTTAATCGCTGCGTTAATTCCTTTGATCCACGATTCTAGAATAACCTCTTTGTAAAAAGCTTTCAGTTTTGGATCAAGGTCGTCGAATTCGCTCATTTCCAATAGTGAAATAGTCTTGATGTCTGTATTTATGCCATTAATCCTTCGATGCAAAAAGACAATTAAAAGTAATATGATTGATATCACAATGTATATGAAGAACATATTTGGTTTGTAATAAACCAAGATAAAAAATCAGAATGTTGCTAAACTCTGGCCTCAATGGATGGTTATCTAGTGAAAACATCAAAAACAACAAGCTATCACATGACGATCGGATCTACGAATATGTGATTCACTCTGCATATATCTAGCATGAGTCCTGGTTCGATTCTCAGTTCGATAAAGAAATTCCGCAGTGCCTTTGAGAAATTAGTCAGAGACGTTGGGCCATAAGTCAATCGTATCACTTTTGTCGGGTTGTTTTCGAGGAGGGTCCTGCAATTCTTGAAGATACTTTCAAAGAACTGTTGATCATTCACATCCGAATTCTTTGGGTCGAAAATGATATAGAAGTTTGATATGATTATAGAAGTACGACTCATAAGTAGTCTATTCATACATATTTATATGTATGGATGAACATTCCGTTAATTTGGACGAGTATGAAATTTGGAAGAATCTAGAGTCTTTAAAAATCGACGAGCATCAGTCGGAAGAAGAAACTTCGAACGACAGTCATCCGAGCAGGTGCGTGTGTGGCAGTACTGTCTGGGAAAATTCGAATGATGAACTTTCGTGTAGTGAATGTTCCACGGTTTTATATAAGAACATAGATTCTCAGGCAGAATGGAGGTTTTACGGCGCTTCAGACGCCAAATCATCTGATCCAACACGTTGCGGTCTTCCAATAAGTCAGTTCACTCCCACCGCGGCGATGGGATCTGTCATTGGATTAAACGAAGGTCGTTCTAATTCGTCGTCAACGAACGCTAATTTTTTTGAATACAATCGAATGCGCAAATTTCATCTATGGAATTCGATGCCGTACAGAGAAAGATCATTGTATAACATATTGAACAACATCCACTTACAAGCAGGAAACAATGGATTGACACAGACAATAATTGATGATGCCAAGGGATTGTACGCAAAGCTGGCGGAAGACAGGATAACTCGTGGGAGCAATCGAAGTGGATTGATTGCGTCAACTATCTACATGGCTTGTAAAAGTAACAAGGTTCCGAGGTCTGCGAAAGAGATAGCGAAAATGTTTAACCTCGACATAACGACAATGACAAAGGGCTGTAAACACTTCAACGAGATCATGAAGGATGTCAAATTGGAATGCTCGAAACCGGTTGATTTCATCAGGCGTTTCCTTTCTAAATTAAACAAACTAAACTTAAACGAAACGTGCATGTACGTTGTCAACAAAGCTACTGAATACTCAATCGTGACTGAAAATGCCCCTCCGTCCATCGCGGCAGCCATCATATACCTTGTTGCGATGGAAACAAAGGATGCTTCGATAACGAAAAAAATAATCTCCAAAAAATGCGAGGTATCCGAAGTCACAATAAACAAGTGCTACAAAAAACTTTTGCAGTATGTTGAATACATAATGCCCGACGCCCATGTGGGCAGCAGGTAGCAGGTATCCGGGGGGTTAGAATTCTTTATTTGTTGTGAATACCATGTCCCAGAACGACACGTCACTTTTACGGCTGTTGTATTGATACTCGTCGTGTACTTTATCAATTGTCTGCATATCGATATTACCATCTAAAGGCATTTCCTTAATATCACGGTCACTGAACTCCTTATTTAAAGAAGCTAATTTCTCTCGTTTAGCAGCATGGAGTGCCTTATTTTGGTTTTCGCTAGCTCGCTGAATATTTTTCCTCATTTGTTTTTCGACATTTGCGTCGATTGAATAGGATGGCTCGTATTCATTTTCATCTGGGGCTTGTTGCTTCAGTTTCTCTTCCCGTTCTCGCTTGCGATTCTTTAAATATAGTCGTAATGTTCTGAGTGTGTTGTCTACGACGACGTATAGGAAGAATATGCTCACAAATCCAATAGCATAGAACTTTAAGTCATCGAAACGATTTTGTTGTTTAATATCTACAATTTCATCAAACTTTCCATTTAGTTCTGCTCGCATCATATTTATTTGCTCTTGTATATCTCTCTGAGCTTCAGCTGATGTGTCATTCATAAAACTATTCATCGTACAATTAAATTATATTGAGAAATTTTTTTGTGGAAAACGGCTTTCCCCAGGGGCCGAGGCGCGGGAAAAAGTATTTAAAGATTTGATCCGTTTCACATCTTATAATCAGGTATCAAATGTCTGAAGTCATGAAACAGCCCGAAATCCTCGAAGAGGTCGTTGTGGAAAGAGAATACGGCTCTGATATCGGTTGCTTAAAATGGTTCAACAAACGACTCGGCTATGGTTTCATCACTGTTTACACCGGCGACAACAAAGGCAGCAATATCTTCGTGCATCATTCAGGTATTCATCCGTTGAACAGTAACTTCAAAACCCTCAAGAAAGGGGAATATGTGTCACTTGACATTATATCTGGTCAAAATGGCTCTCAGGCAGTCAATGTAAAGGGAGTATTCGGTGGTCCATTGATGTGCGACAATGTCGACACGACGTCTACGCACCGTCGACAGTCACAAAGAAGTGCTTCCGTCCAACAATCAGCGTGATAGACGTGATGGCAATCAGAACGTTCACAATCAAAGTGAGTTTACCTGTGTTTGATAGATCTGAGATCGAAGTGAGTTGGCCGGGGACTAATTTATGACAGAACGCTTCGCGCGTTTTTGAGCAGTATACATCGTGGCACAATTTATTTATCAATGGATTCTTTTGTACACCTTCGACATTTTGCTTTATACATATAGATTTTAATAGATTTTCTTTCGATGCGTTGAAATCAGCGCACTTATTGATGTTTTTCGTAATCGTTTCTTCGTAATTTTCGATATGCAGTTTCTTTTTTACGGAGCTGAGTTTTATAAACTCGCGATCAGTTATCATCTTACTATTTGAAACTTTACCTATCGGTTTTAAATCAAGATACGCGCGATATAAATTCGCTTCGGGGCAGACCTGCAGCTCGTATCGTTTGTTTTTCTCGCAGAATAACGCGAACTTGTTTCCGCGAAAATTTGAACCCGTCGGACAAGGGTTGTACGCGAAAACGTTTTTAGCACTCATGTTTCCATGGTGTGCACCCGATAGCATATACCAATCATCCGGTGCATTTTCGCATCCAACAAAGTATCTGTAAATGAAACTTGAAACATATCCTTTTGAAGATTTGTCGATGTTGTGTAAGATTATGAACTCTATAAACAACTTCCAAACTGCCCATATCGCGATCAAAACCACAAACACAATCGTGATCGGGATTAAAAACAGGACATAAATGAAAAATTCCGCGATCTTCAGATTGTTCGGAAACGTAAACTTATGGTACACGAAAGCTGTTGTGAAAGTAGCTAAAGTAAAACCCAGATTCAAGAGCATGGTTATGAACTCGAATGGTCTCGAGGCGTAGTAACCCATTTTTTTTGCGATTTCGATCAATACTTCGATGAATTTTACTCCAAAGTTCAGAAGATCTGCTATAATGCCAACCATGTCGAGAAAAAAATTCAATATATCCATGACAAATTTTACTCCCTTTTCGATCCACCCAATGAATTTGTAAAATCCCAATGCTTTCAAGACGACCTTCATCGGGTTGACGATGATCGTCTCCAGAACATTATCGATGAGCTTTTGTACTTCTTTTTTCACAGCTTTCCAAACCATGCTAACTTATTTTTAAGAAGAATTTTATTTCATTTTATGGTGAGATTGACGGACCGGACATCGGTTGCGTTCAATGAAACGAGTTGCAAGCCATCATGCTTTTGGTTTTCTTAAAATCATTTAAGAATAATTATCTATACTAGTTTTAATAATAAAATGTATAAATGTAAAATATGCGACTTCGAAACGTGTCGCTTGGCCAATTTAGAAAGGCACAACAACCGGAAAACCCCGTGCCAACCTGTTGAGAATGTGGTACCGATTTTGGAAAAAGTATTACCACATCCGGAGGATATGACAGTCCCAAATGTGGGTAATGATTTTGTTTGTGAAACATGTGGAAAGTGCTTCGCCAATCGACAGAACGAGCACCGCCATAAAAAATCCGGAAAGTGCATTCCAGGAGAGGTGTCCGAAGAAAACACTTCCCCACCAACAGCGTCAGTGTCATATGATGCTTCCGCGGTTATATCTGCTGTAAAAGTCAACACGTGCGCATACTGTAAAAACACGTTTTCTAGGGCGGATTGCTTGAATAGACACTTGCCAAAATGTGGGTTGAAACAACTATATGAAGCAGGTACTGTGAACATAACGAAAAACAACAACAATAACACCTACACCTACGCCACTGCCGACAACTCTACCCATAATCATAATTCTACTAAGAATGACGTCGCTATCGTCTACAAATCGTACGACAAGCCGTTCATAGACCATATCGACTCCGAAATGGTCAAGAAGCTTTACTTGGGAAACGAAAGAAATCTAAAAAAGATGATGAAGGAATGCGTGAAAAGGATATGGCAAGACATTCCCGAAAACAACTGTTTCAAGCTTCCGTTTCACGGAAAACGAAAAGATCCGCTCCAACCCTGTGATATAATCAGAGTGTATTGCGACGGAGAGGTGCAGCTCTTTCCAGTGCACCATGTCATCAATGTCATACTGCAAAAGTGTGCACACGTGTGCGAGAGATATCTTCGGCAACACTATTACGAAGAAACAATTCCCGGAAGGGCCTGCCTCATGCACGCGAACGTATTGGAAGAGTTAGCACTCGAGCCCCAAGAAGTATGGGAGAACGATCATAAGAACAGGTCGGCGTACCATCCTTTTGTGAAAAGCGCGCTATTGGAGTGTATTTTGATCGATATCCATTGAGTTTCCTTTTTCAAAGCGATCTACTCGTAAAGACCCAATATTTCGGCAACGCATGGATGGCGTACGACGTCGCCCTGTGACATGTTCACATGGTCGACGTATTCTAAATCTTGACAATTGATCAACTCAAGAATATCTTCCAAACCGTTGCCTGTGTCCAAATCACTTTGCGCTAGATCTCCGAGTACGAGCAACTTCGAGTTCTCACCAATTCTTGTCAGTAGCATTTTCATTTGAGCCTGCGTGCTATTTTGCATTTCGTCCGCGATGACAAACGCATTTTTGAATGTACGCCCGCGCATGAACCCCAATGGTTCGATTATGACTCGTGCATTCAGCTGACCGGCTGAAAGCGTTTGTTCGAAGATTTCCATCATTGGAACTGTCCAAGGCTGCATCTTGCTGTCCATGTCGCCCGGCAAATACCCCAGATCTTCGCCAGCTGCCACTATGGGTCGCGTGCAGATAATGCGATCGTATGTGCGTTTAGATATACATAGAGACGCTTCTTGGCATGCGAGTAACGTCTTACCCGACCCCGCCGGTCCGGTCGCGATGATGACAGGCTTCGGTGACTGTATAGACCTTAAGTATGCACACTGTCCCGCAGTTTTGGGAAATTGCATATATGGCATCTTGAGGATTTTACACCCTTGGTGATCTAAAACTGAACAAACCTTTATGTCGTTTCTTTTTGATCGTTAATCCTCGTCATCTGTCGAGTACTCTTCGCTTTCACTACTACTACTTTCTTGGAGATTCAATCGACGTTGATGTGAGAGATTTTGTAATTGAACTTCTTCGTCGAAATCACGCTGCGTGACAAGTCTTTCGTCCATCTCTTCGTCTGATTCGACATTATCGAAAGAAGATTTGACAAAGCCCTGGTAATCGGGGTCATAATTCGGATTCAGTGTATATTCCAATTCTCTGTCATTCAACTTCTGAGCAGCAAGCATCTTTAACGATAAAATGAAGTGAAGGTCGACACCTTTGAAGTCATATAATTGCTTGTCCGACTTTCGTTCAAATCTAAAATGTAGACGGGCCAATTTCCCTATCGGGTGGAACTCTTTGTACTTGACAGAGAAGAATTCGCTTTTGTTCGCAGCGTATCCTGATGCGACATCTATAGTAAATAACGCGAGCCCGGGTGATGCGTCATTCGCATCATAGCTGCCCCTTGAATGGTTTTCTATCTCTGGACATCGTAAAATCACATAATTTTCTGTTACCATATTGATTATACCAGGAGGGACAACCTTGAACTGGACGTCATAAAGAACACTGTTCACTGTGACATTTGACTCAGGGTCGTTTTCAAATACTTGTAATATATTCAATCTATGAGCATCATTCACGTCATCGTCCACCATGTGATACATTTCGTACTCGACGTTGAAAATTCTCATGAAGTTGATGGGATTTAAGTTTCCAATGAAATACTTTGACACGTCAAAATTCAGTGTGAATTTGTCTTCCTCTTTATAATACTCTACTTCTAATAAGAAGTCGTGCCGTTTTGACTGGTTAGTCGATGAGAAAAACGCGAGGATTTTTCCACCCGGCGCAACGTTCGGAATTTCTTCGACCTGCAATTTAAATTGATGCAAAAATACTGACAACCTGGTGGAATCGTTAAAAAACGACAGAACCGTCTTGCCAACTCCATTCGAAGATTCGTCTTCACGAACAGTAACCGGGTCATCTTCTGACAAATTGTGACTTGATAAGCGAGATACATAAGTGTGATACGGGTCCAATTCTTGGAAGCGTTTTCCATTGGGCATGAGAAAAGTATACCGGACTTCGATGACAACATCGTCTTTATTTTTTATTTCCATTTCGGATGTGAAAGGGATTCCGAGTGTACCGTCCACCGAAAAGATCGAGGCTAATTGACGTATGTCGTATTCGACTTGGTCTATTTCTATACTTTCTATTAACAATGTACAATTGAAATACTCGAAAGGTAATGTAATGTCAAAAGAGTCTTCAGTAGTGTTTACCTTTGTATGCACTTTATACGTGTGGGAAATCAAGTTCGCACGGTCGATTTTTTGTTCCCCAATGTTCAATGGGAAAACGAGTTGTCTTGAATTTTTAATGTGATCAAGTGTGTCATATGTATCGTCTTTATCGTTTGCAAGTAAAGAAAATCCCAGAAGAGGGCATAAAGGACTATTTAACGTACGACCGTCCACTATGAATGGAGACCACGTGGATTCCAGTTTCAAATAACCCTTCGTGGAGATATCGGCGTCAGACTCTAAAGCAAGACTATCCGCTTCGACATTGAATGTTTCGTCTCTTTCGCGAAATTTGGAAGTCATAGCGGATAGCAATTTCTCAGCAGATGGAAAATCGTTGGCAGTGATGACCTCTACCCTGAAATCATTTGTGATAGTGTGTTCGTTGTTCACATCGATTCCATATTCGTATGACCATAACCTGATGCTATTGTTGTGTTTGTCTACTGTGAATGTTGTACGAGGAATAGATGCATTTAAAACTTCTACGCCTATCACATGCTTGAAAGGTTCCGGGAATTCTATGACGAATTCACTTGGAGTTTTATATTTCTTTTTATCGCGCTTACCTGAATCGATCAGAAGGACGATGTTCTCTTTGGAGCTGTTTTTATACAAGAAATGAATGTCGTCGATGGCCATCTTGGCTTCACTGAAATATGACTACTTTTTTTGTAGAAAAATGTAGCGCGCCTCCACACCATACTTTTTTTAAAAAGTTGTTCATAATTATAATGAGCCGGTGCGAATTCTGTAGAAAAAAAGATCACATGCCAACTTCCTGCAAATATTGTGAAAAGATGTTATGTCTAAGGTGCTCGTTTCCTCCAAAACACGAATGTGTCAACATAGGCAAGTGGAGAAGTAAAGACACGCTCAGTGATCAATTAATGTCAAATAAGTGTGTCGCGGACAAAATTGACAAAATTTAGCATCAAAATAATTTGAGTGTTTCGTTTATCAATTTACATATCGCCTGGTCGTCAAATGTTTTTCCCTGATTCACGTTGAAGAAAATTTGTTTATGTCTTTGTCCCTCGTAATTTTCGGACAATTGAAAATTGAGATATAGGCAATTATCCAACTTAAAAATGAGACGCTGATGGTAGACGATGTCGTAAATGTTTGTATTCGAGGGAAATGAAAACACAGATTTCGATGTTTTACTATAATCCACTTTCAAAAAATCGTTCCTATTTGCTGTGAAAAGCGAACAATCGTTCACCACGAGCTCATTTACATACTCGTTTTCCAAGTCCGAAACATGTTCCAGCGTAGCATTCAACGTTTGTGTATGAATCTTTTTGAAACTCCTTTGCTTGTGTCGTTTTATATTCTTGAATATTCTTCGAAACTTGTCTTCACTCAGATTCACATCGAACTTCGTGAATGGGAAATTTTGTACTTCATTTAAGATGTAAATTTCCGTATAATTAATGTTCTCATCGAATAATGGACCTGTTATGTACATTTGTATTTGAATCTTATATTTTCTTAAATGGATTTTTTAACGAAATAGCGAACGTATCCGCGAAAACAACTCGATCGACATAGCTTCAGTACATTCTAAACGATCCCTCAGTTCAACGACTTTTAGGTTAAGTAAATTGCCATCATTCATGACTTCGTCGCAATCTGTTTTCATCACAGCATATCCATTCGAGATATTGTGCAAAATAGTCTTTGCCGATGCTAATGTCGCCGATGGCAATGTTGCCGATACCGACGCCGACTTCGAAGCTCCTGGTTTTGATATTTTGAACTTGGAAGGTCCGACGTATTGCGATGGCTCGTTTCTACTTCTCCGCGACGCCAAAGTTTCTGAAACAGCATCTGGGTTGTTCAGGGTAAATACCGTTTTCGATCTCCACGAAATATCATCGTCGGTTGATGGATCGTTCAAGATGCTCGAAGGATCCGCGATGAACGAAGAAGACGGACAGCTTGACCTCATCTTATCAACAGTGCAGCGAGGTTTGGGGTTCACGTCTCTCAACCGCTAAATCATCTTTACATTGTGAAAAGTCTACAAAATAGTTTTTCACACTTTTTCGGTTTTTCCTACTTCACTCGAATGAAATCAGTTTGTCGATAATCAGCCAATATATCGCCAATGCAAGCATCACGTAAATAAATTGTTCGACGAAAACAGTCGAACGACCGGATTTCCCATCCTTTGAATACAGCATGATATGAAACGTTGATAAGATGATTGAATATTTCATTGCATCTTCCGCAAATCTGTGGATATTTGAGGGGATCTTGATAACATATTTTTGTTTTTCGATTTCAAACTTCATTATTGTTTAAGTACAAAAAAATAACATAAAATAATCCACTTTTCGATCCAACGTATTGCATAATCAATCAATCATCAATGACAAAGGATCTTCAGTTGCTGCAGTATTAGTCGATAACGTCGGTCGAAGAAACAGGTAAGTTTTCTTGAGTTATAACTCCCCAAAATGCCCCGACCGCTGCTTCAGGAACAGGGGCAGGTGCGGTTTCTTCTACCGCTGGTGTACCAGCAGGAACGTCGGTTTCTTCGACCGCTTGTTCAGCAAGATGCAGCCTTGGACAGTTCCCAGGAACAGGGGCAGGTGCGGTTTCTTCGACCGCTGCTTCAGGAACAGGGGCAGGTGCGGTTTCTTCGACCGCTGCTTCAGGAACAGGGGCGCGAAGTTCAAACCGCCACACCCCAAACGCGTCCAGTCGTTTTGACCCTTGTTCAGCAGGAGCAGGTGCAGGTGGAGCAGGAGGAGCAGGTGCAGGAGGAGCAGGTAACGTCTCCTGGCTCCACCCGTACGCCGCGTTCCCGGCAGGAGGAGCAGGTGCAGGAGGAGCAGGTGCAGGAGAAGCAGGTGCGGTAGTTTCTTCGACCGCTTGTGCATGCGCGTCATCTCCGAGAAGCTTCAAATCTGATAAATGTTTTCCAAAAGTAATTGTGAAATCATTGTCTTTGGAAACGAACTTGTCGGATGTGGATTGTCGGTACAATGTTTCAGGTTCCCAATTTTGCCAATTGAGTGTTAGACTCTCACCGTCGTATACGTAAATACCAGCGTTCATCTTCGCGTTTGTATCGCGTTGAAAGCCAGGCGCGTTTCCAATATTAAAGGTAATTTTCTCATCTCTCAACATACCATCTCTCGTAAACAGGTCTTTCCATTGTCTATGTACTGCACTCGCTTGGAACTCGAACTTCATTTTCTATAAACTAAAGAAAAGATATATAGAAAAACGAACGACGACTCGGATAGACGACTTGGCTTGGACTGACGACTCCGACTTAAAACTTGTAAGTACAACCAATAAAACATTTCGACGTCTCGGAAAAATTCGCGTCGCAAGTGGCTTTCGCGACGGTGTAATTTCTTATTATATCATCATCCTGTCGCATTCCCATTCCGGGTACATCTGAAGTGACAATGAGATCTCCATTTTTAATATCACCATTTTGGTCGCATACCCATATACAACCTTCTCCGACTGAATTCACGATCATCTTGGTACTTTTCTTGTTGTATTTAGTTTTAAATTTCAAAGTACCTATTTGAAACGAGCGCCTATTAAAAGAGTCCGGAAACGCTGTGTCCTCGTCGCAACTGATCACCCCGAACGCTCGTTTGTCTTTCGCGAACTTGGATAGTTCGACAATAGGTATTGCGTCATCTATATTTATATTTTCTTCATCGTTCAAATCTGAATATCGACCTAGTGAACATACGATATATCCAGTCAAAGAATTGACATCTTCGTCAAGTAAATTACTACTGGAAACACTAGAGTATGTACATCTGTGCTGTCCGGTAAAGTTGAGCTGACCTGGAATAAAATCAGTGAAGGTCGTCTCAATACCTTCTGATCCTTGTTTCGTTCCCTTGAAAACCAGATCCTTCAAGTTAGAATTGTTTGGATTATTCGACGTGAAAATTTTCCAATCGTTGGAGAACGACATATTGGAGAACACTTTGACGTAATTGGTAAAAGTGTGATCAGATTTGATCGCGTTTGTTTGGATAAATTCGGTGACATGCAATGCCTCGTGGATCAGTAAGTTGTCATTGATCACGACCTGATTAGAAAAGCTTTGAATCACTCCCCCAATAAACAGATTGGAGTTCAATGCGAGGTTGTTACTACATATCACAGGTTCTGAAAAAAATGTCCTGTTTCGAAATACGTTTGAGTGGCTAAAAATCACATTACATGTAGAGAAGAATTCGGTATGTATAGACTCGATCTCGTTTTCGACTATTCCTTTGTGCAATTCGAAAACCCCATCGAAATCGCCGAAAACATGATTCGCTGGGTCTAAATTTGGCTGCTCTTGCACCTCGAAGTCCCAACGAGGAAGCTTTTCATAATTGGACAATCTAATATCTGCATTGAAGCTAGGGAAATTGGCAAGTGAATCACGAATGATGTTGAATACATAAGTACCGTCGATGGCTTTCTGAATGATAGAATTAAATTGTGTTTCAATCTGAACATTTATCGTATCATCCATATACAATTCTAAATTTTGTTGAGTACGACTCATGTCTTCGATCACGGCTCTGTTCTGTTGTATATCGAAACCGTTATCATTAATTTGATTGCATAGCGTACTAAAATTGTTGGTTATTCGCCCTCCCGCATCAGCCAGTTGAGCATTGATTCCATCGATATCTTGATCTGTGACAGATTGCTGAAACTCCAAACTTCGAAACTTCTCCTCCAATACAGAGGTATTTGCTTCCGTGTTTCGAATGACTTCTGTGATGTTGCAACCAGATAAGAAAAGAGCTTTTTCGACATACAGTGACCTCCCTATGTTGGCGTCTAAAGAAATTGTTGCGACGGAAGTACTCAGACTACTTGATATATTCGAAGAACTCGTGATCGAATGTGCTATTATGTTGGAATCTACCAAAACGTTACTTGCGTTCAATACACCGAATACCGCATCGTCGCGGAAAGAAACATTTCCATTTATATTTATTTTATCAACAGTTCCTGAAATGACTCCAAATATATTTATATGTTCGTCCTCTTCATTCGTATACTCGTCCGGTACAGTACCATCTTCGAGTCTCGGATGTATTATCAATGAACGATCACCGGTGTTATGAATGTTTTTCCCAAGTAGAACTGATTGTCTCGCTTCGTTGTGATTCATATATCCCACCATTATTGCATCATTCGAGTAATTGATGTTACCGTAACCGAGAATAACGTTCCTTGAGACCTTACGGTTCGCATTCATATGCTGATTTCGTGTTAAATTACCTACGATGACAGATTGTTCCGAATTGTGCACATTATTGTCATTTCCAATAGTCACCATGCTGTCGTGTTCGTACACGGTATCATTCCCTGTCAAAACGATGTTCTTTCTGCCAAGTAATATACTATCTCTCGCTTTGACGTCATATCCAACACCAGCGCCAACAAAAACGCTCGCAGAATGATATGCCTTGTTGTTTGCAGACTGGTATCCGATTGCTGTATTGTAATCCGAATTTGAAGTGAACGACGGTCCGTTCACACCATAAACCGTATTGTATCTTGATTCGTAAGCATTGACGAAGTCTCCGTTTTTTCGGGCATATATTGAGTCGTTTTTAAAGAAAAACACAGCGTTCTGGTTATCCATGTTGCCGGTCAAGCCAAGTTTACCCGTATTTCCAACTTCAATCATTCATTCACTACATGAAACGTACATTTTTTTGAAGAAAATAAACCGATATTATAATGTCACGATTAAATAAACAATGTGGGAAAACGTCCCACCCGGCATCGAATACATCAGCATATTGATGATTGCTGCATTTTATGGAATCGTGTACTCACTGTTTGACCGTGAGGAATTCGGATTCACATCTAAACTCGATCCATTCTACTTCTCGTTGGTAACAATGAGTACGGTGGGATATGGGGACTTCTCTCCAAAAACAACAAATGCAAAGATTGTCACTATGACACAACATGCACTGATGCTCGTCAGCTCCATGTCAGTTGTGCTGAAAGTGATTGGACTGAAGATGTACTAAATGGTTTGTGGCTAAACTCTCTCGGCTAGATAGCGTCATCAAAAGTCATAAAAATTAGTACCATTCGACGGAAAAACACTCGAAGAATCACTCCTCGAGGTATTTCATGAAAATGTACCAAAAAAAAGTATCATGACATTTTTGATACGATGTTGTTTTGTTCACTTATATTTTTGACAAGTTTATTCACTTCGTTAAGAATATTTTTGTATCTGATAGTTCCTCTTTTGCCAAGTTGACGAACCATCTCGCTATCAATCTCTCGAAGGTCCTTTTCAATGTTTTCATCCGTGTTCAAATTATATAGTCCTCCTTCTATCTTAGATACGATGTCGAGTAGATTCGTTCGCAAATCTTCTTCTACCTGAACAGTGTCGAATAGCGTTCTGTACATCCCGATGAGTTGTTCAAGAGATGTTGACATGAGTTCAATCAACATGACGACGAATGCTTTGAACTGTTTCCTTCGCTGGATGAATTTTAGTTGACTGTCCGCAAACTTCGACGTCAAATCTCTGATCGGATTCGATCCATAATTCGAGTTTTGGCCTCCCTGCTGCGGCTGTGCCTCGGCATTCTGTTCAGGAACCTGCTGCTGCGCCTGCAGATTGGTTTTCTTTTTGGAATCGACTTCTCCGCGATGCTCTTCTATCCTAGTATCGAGTTCATACATCAATCCTTGCATCTGGGCATCGGTCGGTTCCAAGTATGTGAGCTGCTTCAATTGCGCAGCAGCGCCATCATTGGATAGTGCGGAGTAAATTCGTTTCATCATACTTTGGATGCTGTTTAGTTGCAAAACGGCATAATATGAAAACACGTATCTCGCGAAATCCAATAATAACGAGTCGACTTGAAAGAATAATACCCGATTGTACAGCTTATCAAGTCTTTCTTTTAATTGGTGTGTTTCATTTGGATCAAGTTGCTCGATAATCTTCTGGAATGGAACATAATCAGTATTTATGTTACCGATTTGTGTCTTGAGCTGTTTGACAATATTTGTGTATTCTGATCCGTAGTCGACGTTTTCCCCAATGCGAAATTCGTGTTTCAAAAGAGCACTTATGAATGTTTTCATATCAAACGAAGCATCTGGTATATCTCCAAATGTATATTTGAGGTCGGGATTTTCGATGTTCAGTATACCCTCCCGAGTTAATACTTCTACATTTTCAGTTGTTATTGGTTTACTATTTCGAAACATCTTACCTTCTTGAAATATATTTTTGTAAATGGTTTGAGCAAATTCAAAATTCGAACATCTTGAATGGTGATATCTTGTTGAATATTAGTATTGAAATACCAAGTAATAACGGTAATATCATCTGGTCGGCTATTTCTCTGTTGCCTTTGTAAACTTGATTACCGATTATACCAAATGCGATGAGTATGAACACACTAAGAATAACTTTGAACAAGGTTAATAAGATAAAATCCCTCGATTCGCTCGTTTGAAATATCTGCTTCTGAATAATCAGGGGTTCCATCTTTTGTTCAGTAAGAACATTTATTTCTTGACGTCTCAAAGACATTTAAAAACTTGAAGCACTTAATAACCATGAGTAATTACACATTCAAACTAAATGTACACAAAACTCGGACCGTGTCAAAAGACGAGAATGATCATATATGCAGAACAACAAATGAGTTGAAGCAAAAGTTGACGAAACAGAAAACTCTCATCGAAAGTAGTAATGGTTGGGACGAAGCGAAAAGACAGGTGAACGAGTATGAATATGTCTATAGCTCATCAAAAAAACATTTTAAGATCAGCAATAAGAAAACCATTAGTAGGGCCTACTTCAAATTATGGGAAATTCTGCGAGATTTCCACTCCGATATCTTTTCAAATGTGAACAATCGATATACCACTTGTCACGTCGCCGAAGGCCCGGGGGGATTCATAGAATGCCTCGTCGACTATAAAACGAAATACGCCCTGAATGTGACAAGGATATTTGGAATAACCTTATTGGTACAATCGAATACCGAAAACAGAGTACCCTTCTGGAAAATCTCGCAGGAAGACTGTGACAATCACAATATTATCTTAAACAAGAAAAACACGAATGTCGGCGATCTTTATAAGGCACACTGCATTAATCAATTTGTCGATAAGGTAGGATATCATTCAATCGACGTTGTGACTGCGGACGGCGGTTTCGACTTCAGCGTCGACTTCAACAAGCAAGAAGAAAATTTCACCAGACTATTCCTAAGTGAAATCTACACTGCACTTATTCTTCAAAAAAAACAGGGATCTTTTATCGTCAAAGTATTCGACATGTTCACTCAAGACACCGTGTGTCTGATATCGATTCTACATTCCCTTTACTCAGATGTTTACGTCGTCAAACCTTTCACGAGCCGCCCTGCTAATTCTGAAAAATACCTAGTATGTCTGGGATTTAACCCGGGTGAGAACTTTTGGAAACTCATACAACAATTGAAAACCACTATTGTGTCTAAACAATCTGTCATGCAGTCACCATTGAAAGAATACTTTAACCCACAAGTATACAGCCGACTGTTCATATACAATGTTTATTACTCCAATAGACAAATCTCATATCTGCAAAAAACCTTGGACGAAGCTGATTCGGGAAATAAAAACTCTAACACACGTGATGAGAGCCGGATACAAACTTGTAAAAAATGGTGTGAATTGTACGATATTGATACGACATGAGGCTCTCATCAGGCAGCCTTCTGATTAAAAGTTCGGACTTCACGTCCTTTTCATTGAAAGTAAGGTGTCCTCGGCGATGTGAACACTTTTGATGGTTGACTCGAAAAGACGGAGATCATTTTCGCTTTCGAGAGTAAGAACGCGTCGGTCATCGATATCAGTGGCTCTGGCACGTGCTGCTTTCAGATTGTTTGATTGTACATCATCTTGAATAACATATTTTAATTCAGACGCCAATCTTTCATGTATACTTTTTTCATCTATAGAAAAATTGATGTCCTTACCCTCAAATGTGCGTATTAACACTTTCGATACATACATCGTGGATGATCTCAAATTTTCTTCGTATCGCTCATCTTCCGTGTTAAATATTGGCCAGCTTCTATGCTCGTAAAATTTCGTGAGCCCTAGATGTAAAACTATGAACGGCATGTCCAGCATTTGCGAGTAAAATATGAAAATTGCCGCAACCATCAATATACTTTGTTGTGGGTTTTTGACGTCTATAAATCCATTCGCGTACTGGTACATCTCCCTGGCTAAGTCGGGCCGCAATGGCCGCAACCCAATCGATTCAATGAATGTGATGACACATTCTCCAAACTCGTCACGGAAATTTGATAAAGTACCAGCCTCTCTTCGAAGGTTTTCGAACTGTTCCACGGCTGTGCTTATCAAGTGTGATTGTATCGCCGTCGATGATGCACTTTTCGCATGAGTCGTGTCAAGCGATTGCGAGTGTTTGAACGCGTTACTCGCATGCGAGTGTTTGATCGCATACACGTTGTCATCTCTTGAAGATTTCAAAGATTCGAATTTCAATACATGTTCCTTGTCGAAATATGAGTGCATATCCTTGTTCGACTGTGTGTCAATTGAAACAGTGCTGCTCAGTTCCGCTGTATCGCGTTCCAATTCACGTATCACACTCAGTTCCCAAGCATCGAATCGTTCACGGACATCTTTACAATTAAGCGATTTTTTAGACATATCAAAGAAATGGTCCGGTAACGATGGACTAGTAGCATCCAATCGCACTAAATCATTCGATCGTTGTACACTGCCGGCTTCTTCAATGCTACGTTTCATCCTTCTGTGAGTTGACATGTTGCTATCTTGACATGTTGTGACCTTCTCGCGTTTGACTTTCGATTTTTTGATTTCGTTCTCTTTCAATGGTTTCTCTCGACATACCGAACGTTGTACCGACGACAGAATAGACAGTGAATCCGCCCCTATAAGGTTTTCGAAAGAAGTCGTGTCAATGTCGTTATCGTCCAGGGAAATCTTTTCGATTATGCACTCCAATGAATCCGATGATGTTTTTATTTTATAAAACATATTGCTCTCTCGAGTACGGTGTCCACTTCGTTTCTTTTGTTTACTTTTCTCATATGCTGTCTCGCCCCCGATGAGCTCCGTCGCGTAGTGTTTGTCTCCTGGTGAATTCAATACAAAAATACCGGTTATTGCAAACTCGACATTTTCGGGAAACCTCAAAAACTTTAACTCTTTCGTAGGATCAGTCAGTGTCTCCGTAGTAACCACTGTTTTCGGATAAGATAAACGCAAACGGAGACCTTCTTCTTGATCACCTTCGTATGCCGTAAAATAACCGTGTATTGAATCGTGATTCGTATCGATATTTAACAAGTACTGTTGCACAGAATGGTGCAACGTCCCGCAGCTCAAATCCTTCAGGGTCACCGTGTCCTTATCGTGAATCGAACTTGGAGATTTTAGCATTCTTTCAAAATACTCCTTTGAATTCATCGTATACGGACCTTCGTGTTCGGTTTTATCGTCAATCGCTACTTTACTCACGCTCGCAACTGGAAATACATCTGGTCGTTCGAAAAACTTCTCGACGACATTTCGATTCGATTCATACTCGATCGACTCTAACGCATATTTCACATTCAATACATTATACCCATTCAGTTGAAAAGCAGCGCTTCTAAATTGTTCCTCGGTGAATTGACTTATGAATCGTCCGCTGTGGTTTCGGTTGTCGTGAACAGTGACATCGAAATCCCCGTATAGTGGTTCATATCGTAGGTCATCGACCACAAAAGTCGCCATTTCAGTATACTCTATATAGTAACCATAATAAAAAATCGCGATTCAATGAAATCCATTTAAGAATTCGACCTTTGTTCATAATATACATGAACAAATGAACTTGTCCGGTTTGTTTCGTAGACTTAACGATTCGACAACGGTTGATAGAAGTAAACCACCTGATGTGGAAGTGAAAATGCCGTTCAAAGAGTCGTCGACATTGAACCAGATTTTATACGTCAATGAAAGACACAACAAAAGGCCTCTGCCGAAAAATGATGAACGCAAAAATCTATCTGAAATACTTGTGTCTGATATGGTCGATAAGCAGACATTCGACAAACAGATCGATTCTTCATTACACAATACAGATAATGAATGGAAAAATATTTCGATCGCCCAAAGGCGAACACTTCTTGAAACCTACTGCGAAACATTTGAAATCGTCCTAGACGACCAAATGAGGAAGAAGATATTGCGTGATGAGAGGTCTGTGAATTATTCGCGCGATGAGAGACGAATACGCGAGATATCGATGACGGAAAAGTAACTTAAAAATAACTCGCATTATGTCATGTAGTGTTTACTTTATGACAGAGTTTCATATCGTCATTGATAGCAGAGAGCAGAGATTACTCTCTGAATTGAATAAACTCACAAGTAGCGAAGAGATTCGCTCAAAAAGTCTGCATGTCGGTGATATCGCTATCACCGATGCGCAAGAAAATATCATAATTGTCATGGAACGAAAAACTTTGGCTGATCTGAAAGCTTCCATTTTTGATGGCAGATACAAAGAACAAAAAAATCGACTGTTGACGAATTTCAAAAATCGACAGATTCTATTCATCATAGAAGGCGATCACCAATTTGGGACATTAGACAATATTTTGATTTCGACGTTCATACATAGTATATTCCGTGACCACGTACAGATGTTATTTACGAAGGATTGCAGAGATACTGCGATTTTAGTCAGAGAAATCCATAAACGCGTCTGTAAAAATCCAGAATATTTCACCGAAGACCAACAAGAATTTAGATGCGTTTCTGACATATGTCTCAAAAAACACAAATGCGATACAGACATACAGAAAAATATATTGAGTCAAATTCCTGGTATTTCTGGGACGATCGCAAAGGGTTTGATTGACGAGTTCGGAACGGTAAAGTGTATCGTACAATCCATTTCGGAATCAACAGAAAGAATTGATTCGTTGAAAATAAATGGAAGAAAAATTAGTAAAACGGCAATCGCAAATTTGATTAAACACTTGAATTGATCCCATTAAGGACAGCTGTGCAGTCCTTCGGATTTCGTTTCAAAATCCTTTATTAATGCGTCTTGTCTCGTAGGTTGAATGTTACTTTTGAAGTGCAGATTCGTAGACGAAAAGTTGTGTATGGATGTATATGTTTTACATCGGCCATATATGACATTATCGATCTGTATTCTGGTGTCGATCGAACTGAAGTTAAATCTGTTCGTTGAGCAATCATAGAATTCCTGAACAAGTCGCGGTAAGACATTGTTTTTCACTGCGTAAAATGCCGAGGAGTAATACCCTTTGTGCCACTCGACCCAATTTCCGTTAATGATTCTGCCGTAATCGGGTGGTTTTCTCCTGCAATCCAGGCGCAGGTGATGAAGCTGCAACATCTCCCAGTCTTTGGGTGCCGTGGATATGACTTCGTCTAGTTTTTCGATCGACTTTGACTTTAATACCTGGTCATCTTCAAATATCAAAACATACCCTTCTGTGCACGGATTGTTTTGCTTCGCTAATCGAAATACATCTATATGACTAGAGAAGCAGGAAATTTCTTCTTCGGATGATGAGTGCTTAGCTTTTTCGGTGCAAGTGTATCGATGTTGTAATGTTCCCGGATGCCATGCTTCGAAGCGACACACTTGTAGATCAGTTCTTTCGAATTCTGATTCCATCAATTCTTTTCGAGCCACGTCTTTTGCCAAATTAATGTAAAATGCTGACGCCATTGAAATAATATGATATTTTTTTCGCCGCGGCCAATTTAGACTGCGCCCAGATCTGATCGTAAATATATCATCGTGAGAACTAGGTTTCCGATCACTTTCCCTTGCGCGCAGCAAGCGAAATAAAAAACGATGCAACAATTAACACCCCCCACCTGCGGCGACCTGGTGGCCTTCGAGGGTACTCCTGGGAACCGCGCGTTGTCCGTGTCAAAAGCATCGCGGACTTCACTGAAAATGAATGTGAAGAACTTTACCCCAGCGTTCGTGCAATATGCTCAAGACGTCGCTGCGGCGGAAATGAGGTTCTTAGCGACACAAGAACCGAAAGCGACAAAGAAGGGACGTAAGATCCGGGCTATCGGCTCCGCACCACCTAAGCCGAAGTTGAACGCTTTCATTTGGTACAGAAAGATGCAGCAGGCAGAATGCATGTTGCACAACAGGAGTGGCAAAGAGCCCGACGAGACGCACAGGTACTATGATGTTTCATCCGCGACCAAGGACTTTTCCGTATTCATCCAAAGCCAGTACTACCTCGAGTTACCCAGCGTCATCGAAGCATACACGAAATCGGCCGATTTCACGAAGCTTGACGAAGAAACACGCAGTGCGTACACGGGCCGTCTTCATACGGAAACGTGTCCCATCAAGGGAGGACGCGCCAGGTACATCGAGACGTTGACGAAAAAAAAATCCGAGGCTGAAAAGAAGGTCGCGGCATATCCTGACGATGAGACCGCGCGATCAGCCGCGACAGCTGCCGCCACCTTGTTGAAGACGACCCATACGGCTTTTGAGGACGACGGGTTTGTCGTCGTCGTGTCGAAACCCGAGGTTGAAAATGAGCTTGCGCGTGGAAAGCGCAAGGACCGCGATGCGCCCGATACGCGCGCGGTTCCTCGGCCTCCATCGAAGGGCCTCACTCCTGGAGCACACGACAAAGCCGACGACAAAGCCGACGACGATGAATCTGAGAACGATGATGAACTATAATCCTAAAGTTGGATGACAAAGACGACAACGAAGAGATACATATGATACAGAACAGCCAGCTGCTGTTACAATACTACAGACAGATACATACAACGAATGTAATAACGACGAATAGGATGGAGATGATACCACGATACCCCCTAAACCCTAAAATGCCCTCACTCAAAAGAATTTTCGCAGGATATCATTTACCTTCGGAAGGTTCATATTCATAGCCATGATCAGAATTATGTACATCGTCAAATACACAATGAAGAACAACTTAAATGAATCTATGTAATATTGTCGCATATTCCCCTTGTATTTCCTTTTCGTCTTCTGCAATTCAGGGTTTACGATAAAGAAATTGGGGATCGATACAGCGAAAGTCATTATAAATAGCACCGCGGAAATTAAAATTGGTTTAAGATTGTCAAAGTCTTCTCCAAACATGTTATAATGGTTGGGGAACAGCTCGACTTGCATGTAATGCAAAGAAGCAATCAATATTCCAAAGAAAGCGAACAGACCAAGAACTATTCCAAAATAGATCCCACCAAGCTTTGCTCCCTGTTTTTTTGTCTGTTTGAAGTATTTTACGTTGATTAATTTGGTGAAATTTTTGATGTAATCATACAAAAACACGTTTAAGTATAAAGTCAGAAGTAAACTGTCACGAAGGTATCTGGGCGATGTATCCTCTGGATCAAATTTGAACGTAACATACCATATGATGAATATGGAAATCAATGCTACTCCGAATGTTTCTTTGATATGCTTTCGAGTGTATTCCTTCTTGAGTTTGTTAGCTTTTGTCTTTCCTACGTTGGATGCGAAATAAAGGATGAAACGTAAAAACACATTGAAAAGTAAAATCCATATGATTGGGTTAAATTTCTTGAAAACTTCTATTTGATCTATGTATTGTCGACCGTCGTCCATTTTTTTTATCGTTTTTTTCCCGGCCTCTGCAGTAGCAGTTGCTGCATATTTTGCTTTCGACGCAACTGCAGCAGATGCCGAAGACGCGGCTGATTTTACAGTTTCAGCCGACGAAGCAGCGGCATCTTTTGCTTTAGCAATGACTCCACTCGATGAAGCAGCTGCTTCTTTTGCTTTGGCAACAAATCCACTCGACGAAGCAGCCGCTTTTGATTTGGCAATGGCTGCACTTTTGACCACGGAGTTTCCAAGACTCTTGAGCATTAAATTATACGGAGATTTTTTTACTTTTTTGATTTCTCAAGATGCAAAATGTGAATTTGTTTTGCATGATAAAAAATGATTACGCGAATGATTTGGTGCTTCCATCCTCCTTTCGTTTCTGGCGGCACGCATCATTCTTCTCCTTCTTGGCCTCAGACTTTCCAGGGTTCGCCTTCGCCTTGTTCGCCTGCTTAATCTTCTTCTTCTCCGAATCAGTGAGTTTGTCTTTCTTTGTTTTGTCAAGCGCCATCCTTTTGTGTTATAATAACATTTTAAATCTATAAGCCTTTTTGTTTTGTTTTGTTTTTGTTGCGGTGAGGTGATGTGACTCGCGTATATGGGGGTTTTTTAATTTTCGCTGATATTTCAATGGATACTCGCTTCAAAAAAACGTTAGAGATGTGCGACAACTCCACTGTGGAAGTTGGAACAAATGTTTTATATGATTCGGAATTGATCGACACCTTCTCCGATTCAACTAGTATTCTGGAAGACATATCAAAACATTGTGTTTTCGAGAATTCGAGTATATTCATAAAAGAAATTTTGACGAATTTCACCAACAAACGAGATTCTTTGTGGAGTAGACAAGAATTTTTTGACCGTCTTGATCCTCGTGTCCCTCTTTTGCTTGAAAAAGCTCGATTATGCATAGATTCCGCCGCATGGTTCATGTCAGAAAGGGAAGATGAGGTTTCTGACATGCTGAGATCAGTTTTTTTTAGATGGAATGGTTTCAAACGTTTAAACACATATGAGTCTGCTTTGCAATTAAAAACGATGTATTCGAAATACGTGTCACCTGCTATTGGTATTTGTTCCCCGTTGTTATACTTTGCGATGCCATTATTGATCATTCGATATAAATATGGTATAAAAATTCCGATCAAATATTACTGGCAGACGTTGTATGCGATAAGCACAGCTAGCGTCAATCAAACTGACAGCAGAGGATTGCGAAATATGACATTGGTGTCGTATGGTTGCTCGATATTCTTTTACTGTCAAGGTTGTTACAATTCTACATCAAATGCAAAGAAGACCGGTAAGATATGCGATCTATTGATTGGACATACGAGGAAATTATTGGAATTGTTCGATGTATCAAACACATTGACAAATACTTTGAAAGCGAACCCATATTATGAATTGACACACGAATTGACACCGACAGTAAATCGCTCTCAAAACATGGTGGGTGGGTGGCTGCATGCATTCATGAAACTAGACGCGAAGCAAGATGCGATTCACAATGCCTTGAACACTATATATGCAGCCGATGCATTCAATGCGATAAAGAAATTCATTGTATCCAATCATTTAAACAAGGCGAGTTTTGACTTCCACGCCAAGGTCCCTCGTTACAATTTCAAAGGCAGTTGGCACGTATCGATACCCTTCGACAAGGCGGTGAAGAACGATTCGAGCAATTCTGTTTCAAAGCGAAATTGTATTATAACTGGACCCAACGCCGCTGGCAAATCAACGTACGTAAAGTCAATTCTCGTAAACGTACTTCTATCACAGTCAATAGGATATTGTGCATCGGAATCAGCGGAGTTAACACCTTTTGATTATATCGGAAGCCAAATTTCGATTCCGGACTGCAAAGGAAAAGAGTCACTTTTTGAAGCCGAGATGTATCGCTCGAAGGAGAACATGAGTTACATTCAAGATCACCCTGAATCGAAATGTATAGTATTTCTGGACGAAATCTTCAACAGCACGAATCCATTAGAGGGGCTTTCTGGATCACATTCTATTGTGAATAATCTCGGAAAGTCAACTAATGCGGTGGTGATATTGACGACACATTACGACTTTATCTGCGAATTAAATCGAGACAGGTATTCTCTATTCAAGTTTGAGTGTGAAATGAAAGGAAACGAAATCATCTACAATTATATGGTACGCGAAGGCGTGAGCAACCAGTTCATTGCCTTGGACATATTGCGAATCAACGGGTTTGATTTGGCAGTTATAAACGAAGCGCAGAGACTCAAGCGGATATTGTTGTCGACAGGCACTTATCCGTCAGATGAATGGAAGCGCACATCTCAGAAAACGGGTAAAAGAAGTTAGATGTCTTTACATTTAAGTACGCCATAAAAAACATTGCCTATAAAAAATGAGAGAATTATTTGAAAAACTTATAAATGACCAGTCAGATTCTAATAGAATCCGATTCCAAATTGTTAAAGGCAACTGCATGAATAAAGATGACATTGAACGCAAGGATATTGTATTTAGACTAGATCGACTGAGTGCCAAAGGATACAAGGGGGTTTACGACAAAGACAATGATTCATTAGAAACACTCAGAATCGAATTAAAACGGGTCCGGGAATGGCGAGCCAATATGAGAGCATGATCGTCGTTTGAAATACGTTTTTTTTTAAAGTTGATAAAACAAATTCGAAATGAAACAAGAAACATCCAAGTATTCCACATCTAACAAGATCGCATTTTACTCGACTATCTTGTTTATTTTATCCGCGTTCGCTTTCATTTTCTTTGGTGATGGTGGAAATTCTGTGACCGTTGATGAAATGCTAAAGAATGTTCATACTGGCGAAGTTCCGTTTTGATAAGTTCGAATCCATCAGGTATTAATGTATATTTTAGACATGACGCTCAACCACCATATAATCTGGGAATATGTTTTTCACTGTATTTCTATGTTTCATGTAAACGGTAAGCTTTTCATGATTTGACATGGAGTCTGTAAAAAAGTCGATTTTTTTTTGTTCGTGATGTACTTCAAGCTCGATGCGAAACCCCCTATTACGCTCGGGGTGAAGATCTTCGAGTAGTTGCCAGGTTTCATTTCTAAAAATGCGTTCACCTTCGGTCGAGAGTATATCTTCTTCTCGTATTCTATGTGCAGAGTAACCATACCACCGCCCCTGACGGGGAAGTCTTACTAGAGTACTAATACGTCGTACGGCACTCATTTATATTACATGCACGCATTCTTTTAAATCAGTTCACTTTATTTGTTGTTATCAAGAGACCCGCCAACGCCACAATCTCAGTATTTTCATTTTTTTCGACAATAATATACTTTCATCTTCATTTCCGATCCGCACACAACCCCGAGCGCGATGGACCACTTACTCGAAGCAATCCATACCATGAAAAACGTTCAACATCAAAAAGACGTCGAATGCGATGAAACCGATGTCATTTGCATCGTATCAATTCACCAATCGCCCACGCGTCATGCGTCCGCGATGCGTAGTCCGTCTAACGATTACTTGAAACGCCGATGTATAAAGACAACGCCCATTGGGCCGATATTGGCCACTTGCAAATCCAGAAAGTTCTTCGGCGGGTTTCAAAAACAAATAACAGATGGCAGTACGCAAGAATTTCTCTTGGGAAGTAAGTGCTTATGCTTGCCTAAGTACGAGTACGAAGAGATGCATGTCGCACAGATCGAATCTATATTCGAACTGAATTCCGTATTGTATGTAGAATGTCATTGGTTTCAACGTATTTCCAAATACGAACTAAGAATAACTGATTATGTAGATATCAATTCGACAGAATCCATAGAAGGTCCTTGTGTGGTTTTCCGTAAACCATGTTTTCGGAAGTTCTTTTGTCGAAATGGATCGCATATGGATGGATGGTTCTCGACTGCCTCTAAAAAACCCTAAAAAGTGTCAAAAACATCAAAAACTTTAAAAACATCAAAAACATCAAGCATAGAGATCGTTCTAAATGCTCGTCATTCTGTCTCGCGCGCGCGTCCTTGTATACAAATGCGTCTGAACGTTCAGACGCCCCAAACGATTTGCAGTGCGAGTAGCATATCTCGAGCGATTCTTTCTTTGCAGAAGTATTCAGATGTCGGGATCGAATACGGAGGTCACGTTTACCAGCTTGTCGAAACGGACCGCATCTCTACGCAGACAGGTACACCTGCGATATCGCCGATTCCCAGCGAGTCACAGCTTGAATGCGGCAAGATGAGCGCACTCGAGTCGGAAAACAAAAGGTTGAGGGCTGATCTCCAATACCACATCAAACAAAAACACATGAAAGACGCACACAACAAGCATCTCAAGTATATGAATAAGAAGCAGACGAAGTTTGATATATCTTCATTCTATAGATTGAATGCACGCCCAATGAAGACATTCAAAAGCTTTAAAGCTGGTTTGGATATGGTATTTAGACTGAATCTGCCGGTCGTTTTGGAAACTAGAAAGGGAGATATATTGATAACTGGCCAACAAGGTCACGGGGGCTACGGAAGAGTCGCGAATGGATACCACCTTCAGTATAACATGGAACGAGTCGTGGTGAAAGAATTCGTCGGATTTGATCAACGCAAAAACAAAACACAATACAAAGGTGAGTTGGAGACTTTGAAATCACTGTGTTCGAAGGTTGACGACGCCTTACCATTGCCGTATGAATACATACCTCACTACATCGACAAAAAAGAAGAAGACGGAAATTATTTTATTGTGTCCGCTCACGCAGGTGATGATATGTCTAAACTGGACGACTATCAGCGAGAACACCTTATTGGCCACATCGGATCAAGCATCGTGATGATATTAAAAGCTGTCCATGAAAAAGGATACATCCATAGAGATATCAAGCCTCAAAATGTATGTTTGGACGAAAATGACATCGTTCGGGTGATTGATGTTGGAGCCATGGTTAAAATGGACGGTGTGTCACGAGAAGTCGTTACTACTCAGAAATATAACGACTTTGAACACTGCTCTTTGAACATGCATGGTGCATCCAGTAATCAGAAAAGATGTACAATTACCCCCATCGACGACCTTTGGATGACACTTTTCGCTTTGATGGAAATTTCGGGGTATGTACCTAAATACTGGTCAGATCCAAAACGAACAAAAAATATCATTGATGATAAGCAAAAAATCACATCTCAACCACGGGAATATTTTTCGAAATCCTCTAAACGAGACGAAGCAATGATACAAGCTGTCGAATATTTACGAACTTGTGAGCCGAAAAGTATCGATTATAACCTTCTGGCCAGTGTCCTTAGCCGTCTGTGAAGTTTGATTGAAACATGCATCTGAAAACCCTCGCAAATTTTCTTAATTTCTTTAGCTGTCGACGATCCAATCCTAGCTTGAATATAATAAGATACCCATCGCACACATGCAGGGGTACGCTCATGTCGAAAATCCCATCTGTTGAAACTATAAACTTTCTGTCCCCAAAGCTTACGACGTCACGTGTACCACATAGCCATTGTATGACGGATATCGAGATCGTTTTTTGCAACACTCCTCGAGAATGTTCGACGACGTCGGCTCCGAATGCGTGTTTGATTTTTATTATGTTCTGGTCGTGTAATTGAATGATGCTGTCATCACTTTGTTGAGCCGGAATTCGCACTTCTGTTTTCGTTCGATTGACAATGCGACCGATTCCATTACAAAGGTTGCACCTGACGTCATTTGTTACTATTCTACCAGTCCCTATGCAGCGACCACATGGAAACATCAGTTGCATTCCAGTCGACTCGCAAATAGTGCATGCTATTGAATTATTCAAAAAATCGCACACACCCGTTCCTGTGCAACTGCCACACGACACTGTGTCGTCGCGTTCGATGACTCTCGAACAGCCTTGCATGTACTCATTTATTGATAAGTCGATCGTGACGAGTTCACTGTTTGTGTATTGTGTATGGACATCATTCACGAAACAATATTTCGTGCCTTGCTGCATATCTTTCAAAATGTTATCAATGTCAACAAACATCGAGCTAAACATGTTATCGAAATTAGATGTTCGATCATATTCGCTCCTCTTTGCTTGATCTGACAAAACGTCGTAAGCCTCCTGAACTTTTTGGAAAAGATCGTTAGAATCGACACGTGAACACCTGTCGGGGTGCAACTGCCTGGCTAGTTTATGATACGCTTTTCTGATTTGTTGCGGATTCGCGGATTTATCAACTTGCAATGTTCTGTAAAAAGTCATCTCATATGAATAAACAAAAAAAAAACATCCCCTTGGACGAATTCGAAAATGCATTTAAAGCGAAGCGGCGAGACATTTGTATTGACTGAACTATGAAAAATCCTTACGATATCTTGAAGTGTTCCAAGTATGATTCAATCGACACAATAAAGCGGTGCCATAGAAAACTGATTTTACTTCACCATCCCGATAAAAACATACGAAATATCGGGTATCAGTACGAGACATTTATTGAAGTGCAAGCAGCCTTTACAAGCGTGATGGAAAAAAAACAAAGAGAACACAAACTCGTTTCACAGTTATCTGTAATTTCGAATACATTCTGTTTGCTGATGCATGCGTACCTTAGCTATTGCTTACAGAAGCCAAGAACAATCGAAATTAACGTCGACGTGACGTTGGAAGACGTCATGCGGAAGACCATAAAAAAGATTGCGTACAAAAGGTACATTTCAGGCCATGTAAAAATAGAAACGATCTACATCGACTTAGATATCGTGCAGCCCCGTTACATTTTCGAATGTTTTGGCGACGAAAATGTATTCTTGAAATCTTTCGGTGACGTAGTTGTCAACTTGAGGATTGAGCCCGGGGATCTCTTTGATTCTATATCGATAGACGGCGATTCGAGCATATCGGCATGTAGCAAGGTAGACCTGTATCAATATTTTTACGGCGTAAATTTAGATGTGATTGGCAAAGGCGTGTATCGACCGTTTATTGCTGGGGATGTTCTTATTATGGAAGATTTGATTGAAAACACAAAGATTTGCATCACATTTATATTGCAAATAGACACAGATATAGAAACTGTTGAAAACGAGAATTTCAAACAATTCGTGTCAAACACTTTTCGCTCATCATAGAATGCGCCGCTATGTAATAATGCTTATACAGCATAGAATATTTCGCCATCCAACGTAAGTTGTTGTAATTGTACATATACAGCCGCATGTCGTAATGATGCATGAAAGGTGTGGCCGGTTTTGGAAGTAGTGTTGGTAACTTTTTATTCGAGATCGGCGGATTGGAATCTTTCTTCGATTCATTGTGTTCTTTGTAATCAACAAAGCCTCTTATCTTGTGCAATCCACCCTGGACAATTGTATTGGCATTGTTCCCTGTTGAATTATCATTGAGCAGGTAATACCCTTTCACAACTCTTTTAAATCGTTTATCGGAGCTGAGAGCTCCCGAAACAGATGCCTTGGGTGTTCTGCAAGACGTGAAGTCATATGAATTGCTGGAAATGATGTGTCGCCACACTGCGTCTATTGACATCGGAACGCCGTGATTAGAGCAAAGAACTTCCGCGACGGCATCTTTCAATCGGGCGCGTGGCGACTCCCCGGATATTTGCTGGGCGCAGATGCTTGAAAGAGCGGCCAAACTCGGGTGTGTTTCAGCCGATTGATCATGATTCGTGCTGAGCGCAGTGTTCATGATGTGATGTTGTCTTTTCACCATCATGAGCGCAGTGTTCATGGTGTGTTGCTTTCTTTTCACCATCAAGATAGAAGAAGTAAAAATGGCGGTTGTTGTGCGTGTTGGTTTGTTTGCTCACGGTGTTGTTGCGATGTGATGAAAGATGTCATCAAATCAAAGATCCTGAAAGATCATAAAAGATCATAAAAGCTCCAAAAAGCTCCAAAAAGCTGTGAAAACTGTAAAGATCCGATGATCTGTTTAACTTCGTTCGCAATCGCGTTGTACACCACATTTGTGGCAGCCATCACGTGGCTGGAGCGAAATCGTTCACAGAGTTCTTGGCAAGCGCCTCTTCTGCAGTAACAGCTGTCTACATTACAATGGAAGATGCTACCTCGACTAAAACCAACCGTAAGCGGAAGCATTTCAAATATGGTCCATCTTCTCCCAAGAAAGTACCCGATACCTCGCACAATACATCGACATTGACGAAGGACAGAATCGACTTACTCAATTCATGTCTTGAATCAGCTGTGGCTGTACTTGGATATGCGACATCACCAGATTACATGTATGCATGCATCATCGTATGTACCAAAATTCTGACAGCCGTGTGTGATTTTGATGACCACATCGAAGAACGAGTGTCGTCTGATCTACGTATGAATTATAATACGATACCCGCTGTGATTGAATTGGTGTATTCGAGCATTTTTTTGGCGAGTAGAGCGATTCGGTTGATCGATCCGCGGAACTGTCCTTTAAGCGTCGGCACAGAGTTGTTGTCGCGGAAACGCGCACATCAGTGGAGAGGCCTAAAAGCTGCGAAAAGCTGTGAGATGCGAGAAACCCACACCCTACATACGTTTTTTGCGTATGAGGTCGACAGATGAAAAGAAAACATCACAAAAACTGATATAAAAACAAAAACACTTTTGTAATGCAGATGCAACATGTTCTGTAAATGTAATGGACAGTTCGTTCGTGTAGAGAGAGAAGAAGATGAAAGCTACGAACATCATCACATGAGAAGTATATTTATCATCAAGAATCTAGGGAAATTGGATTTTAACAGCCTTGTGGGTTATTCCCATATATTCAAAAACATGATCGTTTTGGGATGCATTTACTCAGAAGGCGTCAAAAATGAAGTAGTCGAGTTGTCGAGAAACTTATACATCAAGTAACTTAACGAGGAAACCCGACTAAGTTTGCGCCGACACCGAAGCCCGCGCCTTGACGTGCAGAGATTCCGATAGAAGGTGCGAAAAGGTCGAGTAAACTAAATGTAGCTGCGGCCACGAAACCGATCAGGACAACCTCGTCCATGTTTTTCTTTTTAGACGGAAAACTAAACGCCACGGTTGACACTACCAGACCTTCGAGAAGGTACTTGAATATTCTTATCATGACTTCGACTGCATCAAATTTTGCAGGCATGCTTTTATATTTACTGAGATAAATTTTACCATCTCAAAATACTTAAAAACACGCGATCTATAGTTCTATATAATAACCAAGGTTCCAGCAATATGCAATATGCGTTCAATGATGACTTCGAAGAGATACAAGTTGGATTAGATGAAGCCGGTCGCGGCAGCTTAGCCGGAAGCGTGACTGTCGCGGCGGTCATTTGGGATCCCAACATACATGATAAGCAATCTGACATGATAAAAGACTCGAAAAAGCTTTCAAAGAAGAAACGAGAAAGTCTTCGACATTATATCGAAGAGAATGCCGTCGCATACCATGTCGAGCATGTTTCTAACGAGATAATCGACGAAATAAACGTTTCACAGGCAACGATGCTAGGAATGCACAGATGCCTGACGGAAATCGATAAAAAGAAACGGTTCGAACGAATTTTGGTCGACGGCAATTATTTTAAGCCCTTCATGTGCCATATACACAACTGTGTCGAAAAAGGCGATAACAAGTACATCAGTATAGCTGCTGCATCTATTTTAGCAAAAGTGCATCACGACGAAGTCGTAAAAGAACTTCTCGTGGAAATACCTGATGCTGACGACAAATATGGTTGGTCGAGTAATATGTGCTACGGAACACCAAGGCACCTTGCAGGCATAGTGGAACATGGATTGACGAAGTATCACCGAAGATCTTTCTGTTCTAAGTACTTGACGACATGACATTCGGGCTGATGTCAACAGTCATGATATGAACGTCATCGGCTAAACGTTTTTTTTGCAATACCGTATACTTCACAGTGTTCAATCCGTCCGAGTCTATCAGTCGATTCTTTTCTGCTGCACTCGACGTATTAATATGTGACTCTCTCCACAAATCACTCTGAGCTTTTAGCGCACCAGAATATTCTCGGACGTTGCTTTCATGTGGCAACGTCGTGAACGAGTGCTTTGATGTGTGGTCAATGGACATTTGTATATTTCGCATCTCGGCTCTGTAGTACAGTGCCCTGTCTTCTATTCCCCAACCATATATCGAATTTGGAAATCCGTTCATTTTCTTGAGAGATTCGAGCTTTATTTTACAAATACCACCAAGAGACGTACTGTGAGGTACTCGTATTCGCAAAATATCTTCATGACGCGCGTCATTTGTATACAAGAGTCGTACACACGAGTCGTTTCCGAAAGTATCAATGTCGTGCAAGACAATTCGTGACGAATCACTACATTCGTCTAAAATACACTGTTCCATAATCCCCGCATTTAACAGTTTCCCTCTATTGAAAAGTCTTTGGTCGTTTGATTGTTCGATGATCGTGACTTTCACGTCCGGGATATGCTTCCTTAAGATGGGCACAAACTCCTCGATGAATATTTTCAAATGCTTCTCTCGGTTTCGATATGGCACTAGAACTTGGACAGGTACACTATTCATCTTGATTCAACTGATATTATTTTTTTTCTTTTTGCGACAACGCGCCACTTTTACGTTGTGTCGGTGGTACATATTCAAAATTGAAAAAGTCGAAAATGCTCTCCTCTGAATCAAAGTTCCCTACGACATGTTCTTTCGTGGCTGAATTAGTAATACGTTTTTCGTTGAGCGAGTAACCTTTCTCCAGGGCATGTGACCTCATTTCTTTATTGAAGTTATCATCGCCGGTAAAGTATAACAAGGCGAAGAAGTATTCTTCTTTGCTTGTGATCATGATATCAATCCTCCTGGCTATTTCGCTTCCAGGTAGCCTACAAAGGCCCATGTATTTTCGTTCTCCGAAAGCCAGGTCTTCTACGATGTAACCAGCTTCTTTCAGGGATGTGACGAAAGTCTTGAACGATTTGTTCATGTCGCTACTCTTGTTGCAATGGATCAAAACGTCGATATCACCACTTGACTCGGATCCTCTTCGATAACTACCTGAAATGTTGTACGAAGTGTCACCATGGCTCGAATTCATATGTTCAGTCAGGTAGTCGTCGTGTGCGATCATTTCAGGCCTGGGAATCGATTGCTGTATATCTGAAAAATAATGGACACCTTTTTTTTGGCACGTAGTGAGAATGGTGTATTCGGTGTCTATTTCTTTGAGATGCGATATATCTCTTATTGAGCCATACTGATCTATGATTCGCCTCTTGGCAACGGGACCTATACCGTAGATTAATCCAATGTCAAATCCTTGATCTTGCTGAATAGAGATGTCCACCTCGTCGAGATTTTTCTTGTTATCTCGGATGTAAATTATTTTTTCACTGATCTTGTTCCCGATTCCTTTGATGTCAACAAATGTTTTTCGCTCGAGTATTTCGTCCTCTGTCATTGAGTGTATTGCATTCAAAGAACTCTCGTAATATTTTCGTTTGAATGGAACCGCTTCTTTCTTCAACAAAATTAAATTCGCAATGATCAGGTCTTTGACGGTTTCTACCTTCGTCATAGTATAGTATATTGCTATAAGAGCGCATATTTTTTTATATCATTACCATTGAATGACTTTTTAGGTTATAGGCCAGATTCGGAATAATCATGCAACTCGTAGCTTACGGTGCTCAAGACGTGCCACGAGGCACTAAAAGACTGGTCAAAAGGGGGTCACCAACTTTGAAATAATTCTATTTGAGGAGCCCAAATTTCTACTCATGTTTTACAATTAAACCCCTTTTGGGAGCTTCGAAATAATTTTGGAAATTTTATATTTTCTGAAAAAAATCCACTATCGAATCAGTCCACGACGCACAAGCGAAGCCCTGAAATTTTCCCTACAGGTGTGATTTTTGCCCGATTTTGACCCCGATCGTGCTCGCGCGAGCCCCGTGCAGCAAAAAGTGACGAAAAATCTCAGAAATTTCACGATCGAGAGACCATTAAAACCCAAAACCAAAATGCCCAAAAAATCTGCACCCACCGATTCTGAATCCGATGATGAAGGCGGACAGTCCTTGTATGAAGCCGATCTCTTGGAACAGATCGAAGGGTGGGTGGAAGATCCCGAAGAACCCAGTGACGACGAACTCGAAAATGGAATATGTTTACTTGAAGATAGGATTGGCAAGGTCGAAAAGTATATCGAAACGCAGGAAAACGGTGACACATCGCTAATTGAAAGACATTTGAAGGTATATGAATTATGGCTAAAGAACCTGCGAGATGAGAAAGAGATACGACATGATTGTGAAGTCAGGGTGATGACCGAAGAAGAAGTCCAAAATGATCCTGAAATGACTGCTCAAGTGGAAATTTGTACTTGCTGACGAGAACGCGGCGCGAAACATTTTCATGAAATACCTCGAGGAGTGATTCTTCGAGTGTTTTTCCGTCGAATGGTACTAATTTTTATGACTTTTGATGACGCTATCTAGCCGAGAGAGTTTAGCCACAAACCATTTACTTGCTGATTTCATTTATTGATCAAAAATTTCATTTTATTTTCCCAATCACTGAATGTGCAATTCTTTTGATACCAATTCTTTAAGTTCTTCGATAACACTGCATTGTTGATCCAAGCTATAGCAAGCTTGTTCTCTAAATAACCCACATCGTAACGTTTGCTAATATCGATTTTGACGTAGCAATCATCCGGGACTTCACTGAAAAATCCAACAGGTGTTGATACGACTACCATTCCGCATATGGCCGCGTCTAAGGCTGCGTACGAAAATCCTTCGGAGTTGGAAATTTGAAGAAATATGTCATGTGATAGATATATGTCCTGTTTTGCTTTGTTGTATGCGACCACGTCACTGTAGTCGTGTCCCTTGATGTCCAGCTGATTAAAAGAATGAGAAGCCTTAAAGATAACGCTCTGTTTCAGTACATTTATGTCCCCTTTCTTTCCTCCGAAATTTCCCAGAACTTGTATCAGTTTGGGCGCACATGACGTACTGTAAATCTTAAACCGATCTTCATCGAAATCTGAAGTGTGATGAATCAGATGGTTATTGAATTTCGAATACCTTGTTCCATAGAACGATCGAAAGTCCTCCTTTACTTCTCGGGAAATAGATATTATTTCTGTAGAATTTGGGTCTCTGACTTCTAACATATTATCCTGACCTTTGACACATAGGTCTCTCCAGTAAAGGTCCCAGTCCGGATTGAGTTGTGCCGTCTTTCTCGCACATCCGTGATGCACGATGAAGACTTTAAAGTGGTTCGGTATATCGCACGCTAGATGATTATCCGTGATGATTACCATACTCCTCCCTAAACTGCGAAGTTTCTCCGAGTATTGAAGCATACAGTTCTTTTGTGCGGGACCTTTGAAAAATCTCCTATGTTTGTAAACCTTCTTGAGGTGGTAGTCGTATCGAGCGACGCCTCCATAATCCCCAATGTCGTAACTACCACAACAATAGTGCACTAATTGTGTTGTCGTATTACTCGTGCTGAATTCGCCGTCATATTGGGAGTTTATGAAATTGTCCTTGAAATATCCATAAATATCAAGACACATTTTCCTACGGTTTGATACTTCATTCTTGCTCATGTTTCTGAGATAGGTATCGAGATACTTGACCTGACTTTCTGGTATCCTTACTATCGCTCTATTCCACATCGGATGGTATGGAAGATCGAGCTTGTCTGACAATAATATAGGTATCGAGCCTGTGGCCAGCGCTTCCCAGAATCTGATCGAGTTCGGGCCACTGCCGCTGGGGCACAAGCTGAACGTCGAATCAATAAGCAAATGGTTATAATCGGTCGTATTTCGCTCATGCAATTTACTTGTGTCGACTTCGCCCGCTTCACTCTGCGCATCTGAATACACCGTGTTATTGAAATGCCATTCACCTATGTTTTTCACATACACATCTTCCGGTTTTATTTTCAGTCCCATCCCTGATCCCGATTGTAACTTCAAAATCTCTAATCGAATTTTTGATATGTATATCTCTTGATATGCTCCCTGAAAACTATATAAAATCCTTCGTTCTCTGTTCATGTAATTAATGTTCTTGAAACAGTCGTTTTTTCGTTCGTCCTCTACATTGACCGCGTATAATGGACACGGTTTTATGATGATCCCGTCGATCACGTCCTCGTCGAGTACCTTGTGTGGTGTGTACAAAACATTTATTCCAATTTCTTTGAAAAATGGTATGAGTTTTTTGAAGTATATGTGCTGACAACATGTGATGTTGAATCGATTCCGCTCTGTTTTTAGTTGAAGCGCAGCCTTTATTTTGTTCAGATCGATCCTTTTGTCGATGATTGTAGCCCATGGCATCGCGACGTAGCTTTCGTTATCCGTGTTCTGCAAGGAAAAGACCTTTTCCGTTATTACTGGATATTGCCAAAATAATTCCGGCATCCCTACATCGGTTTTACATATTTTTTTAACATCGAAAACGCATCGGCATCCGGTCGTTTTACATTTTCCGCCTCACTAAAGGGATTTTCCTCTCCATGAAATGCCATCCCACATATGCTTGAACATTTAAAGTGACAGAAACATCACCCGTATGTAAGGCGGCGCCATTTAGGGTTCAAACCCCAAACCCTTCGTACTCTCCATAAAACACGAAAATCTTCTCGTAATACCTCTCCGCTATAGTTTTCCCCGCCTCGTTTGTTTCCAGGTATGGGGATCGATGATGTCTGCACCTCCACGCGGTGATCCCTGGGTAACGCCAAGACAGACACATGTGCTCCGTTAGCTCAGTTGGTTAGAGGTACGTCATCAAATGAATTTCTTTCAAAATGTTTTTACTTACTGACTTGATACATATTTTCCATCTCGACATGAATACAACAGCGTGGTGCTTATACATATGTATACAGATGATAATGTAACAATTATTCGAGGCACGCCAAGGTCAGCGGTTCGAACCCGCTACGGAGCACAAGATTGCAAATGCAATCAACTATGGATCACTTATGCAATACCTCCTCGTGGTGTGGTCCGGATAACGCTAAAATTGCATACACTAAATTCATGTACCGCATGAATTTCAGTAGATTTAGGGTTTGTCATTAGAAAATCAGAAATCCGTAAAATTAACGTCCTCTGAAAAATATCAACTGATCTACAATCATCGTAGAAAACATTTGCAACCGATTCCCGGAAACGACTCACAACTAATCGGTTTATTAGCAACTGATTTGCAACTGACGTTTGCAACTAAAATACGGCAGTGCTCCATAGCATTGACATTTCTCCTCAAAAACATTATTAGCAACTGATTTGCAACTGACGTTTGCAACTAAAATACGGCAGTGCTCCATAGCATTGACATTTCTCCTCATTTTTTTCTCACCAGCATTGACATTTTCCTCACCAGCATTGACATTTTGCCCCCAAAACATTGACATTTTTCACCACAGCATTGACATT
>Ga0209192_10000417_pt1 | contig 42836 bp, 40 predicted proteins | sample ArcticOcean_MG_C_11_FD_187433 | JGI IMG/M metagenome (GOLD analysis project Ga0209192, IMG submission 187433) | Marine microbial communities from western Arctic Ocean - ArcticOcean_MG_CB2_154 (SPAdes) (version 2) | ecosystem: Environmental > Aquatic > Marine > Oceanic | place: Arctic Ocean... | reverse complement strand
AAGAAATGTCCTCAGGGCTCATCTCAATCTTCTGTTGAGTTCACTGCCGTATAGGCAGCTAAGAAAGCCATAAGCGCAAATTCGTGACGGTGGGGCAGGTTCACTGCCGTATAGGCAGCTAAGAAAGCATGAACTAAGAAGCAGAATCGGTAAGAGTTGTTCACTGCCGTATAGGCAGCAAGAAAACCGCAGTGAGCGTAGACACAGTCTTACCTAGCGTTCACTGCCGTATAGGCAGCTAAGAAACCGGTGGCGGTGGCGGTGGTAGTGGTTCGTCTGTTCACTGCCGTATAGGCAGCTAAGAAATGATCGCAACCAATGCAACCGCGTAAGCGGCAGTTCACTGCCGTATAGGCAGCTAAGAAATTGAGATTGCGACACTTGCGTTTATTGGGTGTGTTCACTGCCGTATAGGCAGCTAAGAAATAAGACCTGCGTCAAGCTCTTTACCTTTTGAATGTTCACTGCCGTATAGGCAGCTAAGAAAGTTGAATCATCGTTGACACTTTGGGGTAATGAGTTCACTGCCGTATAGGCAGCTAAGAAAGCTTCACGAAGATGTCTGGTTAGATCGTTTTGGTTCACTGCCGTATAGGCAGCTAAGAAAGTTTAAGAAATCCGGGGCCGGGGCTACGTTACGTTCACTGCCGTATAGGCAGCTTAGAAAAGAGACAAAAACCCACGCGGCACGTTCGACACGCTCACTGCCGCAAAGACAGCCCCACCCACCTAGCACCCTGTTTTTCTGATCTAAACGACCCCGAATTACCCCCCTACCGCCATTCCCCGACGTGCTTTAAACTCCTGACCCTCATTCGCCCTGGAATCACATCTTGGAAACTCAGGCTCGGTCTACCGCCAATGCCCCGCCTCTTTCGCTGGAGAATTCTGTTAAACCTTTACGCATTGCGCTGCTGGGTTATCGCAGCAATCCGTTCAGTGGTGGCCAAGGCGTATACCTTAAGTATTTGTCTAAGGCGCTTATTCAGTTGGGGCATCAGGTGGATGTAATTTCTGGTCAACCGTACCCAGATCTTGACCCCGGCGTGCAACTGATTAAGTTGCCCGGCCTAAACCTTTATGAGCATAAACAACCCTCAAAGGCACTGAGCTTTCGGCAGTTTTTTAAGCCCGCTGACGTACTGGAATGGCTGTCGTTTTTATCTGGCGGTTTTCCTGAACCTTATGCTTTTGGTCGCCGCTTGGTGGACCATTTACGCACTCAGCGCCCTGAGTACGACATTATTCACGACAACCAGAGCCTTTGTTCTGGCCTGCTGGACAGCGAGAAGCTTGGTTATACCGTCGTAACGACTATTCACCACCCCATTACTTTTGATCGCGACATTGCCTTGGCCAATACCCCTGACTGGGGCATGCGCTTACTGGTGCGTCGTTGGTACAACTTTTTGAATATGCAAATCAGTGTGGCGCGCAAAATTAAGCATATTGTTACGGTAAGTGAAAACTCAAAAATTGATATCGCTGGCGATTTTGGTGTGCACCCCAGCCGACTTACCGTGGTTTATAACGGTATCGACACCGCTACCTTTCGGCCTTTGCCCGAAATTCCTCGCTTACCGTTCCATCTCATTACCACGGCCAGTGCCGATCAACCGCTTAAGGGTACCCAACACCTTATTCCTGCTATTGCTCAATTGGTTGATGAGTTCCCAAATCTTCGCCTAACATTTATCGGTGCGCCGAAGCCTGGTGGTAAAACTCAGCGAAGTATTAAAGCCTTGGGGCTAGAAGATCGGATTGAGTTTCTTCATGGCATTTCTACCCAGCGGATTGTTGAGCTTTATGCCAGCGCAAGCATCGCCATAGTGCCTTCAGAATACGAGGGCTTTGGCTTTCCTGCAGGCGAGGCCATGGCCTGTGGCGTGCCCGTGGTATCTAGCGACGGTGGCGCGCTGCCCGAAGTGGTGGGCGACGCAGGCATTATTGTGCCAAGTAAAAATCCTGAGGCTTTGGCTGCGGGTATTCGCTCGTTGCTCCTAGATCAACCGCGCTGCAATGCCTTAAGCCTTGCGGGTAGAGCGCGTATACTTGCGCACTTCAATTGGTCTACTGTTGCAATACAAATGACCGATTTTTACGCAAAGGCGATGCGCTCATGAGCTTAGAAACCATCAACATAGACCGCCTGGGCCTACGGCCTGGCGATAAGCTGCTGGACCTTGGCTGCGGTGAAGGCCGCCATAGCATCAGCGCTTTCTTGCAGGGTGACATTAACGTCGTGGGTTTGGACCTTAGCGCGAAAGATTTAGCCACGGCTAAAGGCAGGCTTGCGGACTTTAATATTGCTGCGGACAAAATCGATCACTGCTTATTCATTCAAGGCAGCGGCTTTACGCTGCCCTTTGCCGATCATACTTTTGATCAGGTCATTTGCTCGGAAGTGCTTGAGCACATTATTGAATACGAGAAAGTGCTTGCAGAGATTAAGCGCGTGCTTAAACCGGGCGGTGTTTTTGCGGTAAGTGTGCCTCGCTACTTTCCTGAATGGGTGTGTTGGCAGTTAAGTGACGCCTACCACGAAGTGGAAGGCGGCCATGTACGTATATTTAATATCAATACGTTGAAGACCCAGATTACTGAGACGAGCATGCACTTTATTGAGCGTCACTGGGCGCATAGTTTGCATGTGCCCTATTGGTGGCTGCGTTGTTTGTTCTGGTCTAGAGACGAGAACAAACCTGCTGAGGAAGCCCATTGGCTTGTACGCCAATATCACCGTTTTTTAGTTTGGGATTTAATGCAAAGACCCAAACTGACCCAGATATTAGACAAACTTCTGAACCCTTTGCTGGGTAAGAGTGTTGTTATGTACTTTCGCAATAACTAGGCTTCTTTGGCCGAGCTTACGATGCAAGATATACAACCACTGCTAACACCTTCATTGCTTTCTACCGCAAACTACATTGAGCAACTGCAATTGCCAAGTGGCGCTGTGCCTTGGTTTGCCGGCGGCATTACTGACCCATGGGATCATACCGAAGCCATTATGGGGTTGAGTGTTGCAGGGCGTTTTGCGGCGGCGCGCAGGGGCCTACAGTGGTTGGCTGATAGACAAAGAGCAGATGGCGCGTGGTTTGCAGCCTACAATGACAGCGAGGTTGTAGATGGCACCAGGGCGGAAACCAATTTTGTCGCTTACGCGGCCACTGGCCTTTGGCATTATTTTCAAATCACCAATGACAAGCAGACCTTGGCTAAATACTTTCCAATGGTGGCGGCGGCTATTAACTTCGTTTTGGCCCAACAACAACCTACCGGCGAAATCTACTGGGCCGTAGACACCAAGACCGGCCCCTCAAAAGATGCGTTAATCACTGGCTGTAGCTCTATCTTCAAGTCTCTTGACTGCGCCATTAGCGCTGCCATGGAACTGGGCAATAGTTGTGATCAATGGATTCAATCTAAGGTACTTTTGGGTGAAGCCCTTTTGCACAAACCTGAACGCTTTGATCGCACATGGGAATCTAAAGCCCGTTATTCTATGGATTGGTTTTATCCAATTCTCAGTGGCTTGGTAAATGGCGATGCGGCAAAACAGCGACTGGCAGATAAATGGGATGTTTTTGTCGAACCCAAACTGGGTTGTCGCTGTGTTTCAGATCAGCCTTGGGTGACCATTGCCGAGACCTGCGAATTGATCATGGCCTGCGTGGCCGCAGGCGAGCAAGCCAAAGCCCATGAACTGTTCGACAATATACAGCGCTTTCAGTTAGACGATGGCAGCTGGTGGACCGGTTACGTTTTTACTGACGATGCACACTGGCCAGATGAAAAGCCTACTTGGACCGCAGCTGCGGTTTTACTGGCGGCAGATGCCTTAACCGGTATTAGCCCTGCAACAGGCTTCTTTTCGCCCAACAATACGGCAATTTAAGCCGACCAGACTGTTTGCCTCAGAACCTCTAAATACGTTTGAGCACACCTAAGGTGTGGCAGGTCTCATGAGCTTCAAACAAACCTGACGCCAGTGCCAGTTGATAAATCTCATACGGTGCTTGCCCGCCGTCTTCAGGATTTGGAAATAGGTCGTGAATGGCCAAAAAGCCACCTACTTTTATGTGGGGTGCCCAAGTTCTGTAATCTGTCTGTGCAGCTGCATGGCTGTGGCCACCGTCGATAAAAACCATGGCCAATGGTATTTGCCAAAAACGGCCTGCTTGAGCGCTGGCTGCAACCAATGGAATCACACACTGCTCTAACTCTGCTCGGGCCAGCGTACGCCGAAAAGCAGGTAGCGAGTCCATAGCACCCAGTTCGCTGTCATATAAGTCAGCATCGTGATATTCCTCGCCTAACTGATGCTCTTCGGAACCTCGGTGATGGTCTAAGGCAAAGAGCTGACCACCGCCGTCGCGCACGCCAGTGCCCATATACAGGGTCGACTTGCCGCAATAGCTGCCTACCTCTAAGCAAGGCCCCAAGGTGGAGGCTGCTAGTGCATAACGATAAAGACAGGCACCTTCTTCAGGGTGAAGAAAACCTTTAACTGATTCTGGATCCAGGGGTAGTTTCATTAAAGCTCTATTTAGCTAGATAGATAAAGGACTGACTTAGCAGAACAAAGTTCGATGCCTGTGGTTACACAGCTTAGGACCGTTAGCCACCAATACCAAAGAAGACAATGACAAACGCAATGGGCACAAAAGCAGCGAAATAGGCCATTAAATTAGCCATATCATTGTTTGAGTCTTCAGCACTGAGGCTAAATCGAGAACCCAGCAACAACCAGGAAAAACCCGCCAATACAAAGGCGCTGATGAAAGTTAAAATTAACGCTGCCATAGCTATAAGACCAGTTAGTTTTTAGAACAGAGAGACTCTTATAACACTTAAACCCTTTAAACCTTCCGCCTATTTGGCTGGTTTAAAGTGCCGCCGCAAAGACGGCACTCAGATCATAGGGCATGTTAAACCCGTTTACATTGCATTTAGTTGCAACATGCCACGTGGCTTGGCGCCATCAAGATTCACAATAGACTCGTAGTTAGACGCTATGTCTTCTACGGTTGCATCCACGCCAATCTGCACGCCTTCGTTTTCAACAATACAAGCAATAGAGAACTTGCCACCTTGGGCTTGCAAAATTACACCATTTGGCGCGTCTTCACTGACCAAGAATATGGCTGCCGGAGTGACCAGTTCTGGTCCCAACTTTTCTAGCACAGCTTCTGGCATGAGGTCTTCGGTCATGCGTGTTGCAGCAACCGGTGCAATGGTATTGGTGTGAATGTTATTTTTTGCACCTTCAATTTTTAAGCTGTGCATTAAGCCAACTTGACCGAGTTTGGCTGCGCCATAGTTTGTTTGGCCAAAGTTACCATACAAGCCCGTTGGCGAAGTGGTCATCAAAATACGACCATAGTTTTGTGCTTTCATAATGGGCCATACCGCGTGGGCGCAATAGGCAGCACCCATTAGGTGGACGTTAACTACCATATCGAAATCGTCTAGGGTCATCTTGGAGAAAGACTTATCACGCAAAATGCCGGCGTTGTTGATCAATACGTCAACTCGGCCCCATGCGTTCATTGCGTCATCTACCATGCTCTGTGCACCGGCTCGATCTGAAACTGATCCGCCGTTGGCAATGGCTTCGCCGCCCATGGCCTTAATCTCTGCAACCACAGCTTCAGCAGCATCTGAAGAGCCGCCACTGCCGTCCATTGAACCACCTAGATCATTAATCACAACTTTGGCGCCACGACGGGCCAGCTCTAAGGCGTGACAACGGCCCAAACCACCACCAGCACCGGTTACGATGGCTACCTGATCTGCAAATGAAATCGACATATGTTCTCTCCAATAATTGGGTTTATTAACTAAACTGGTTTTTGGCTGCTTATTTAACTAATAATTTAGCTACTAAGGCCGAATACCAAAACTCACTGGCCCCACTAAGGTCTCTAGTTGAGGCTGAATCCAATCTATCCATTCACACAGCACTGGCCGTGTTTCTCTGGGGTCGATCAGTTCGTGTACTGCAAAAGACTCTGCTCGAGGGAAAGGCGAACGCGCTTCGCGCAGTTTGTCCTCTAACTCTCGACGTTTGGCTTCTGGATTTTCTGCCGCAGCAATTTCACGATGGAATGCCACCGCAACACCACCTTCAATAGGCAAGGGTCCGGATTCTACGGAAGGCCAAGCCAATATGTAAGCACCCGGCGCATAGTGTGCGGCGGTAGCCACACCAAAACCTTTGTGCACTTGAATCACCGCCCAAGGCATAGTCGACTGGGCTGCTGCTGCAACCGCTGCCATTCCATAACGTATGGTGCCTGCGGCCTCAGACTCTGGCCCAATCATAAAGCCTGGTTGATCAATAAAATTAACAATGGGTACATGGAAGGTGTCGCACATTTCTACAAAGCGCCGATACTTTTGCGCAGCCTCAGCGGTCATGGCGCCAGCGTAATGCATGCAATCATTGGCCAGCACACCCACCGGCTGACCGTCTAGTGTCGCCAAGCCGCATATCTGACTGGGGCCGTAATGGGGCGCAATTTCAAAGAAACTGTCGGCATCTATAATCTTGTTCACAATGGCGCGCATATCAAAACCGGTATTACTTTCACGGGGCACCGCGGTGAGCAAACTTTGATCCATGCGCTCTATGGGGTCGGTGTTTTCTCTTCTTGGCGTACGCTGCCAAACATTGCTCGGCAAATAGCTTAAGAACCGCTGAATTTGCGCCAGTGCGTCGTGCTCGTCTTCAGCAACATTATCGACAATACCGCTGCGCACATGCACTTCGGCACCACCCAGTTCTTCCTTGGTCATCTTTACGCCAAGGGCGCGCTCAACCAATGCCGGCCCACCTATGAGCACTTGGGCGGTATGCCGAGTCATCACTGAAAAATGCGATGCCACCAAGCGACCCGCAGGAAATCCTGCCACCGCGCCCAGCGCCGCTGAGGCCACGGGCACAACGGTCATAGCATCAGCAATAATTTTAAATCTGGGTTCAGTAAATACCGGATCGCCCACAGTGCCACCTTTCTTGGCACCGCCTTTTACACTACCACCACCGCCTTCCAACATCCGTACTAGGGGTGTTTTGTATTGCACTGCAAGGTGTTCGGCGTAAACGCTTTTGCGCAACCCTGCGGCATTGGGCGAACCGCCTTTCAGCGTAAAGTCTTCACCTGCAACCACTATTCTGCGCGCATCTACTTTGCCAAAACCAACAATGTAGTTTGCGGGCACATATTCAATGAGTTGGTCGTTTTCGTCATAAACAGGGCTAGCTGTAGCCTGACCGTGTTCTCTAAAACTGCCGTCGTCTATAAGTACATCAATGCGCTCGCGAATAGTCATGCGACCACGACTATGTTGCTTGGCAATACTTGCTTCGCCACCTTGCTGCTTGGCTAGGTAGCGTCGACGCTCAATTTCTTTAACTTCTGATTCCCAACTCATGGCTGTTACTCTGGGTTGTTAGCTTAAATAGCGACTCTGGGTAGTTTTTTTGGATTGCTATTCTGGATTGCTAATCTGGATTGCTGTTCTGGATTGCTAATCTGGATTGCTAAAAGCTGGCGCACGTTTTTCAAAATTCGCCTTAACGGCTTCTACTTGATTCGGCGTGCCTATGAGCGCCCCTTGCAGTGAAGCTTCCAGTTCTAAACCCGTACGCTCATCTGCATGCCAAGCGGCCTCAAACAACTCTTTTGCAGAACGCACAGCATCGGGTGACTTAGATGCAATCTCTTTGGCCAAATCCATGGCATGGGCATAGGGGTCATCGCTGACATGGGTGACTAAACCTGCTTCTAGGGCCTGCTCACCATTTAGAATTCGGCCGGTAAAGGTCAGCTCTTTGGCCAAATCCATAGGCATAAGATCGCGTAGGGTTTGGGTAAGGCTCATATCTGGGATAAGACCCCACTTAATTTCCATAATGGACATTTTCATATCTGGCGCCGCAATACGAATATCTGCCCCTAAGGCCACTTGGGCGCCGCCACCAAATACCACGCCATGCAATGCGGCAATGACCGGCACCGGCAAGCGTTTCCAAACCAATGCTGGGCGTTGGGCGAAGTTTTCAACTCTTTCGTCTTTTTGCAGTAGGGTATTTTCGGTACTGCCTTTTTTCCGCGAGCCATCACCCATGGCGGTAAAACTGCCCATATCTAAACCAGCACAAAAGCCACGACCATTACCAGACAGCACCACAGCGCGCACTTCTTTCGACTCGGCCAAAGATTCACCTGCATCAATAATAGCTTTGAACATATCAGGGCTTAGCGCATTATATTTTTCAGTACGGTTCAAGCGGACGTCTGCCACGCCATCTTTGATTTCTATAGTAACTAGATCTTGTTCCATGATGTGCCTCTTTTGCTTTGCTTTCGCTCTAGTTGTTTTGAGCTGATTTTTATTAGTTCTGTTTGGGTTAACTTGCGTCTTAGTTTTCTATTATGGCGAGCACTTGGTCTTCTTCAACCTGCTCTTCAGGCGCCACCAGAACCTTTACCAAGGTGCCAGCGACGGTTGCCTCAACAGGTATTTCCATTTTCATAGATTCTAAAATAATAATTACATCGCCCACCGCAACCGTGGCGCCTGCTTCTAACAGCACCTTCCATACGTTACCCGTTACTTCACTTTCAATATCGTGCTTAGCCATTTCTCTCCCCTCTAATTTTTCTCTGCGCTGTAGCGCTTCACTCGCTCTGTTACAGTCCAATATAACGCAATATTGCTGGCGCTTTTAGTGCTAGCCCAGACCCCGATTACGCTGGTAAAAGCGGCCATCTAAATTTTATTAAACTTTAGCTCGCGCTTTGATTCGCACCTTTACTTGGCGTCTTTAACTTGAACCTTTACTTAAAACTTTTACCTTAAACCATTACCTTAAACCCTTACCTTAAACCCTTACTTGGCACATTTACTTCGCGCCTTGTTTAGCGCTTTGTTTAGCACTTTGGATACGCTGAATAATATTGGTATCTACTTCGCCACGAAGAAATGCCGGGTCTTGTAATACTTGGATGAGCAGCAACGCATTAGTGCGCACGCCTTGCACTTGAAACGCCTTAAGGGCGATCAACAGTCGACCAATGGCTTGGGCCCGGGTATCACCTTTAGCAATGATCTTCGCCAACATTGGGTCGTAATAGGGCGATACAACTTGGCCTTGTTGATAACCGGTTTCTACCCGTACGGCGAACAGCTTAGGCGGCTGAAAAACGCTGAGGGTGCCGGTAGATGGAAACTGTGTTTCCGGGTCTTCGGCGTACAGTCTGGCTTCTATGGCAAAGCCTTGGCGGGTGACGTTAGTGGGTAAACTGCCACCGCAAGCCAAGCTAATTTGTAGCTGCACCAAATCTAACCCAGTAACTTCTTCGGTGACCCCGTGTTCTACCTGAATACGCGTATTCATCTCTAAAAAACCAACTTCTCCAGATGGCGTGTAAAGGGTCTCCACAGTGCCTAAGTTGTCATAACCCAGCTTGGCACATATGCCTGCACTGGTTTCTGCCTGCGCCAATAGCGCATGGCTATCAATGCCGGGAGCCGGGCTTTCTTCAATCAATTTTTGATGCCGTCGCTGTACTGAACATTCGCGCTCAAATAGATGAATGGCGTTGCCTTGCTGGTCTGCGATAATTTGAAATTCGATGTGTCGTGGTGCTTCAATCCACCGCTCTAGATAAACGCCCGAGGTTGCAAAGGCCGAACTGGCAATGGCTTTGGCTTGGCTCAGGGCCTGGGCGAGTTGGTCTTTTTCGTACACCACTTGCATACCCATGCCACCGCCACCGCCGGCAGGTTTAACCACCAATGGAAAACCTTCGCGCTGGGCAAAAGCCTCGGCCTCTGCAATATCTGTAATGAGTTCGCTGCCGGGGAACACGGGCATACCCAACTTGGACATAATCCCTCGGGCGCTGACTTTGTCGCCCATCTGGTCCAGCCATTTAGGCGACGGTCCTATAAAAACCAGCCCTTCATCAATTACACGTTGAGCAAAATCTGCGTTTTCCGACATAAAGCCGTAACCCGGATGTATGCCATCTGCCCCGCACTTATGCGCAATGACCATAATCTGATCTTGGTCTAAATAACTTTCTACCGAAGTGTTACCGGTTAATGGGTAGGCCTCGGTGGCTTCAGCAATATAGGGGGCTTGGATATCTGCTGGTGAATAGACAACAACGCTTTGTATCTTCAGCTCTTTGCAGGCGCGCACAATTCTGCGCGCGATAGCGCCGCGGTTAGCTATGAGAAGTTTTTTAAGCATGGGGGCCCACCAAAGAATTATCCACTTCGCTACTTGCCGCCAATTCAAGTCGCAGGTAGTCCACCAACTCTTCGCAGGTAACAACAAACCCGGCCAGGCCGCGGGTCTGGGTGGCCGCAGTAGTTTTGTTGATGTTATGGGCGCGTTGCACCTGACTCAGCAATAGTTCACTGAGTGCTAAAGACAAAGTGAATTTGTACATAAATGTACTTTGCGGGCCGGTGTGATCAGCGGGCCGGTGAAGTGGCAGACTTGCAAGGGTCTGCTGAATAGCCGCCACCAAATCTAAGCAACTAGTGTGCTCAATCAACTCAAGGCACTGATTGAGCATCCAGTGCGACCAATAGTTGGGTTGGTCGCAGAGCTTTTTATATTCCAGCCAATCCATTAGATCCAACCCTTGGCACTTTGGCCTCTATAGCCCCATTCAGACTATTTAAAACTACAGGGACAAATGCTCGCCAGTGAGCAGGTGATAGGCCTCTAAGTAACGAGCGATGCTGCGATCAATTACCTCATCTGGCAGTGCTGGGCCTGGGGATGTTTTGTCCCACTCGCCGCTAGCAACCACTGTTTCTAGATAGTTGCGCACAATCTGCTTATCAAAACTGGCTTGCTCGCGTCCTGGCTGCCAATCATCTGCAGGCCAAAATCGTGAGCTGTCTGGAGTAAAAATTTCATCAATAAGAATTGGTTCGTCGCGGCCATTTATTTGGCCAAACTCAAATTTGGTGTCGGCAAGAATAATGCCTCGTCCAGCCGCATAATCCCTAGCCGAACTGTATAGCGCTAGGGTTTTTTCGCCCAGCCAATGCATCAATTCTTCGCCTACCTCTTCTGCACCTTGGGCAAAGCTGATGTTTTCGTCATGACCATCTGTGGCTTTGGTCGACGGGGTAAACAGCGGCTCTGCTAGACGGTCGCTGTTTTGCAAACCCACTGGCAGAGTAATGCCACAGATTTCACCGCTACGCTGATAGTCTTTCCAGCCGCTGCCGGTAATGTAGCCACGAGCAATGCACTCAATCGGTACTACTTGCGTCTTCCGGCAAAGCATAATTCTACCGGCCAGGCTTTGACGCTGAGCATCGGTAAGACCGGGCACATCGGCGACATCAGTGCTGATCAGGTGATGGGGGACTGTGTCCGCAAAATGATCAAACCAAAATTTGGAAATTTGTGTGAGAACAATACCTTTGCCTGGCAGGCCGTTTTGCATCACCACGTCGAAAGCACTGATGCGGTCGGTGGCAATAATCAACAGCGCTTCCTCACCAGAAGCCAAAGTTACATCATATAGATCGCGAACCTTACCAGTACGCTTGTTTAGTAGATTAAGGTCGGTCCCAAGCAAAGCTGATGCCATCGAAAAAGATCCCTGTAAATTATTATAAAAAGTAGGTTTACGACGTTATGCCGCCGTCAGCTAAGTATACAGAACCGGTGATAAATGCGCTCTCATCGCTGGCTAAAAACAACATAATATTGGCAATATCCTCTGGTTCTGCGTAGCGCTGCATTGGAATACCCGCTTCGATTCCAGCCTTTGCTTCATCGGCCTCACCTGGGCGCATACCTTCTTCAAGAGAGCGCATCATGCGGGTGTTCACAGGTGCTGGGTTAACCGTGTTTACGCGAATATTCTGCGCCGCAAATTCACGCGAGGCCGACTTCATCAGGCCGATAACAGCGTGCTTACTGGTGGCATAAGGCGCAACACTGGCGCCGCCCTTCACACCCATAATACTTGAGGTAATTATTACACTACCACCGCCACGCTTTTGCATTTCTGGCACCACAGCGCGCAGACCAAGAAACGGCCCCTTCACGTTGACGTCCATCACTTGATCAAAACGGGCTTCGTCATAATCTAGAATGGACGCGACATCGCCTTCAATGCCAGCGTTAGCCAAAAAGATATCGACGCCGCCAAAGCGTTCGGTAGCCACTTCAGCCATTGCATTATTATCTGCAGCGCGCGTGACATCACCAACATGGTAGCTGACTTTGTTGCTGGCTATTTTGCTGCAGGCTTGGCTCAGCGCCTGCTCGTCTAAATCTACCAACAATACTGAAGCACCTTCGGCAACAAATCGTTTGCCCGCGGCTATACCTATGCCACCAGCGCCACCGGTAATAATGGCAACTTTGCCGTCTAATCTTCCCATGCTAACTCTCCAATCACATGTGCGCTGTCCGCGCCTTTAAAAATATCTTTCCCAACAGTGATCTGGCTAACCGCCGCAGCCGATAAAGGCCTGCTGCAAATCGGCCAATAAATCTTCGCTGTCCTCAATGCCCACAGAAATCCGAATGAGCGATTCATCAATACCCATACTGGCACGACGCTCTGGGCCCATTTCAAAATAAATGGTATGCGCTACCGGAATAGACAACGTACGGTTATCGCCTAAGTTGCTGGACTTTACGATGACCTGAAAGCGGTTCATAAGCTCCCAAAGATCAACGCCATCCGCCAGTTCAAAACTAAACAGGCCGCCAGGATAGCGAAACAAATCTGCTGCACGTTGATGCTGGGGGTGAGACTTTAGGCCCGGGTAATAAACGGCTTTCACGGACTGGTGCTGGTCTAAGAAAGTGGTCATAGCCAGTGCATTGGCGCATTGCTGGGTTTGGCGTAACGCTAGGGTTTCAGCGCCAATGGCAATATGATGCGCCGCCTCTGGACCAAGACTGGCACCAAAATCTCGCAGGCCCTTTTTCTTAATTTGGGTAATACCCCATTTATGCGGATCGCCGCTTTTGTAAGGGTCGTAAATATTCTCGAATTTGGTCCAATCATAAAGACCGGTTTCGGTAATTGCTCCGCCCAAGACATTGCCGTGACCACCAATATATTTGGTCAGGCTATTCACAATTAAGCTGGCGCCTACCTTTGCAGGCTGAAACAGGTAAGGCGAGGTCATGGTGTTATCAACAATATAGACCAAGCCTTTCTCAGCACAAAAGTCGCCAATAGCCTGTAAATCAGCAATTTGCGTGCGCGGATTAGCGATGGTTTCGACAAAGACCAATTTGGTTTTTTCAGTCACCGCTTGGATCACAGCATCTACCGATGTTGCATCAACAAAATCTATATCAATGGCGCTGTTAGCAAAACTGCTAAATAGACTGTTTGTATTGCCGAACAAAAACGAACTGGAGATCATATGATCACCGGCCCGTAACAAAGAGAACAGGGCGCTGCCGATTGCAGCCATACCCGTGGCAAAACAGGCGGTTGCTACGCCATTTTCCATAGCGGAAATTTTATTCTCTAGGGCAGTGACAGTAGGGTTAACTTGGCGGCCATAGCTGTAGCCGAATTGTTTGCCCTGAAATACCGCAGCCAACTCTCGTGCGTCTTCATAGCCATAGGCTACATTGGCATGAATAGGTTTATGCAAAGAGCCGTGTTCAATTGTTTCCAATCGATCTCGGTGCACGATATTTGTGGTGAATCCTTTAAACGACATTTTTCCACATACAGCTAGTTAAATGAGTGCCTACTATACGTCTAACCGGTCCATACGGCACCTGAGTTTAAGGGCAATTTCTAGGCGAGATTATATTTTTTTAACAGGCGCGCCCTGAATGGCCGCCATCGCACTAACTGCTGCGCATCTCTAGTCGGCAATTAGCCCTCTAAACTCGGTTGATAATGTGTGTTTGTCGGCCTTTCTGAGCGGCGCTGTCAGCGAGCAAGGTTTGCATATTAGCCGCACTCAGTGGCGGCGAAAATATATAGCCTTGGGCCTCATTACAATCTCGGGCAAGCAGGTATTTGATTTGCGCAACCGTTTCAACGCCCTCTGCCACCACGTTAAACCCAAGGCCGTGACCCATAGCTATAATGGCATCAACCAGGCTAGCCGCATCATTTTCATCCTTGATATCGTGCATAAATGATTGATCAATTTTTAACGATGTTAGGGGGAAATCTTTCAAATAAGACAACGAAGAGTAGCCCGTATCAAAGTCGTCAGCCGCAATACCCACGCCTAAATCTCTTAAATGATGGAGTTTTTCGACAAGGCTTTGCTTTCTTTTAATAAGCGTTTTTTCAGTCAACTCTAATTTCACTTTTGCAGCCGCAATACCAGACTCGTTTAACATAGCCTTAAACTCAGCGAAAAATCCTGCGCGATCAAGTTGGGCTGCGGAAGCGTTTACCGAAACGTAGATATCATGCCCAGCCTTTTGCCACTGAACAACCTGCTGCATAGCCTGACGCTGCACAAAGTCGTCTAAATCCGCAACCAACCCTGCCTCCTCGGCAAGATCTAGAAAACCACCGGGCGCCATAAGACCTAAGCGTTCATGATTCCATCGGGCCAACGCCTCGACACCAGTTATTTCTCCATTTGCAAGAGACACCACTGGTTGGTAATAAACTTCTAACTCGTTTCGCGCCAAGGCACGACGCAACTCTTGCTCCAACTGAATTTGTGCAAAACGCTCCTTGTTCATGGAAGAGTCAAATAAAGAGTAATTGTTTTTGCCATGTTCCTTTACGTGATACATGGCAATGTCGGCGCTTTGTATAAGAGCCACACTGGAAGTGCCATGCTCTGGGTATCTGGCTAAGCCGATACTGGTATCTATTGAGAGTTGGTAACTGTCGATCGAAAACGGCTCCGCCAAGAGTGTTAGAACTCTTTCACAGACCTGCTGACCGCGCTCGACACTGGAGGCATTAGGTAATAACAAGCCGAATTCGTCGCCACCAAAGCGTGCCAAAACGTCTGCGTCTTCTTGCGCGCCTTCCAAACGGCGAGCAATTGCTTGCAACAACAAGTCGCCCACGTTGTGCCCTAGAGAATCGTTAATTACCTTAAATCGATCAAGGTCGAAGAACATAAGCATAAAACTACGGTCATTTTTTTTGGCTGACACAATTGCTGCGTTAACTTCCGCAATAAAACGCTCGCGATTTATCAAACCTGTTAGGCCATCATGCGTTAGTTGGTGTTGCACCAAAGCCTCAGCGCGTTTTTGCGATGATATATCTTTAATTGAAAGACCAACTATTGGGAGTGCTGAATCTTGACTATTTTCGCTCTGTATTCTGGACCCAGAAATCCGCCCCCATACGTACGGCTCACCGCCGCCCTCACAAGTTAGGCGGACCTCTGCACTCGACACATTAACTTCGTTACCTAGCAATGAAGTTAACAAGCCATCTAACAACTGCTGATCTTGTGGATAGATCAATGCTTGCAATGGTTGCGCCACAACATCTTCGACGCTCTTTCCTAAAAACTGCTGAACACTTTGATTGCAATGATATATCCGCCCTTTGCCATCAACCAACAACAACAAATCTAGGTTAACGCTCATAAGGTATTGCAATAATTCTGCATAGATTTCAATAGTTGGTTGAGTATCACTCGCCGCCTTTGCGCGGTTGAGTGCACGCGCCAAACTATGTGCGTCACCATCTTCAACACTCATAGACTCTCCTCCTCATGATTATCGGTGCTGCCATAGCCCTTAATTGATTATTCTTTTACGTCCGGATCTTCTTGTCGATAGGGTATGGGCCAAATAGGGAAAACTCTCGACAACGCAGACAACGCCAACGAATGCTTAAGCTCTCCGTTCAGCACGTTGGTGCGCACCTCATCTTGTGTCATGAACTGCATAGCAATGGATTCGCCATCGCCAAGATCTTGTGAGTCTGCCTTGTGCACATCTTCCGCCAACCAGTGGTGGCATAGATTGTTGTGATAAGCAGGGTTGGGCTCTACCGCACCGAGATATGTCCATTGCTGACTGACATAGCCGGTTTCCTCCAGCAACTCCCTTGCCGCAGCAGTTTTGGAATCTTCACCGGGGTCGACCATGCCACCCGGCGTTTCTAGGGTTGTATAGCCTACGCCAAAGCGAAATTGTCGGATCATGAGCGAGCGACCTTGGCCGTCAAGAGCAACCACGTTAACCCAATCAACAGACTCAAGGATAATGCGGTCAAAAGTTTTGTTGTTGCGAGGATTGCGCATTGTATCCACGCGTTTCTCAAACAACATCAAACCTGCATCTTCGTAACGCGAATCTAACTTATGCCAATCTAATTCGGTATCTTTGGGTGGACGGCTCATATTCTTATCCTTATTGCCCGCACAACTTAAACAGCGCGCCTAATTGTTAACCCAGTAATGGGCTAGCGAAACGGTCGCATACCTTGCTCGCCCTGCTTCTCGGTCCAAGGCTGAACATGATTTTCTGCGGCAACTTCGGCCAAAGCTTGTTCGGCGCTCGTGTACTGAGCCAGCGTCTCTAATGAGCTTAAAGTTGGACCAATCATCTGCCACTCTTTGTCTTTATACAACTGCAGTGCAGTAGTTGGACTCACCCACTGACCAGAAATGGTTTCGGAAGTATCGGCCACAGCCACTTGGCCTTCAGGTAACGCCGCCAAGAAAAAGCGCGTGTCGAAGCGGCGCGGCACTGACGGAGGCGTTAGCCAATGGCTAAAATAGACTAGGCGCTCAGATGCGATAGATAAATTTTGCGCTTGTAATACCTCGGCCCAGGACATTTCACCGGCTAAAAGTTTACTGCGCAAATTTGCTTGAATTGCGCGCTGCCCGGCATCGGGCACATGAATGCCTTGGGTATCTCGGGCAAGTAGTACTCCCACCTCTTCAAAGCACTCTCTTGCTACTGCAATCCAATACCTTAGAGCGCCCGCATCTATGCCGAGACGCACGCTGGCATCTTTGTCGTACATATCCGGACAAAGATCGGGTTGCCAATCTTCTTCGTCGACTTTGCCACCAGGAAAAACGTAAAGGTCTGGAAAGTCTCCCTTACCGGGACGTTTAACCATATAAACTTCAAGGCCATTGGCGGTGTCTCGAACAATCATCACAGTAGCCGCAAGGCGTATATTTTCTCTTTGTAAGGGCTGCAAAAGTATTCCTTCTATCTAACGGTTTTATTTATCTTTCTTATCTTTCTTGTTTTCTTGTTTTTCTTATTGGCTTCTTTATTGCTTTGTTGCTTTGTTTATCTTTAAATTTCTTAACTTCCTAACTTCTTTCTAAGCACACGGGCATCCATAACTCTTAGCAATACGGTATCAACGCCTGCTTCAACAGTTCAACTGGTTCGGCGAACTATTTTGCGTTGTAAAGTCTCAAAACAGAACTCGGTTATTATAGCCAATAGCGCTGCGGGAATGGCGCCGCGCAAAATCATGTCCGAATCGTTTAAAGACAGACCCACCACAATGGGTTCTCCCAGTCCGCCTGCACCAATAAATGCTGCCAAAGTGGCTGTGCCGATACTAATAACGGCGGCGGTTCGAATGCCGGCAAAGATAGCCGGCATAGATAGCGGTAAGCGTAAGAAACGCAATTGCTCCCAAGGGGTCAAGCCTAATGCTCGGGAAACTTTGACTAAAGTTGGGTCGACTCCAGACAACGCAGTCACCGCGTTGCGCACAATAGGTAGCAACGAATACAAAAATAGAGCAATAATCGCCGGCAAGACGCCAATACCAAATATCGGAATCATCAAGGCCAATAGCGCCAACGAAGGTATGGTTTGCATCAATCCACATGCATAAACCACGGCGTTGGCAACTCCGGTGTTGCTATAAACCAGCAGACTTAAGCCCAAGCCTACAAAGATCGCTGCTAACAAAGCCACACCCGTCAGTTGAATGTGGCGTAAAAAGTGTCCCCACAACTCTTGCTGCCAAGAGACACTGCGATATTCGGACTGTGCTAAACCTAAGACTTTAGACCGACTAGTAATAAATGAATCTGCCACGTCTTGAAAACTTTTGCCTTGCACTACAACCTCGGCATTCAATTTTTGCATCTGCGCATCGTCAATTAGGTTGGCTAACGGCATTAGTGACTTGCGCACTTCATCGGGCAAATTGGTGCGTGCTATGGGCGCAGCTCGATAGGCTGGAAAGTAGCCCTTGCTGTCTGCTAACACTCGCAGCCGGTAACGCAATAACTCTCCATCGGTACTATAAGCATCGGTTGCCGCAATAGCCCCATCGGCGATGGCTTGGTAGGCCAAACCGTGTTCTATGCCTTCAACTTTGTGATTCAAGCCATATAGTTTGGCAAGGCCCGGCCAGCCGTCGCCGCGCTGTAAAAACTCGTGACTGAATGCTAAGGGCAGTTGCGGGTGTTTGGCTAAATCACCAATGTCACTCAAGTTGAGCGTCTGTGCTTGGGTCTCTCTTACTGCAATCGCATAAGTGTTATTGAAACCAAGCTCGTCTAACATTTGTAAATCTAATGTGCCTAGCTCAGCGTTAATCTCTTCTCGAGTGGGTCTGCCCGGCATTGACAATACAGCCTGACTCAAGGTGCCGGTGTATTCGATATAAAAGTCGATCTCGCCACTGCGCAGCGCATCAAAGCAAATGAGGGTGCCACCAAGGCCAAAACGACGTTGCACAGAAAATCCCTGACGCTCTAATACTTGGGCCGCAATTTCAGACAACAAATAGCTTTCGCCGAAGTTTTTGCTGCCGATGACTATCGTTTGACTAACACTTTTTTGGGCGGGGTCTGCTGCCACGGCCAACTGAGAAAAACTTGGACTAACCAGCAAAGCCAATATCAAGATAGTTAAATTTCTCATGCCAATTGGCTCTCTATAAGACGTTCAACATAAGCAGAAGCTGGGTTTTGTAACACGTATTCCGGCGTGCCAGCTTGCACCAACTCACCTTTATCTAATATCAGCAGGTAATCTGCCAAACGCTTGGCTTCGCGCAGGTCATGCGTGACTAAAAGCGTGCTGACCTGATTTTGTTTTTGCACCAACTCAAAACACTCATACAAGCCCAGGCGCGTGATCGGATCTACCGCAGAAAAGGGTTCGTCCAAGAGCAGCAGCTCTGGCTCGAGCATAAGCGCTCGGCAAAGGCCTAGACGTTGCTGCTGGCCACCAGAAAGTTGGCGCGGCAGTCGCTGTGCCACATCATCGGGTAGTTCCATGGCCGCGAGGAGAGTATCGAACCGTTGATCTATCGCTGCCTGGCTCCAGCCCTCTAACCCAGCAATTAGGGTGACGTTTTCCTTGGCGCTCATATGCGGGAACAATCCAGCTCCTTGCACTGCATAACCTATCCTGCGCCGAAATGGCTCTAGATCTGTTTGCGGCACCGGCCGGCCATTAACCAAGATGCTGCCGACATCGGGCTTTTCTAACGCATTAACCATTTGTAAAAGTGTGGTCTTGCCGCTGCCGCTGGTACCTACAATAGCTGTAGTGACGCCCATGGGTAAGCTCACTGTTAAATCCGTAAACACTTGCAGGTTGCCATAAGCTTTACTAACGCCCTCAAACACAACGCAGTGAGTTTGTGTTTCTATCACGACGGATCAATGCTCAGTGCATAACGATGTTGTAACTGCTGTCCATGCTGCTTAAGACTAAGCAACAGTTCTTGCTTCGCTGGGGTTAAGTCTGTGGCCTCTAACTCCGCCATGCGCTGATAAAATTTCGGCAAATTCAGCCAATCACCTTGTGCAACCAACTTTTCTTGTACGAACTCATGCCATTGGCCTTGGTCTTGTTCAGTCATCCACTCTGGATAAGAGCGCGCCTTCATGCGCTCGGCCAATGTTTGCAAACGACGGTCGCGAAAATCCATATCTTGCCACTCACCTTCAGCAATGGAATTGTGCAAATGATTACAACGAGCCTTATCTTCTTCTTGCAGAAAGCCGTCGTAGAGGCCTGCGTCTACGTCATTTGCTTTATCGGGAAAACCTTGCAAATACACACGCCGGAGCTTCTCAGCAATCCCCGGTTGCTTTAGACGACGCGCACGCTCCTTGATGTCGCGCATTGATAGTCCCAAGCGCGAGATATTTTCTTCGTTGAGCACTTCAATGGGTGCAATAAAGGGGCAACGATTAATGCGTATTTCTTTCAGTGGTGGTCGCTCATGGGTACCGCGCTGAAATAACTTGGCACGAATTTCGTCTTCGCTCCAATCAATCAACGGTTGAATATCCGCCGCCAAATCCACCACAATAATTGAGTTGCCATTAGTCGGATGCTTACTTATCGACATAATCGGTGCTACACCAAAACGCTCACGTGGATACATGGCACTGACCTGCACGCATAACCTAGCGCCGTATGGCTCGAGTACTTTGCGCACCTGTTTTTTGTTACGCAGAGCAAAATAGTATGCAAATAAATTGGGTTGCTGGGTTTTAATCAACTTGGCCATGCCAACGGTGGCATGCACATCGGACATTGCATCGTGTGCTTTGCCATGATCAATGCCGTTGGCCTTGGTCAATTCTTCTAACTTATAGACCGGCAAACCGTCCGCGCTCTGAGGCCAGTTTATGCCCTCCCGGCGCAGCGCCCCGGTAGCGCGCACTAGATCGATAAGATCCCACCTAGAATTACCGTTCTGCCACTCTCGAGTGTAAGGATCCATAAGATTGCGATAAAGCCCGTAACGCATAAATTCGTCATCGAAGCGCAAACTGTTGTAACCCAGCGCACAGGTACCCGGGACTGAGAACAACTGATTAATTTTGGCTAAGGCTAGGCTTTCTTTAATGCCCTCTTGGGCCAACAATTCTGGGGTTATACCGGTGACTAAAGTGGCATCTGGATTGGGCAAAACATCATCGGGTAACTTTATATAGGTAGAATACTCGTCACCAATTGGGTTCAAGTCCGCATCGGTTCGGAACCCAGCAAACTGCACAATGCGGTCCCATTTGGGATTCGTGCCTGTGGTTTCCAAGTCGTACCAATAGAAACTATCTGCCATGTCAGTTACCCTCGCCGTGAATGAAACAACGATACTCTAATATTAAAACCTTAGCCCTGCCAAGTGGACCGGCTTTTGCCATTTTTGCTGGACTTCTAATGTGGTCCTCTACCGGCAATATGGACGCGGCCATTACTTTAGGCGTCACTTTTTGGGTGGTCGTCTGGTGGATATTTGAGCCCATACCTATTCCGGCAACCTCCCTGCTGCCCATGGCGCTGCTACCCATGCTTGGCATACTCAGCGCCAAAGAATTAGGCGCAGCCTATGGCAGCCCACTTGTCTTGCTGATGATGGGTGGATTCTTACTTGCCACCGCCCTAGAGCGCAGCGGCGCGCATCGACGCATTGCCCTTTACATGGTGCGGCTATTTGGCGGCAGTAGTTCGCGCAGGTTAGTTTTTGGATTTATGCTGGCTAGCGCTTTTTTGAGTATGTGGATATCTAATACCTCCACCACTCTTATGCTTTTGCCAGTGGCCCTAGCAGTACTAGAAAAATCTGAAGACAACGAATTAGCCGCTCCACTACTTTTAGGCATAGCCTACGCAGCCAGCATTGGCGGCATCGCAACGCCTATTGGCACCCCACCCAACTTAGTATTTATGGGTGTTTATACAGAAATAATGGGCGCGCCGATTTCCTTTGGGCAATGGATGATGTGGGCCCTACCCATCGCCATGGTATTGCTGCCTATTGCGGCATTCTGGATAACCAGAAACATTGATCACCAAGGTCAAATTGACCTGCCGGAGGTGGGCGATTGGAGTTCAACTGAACGCAGAGTGTTGGCAGTTTTTGTCGTCACCGCTTTGTTATGGGTTACTCGCACCGGTCCATTCGGTGGCTGGAGCAACTGGTTCAATGTGCCTTACACCAACGATGCCATCGTCGCTTTTTTGGCTGTGATTGCGCTTTTTGTCATTCCTAGTGGCGAAACAACAGCAGATGGCACGCCGGTTCGCCTTATGGATTGGGAAACCGCGGAGAAAATACCCTGGGGCATGTTATTGCTGTTTGGCGCGGGGATTACTATTGCAACGGCGTTCACCAACTCTGGCTTGAGTACGAGTATAGGTGCGAGTCTAGAGCAGTTATCAAATCTACCCATTTTGCTGATGATCGGTGTGTTGTGCCTTGCGGTGACATTTTTAACTGAGGTAACCAGTAATACCGCCACTACCACTTTGTTGATGCCCATTCTTGGTGCTGCGGCAGTGGGTGCGAATATCGATCCGATTTTATTTATGATTCCGGCAGCAATGAGCGCATCCTGCGCCTTTATGTTACCTGTCGCTACGCCACCGAATGTGGTGACGTTTGCTACAGGCAGATTTTCAATTCAAACCATGGTTCGAGAAGGCGTCGCAATGAACCTGTTCGGCGTTATTGTCATTAGCTTGGGCTGCTACTTGTTGCTCACCTAGACCGCCGCTGAAAGTCTCGTCCATTGCTGATGCAGCTTCAAGCAACTGGGCTAACTTAGCGGTACGCTCTTGCGCCGATAGCTTTGCTAGGGCGGCAACCTGCATGTAAAATTCGCCCCAATCCCTTTGCGACTGTCTAAACAGCTGTTCAAAGGCTGGAAAGAAATCCTCATAGGTGCCCAAAGAAACAAGAAACGCATTATTCAGGCGTGTACGCATCAAATTGTCGTATCTGCCGCCGCCCAAGTTGACTTTATTTTTCTCGTAACAGCTTTGTATTTGCACAAGGTAGCGCTGGCGCTGCGCGAAAATTTCCGCCGTATTTTTAGTCTGACCCTGCACGCCAGCATAAATCTCTTCTAGGTCAGCCTTAATTTGCAACGCGAACCCTTTAAAAACTTGCCACTGCCTTTTTTGCTCGAGCCACTGGGTGTAGGCATCTGGTTCAACCACCAATGCGCTTTGCGAGTACTCCCATGCACCTTGCCGACCGACAAAGCTGGCGAAACTTTCGTTAAACGAGACACTACCTGGCACCCATACTTTGCTGTGCGCCAGTTCGTGGAACAACAGCTCGGCCAACGACAGCGGTTGATAGTGGATAAAACTGCTGAGTAGCGGGTCGTTAAACCAACCAAGGGTTGAGTAAGCCGAAACACCACCAACATACGTTTCAAAACCTAAGTGTTGATATTTATCAGCAAAGGCCAAAGCATCCTCTTTCGCGTAAAACCCCTTATAAGGTGCACAGCCGGCTACGGGATAGCACCATGTTTCGCCGCGCAGCTTTACGGGTTGAGCGGCGAATACATTCCATACAACATAATCGTCTTTGAGCTGCACATAGCGCCCATACTTACCATCTGCATCAAGCAACAATTTTACTTCAGCGTATTGAAGGATCTTTTCAGCCAAAAGCAGTTGCTGGCGCAGAACTTGCGGCGTTTGCGGGTCGTCCAACAATGCTTCGACCGGCTGACTACTGAACATAATACCCAGGTGACCTGTGACAGCTTGGTTGTAATAACCAAGATGCTCGCAACCCGTGAGAAGACAAAGGTGAAAACAGAGAAGAATTATTTTAGTGTGACGCACTAGTTGCCGCCCCTCGCTGGGAGTGCCAACATAGCCATCTCTGCAAATCTATAGAGTTCGTGCATGCATTTTCTCAAAGCTACGTTTGCCTTTATTGCCATTTTGATTGCTACAGTAAGTGTATGTGTTGTCCTTAGTTGGTGGGCACTCAAACTCACCTGGGTCAAAGGCCCAGCGCGCGCAAAGCACCTCCACAAGATGGATAAGATCATCATTTGGTGGACTAAATCAAATCGCTGGACTTTCAAACAGCTGGGCTTAGTCAACGCCAATGTTACTTGGCACAACCGTGAACAAATCTCGCCGGACAATTGGTACTTAGTGATGTGTAATCACCAAACTTGGACGGATATATTATTACTCCAAACCTACTTATTAGATGACCTTCCACCGCTAAAATTTTTTACCAAAGCGCAACTAATATGGATTCCATTTGTGGGTATTGCTATGCACGCGCTAGGCTTCCCCTACGTTAAGCGTGTAAACAAGGCCCAGATAAGAAAGAACCCGGAACTGCGCCATGCTGATCGCGACAACGTGCTGACGGCCTGTGAGCGCTTTAAAAATCACCCTACAAGTATTCTCAACTTTGTCGAAGGCACTCGTAACACCGAAGAAAAGCATCAGCGCCAAAACAGCGAGTTCAACAACTTGCTCAGACCCAAAGCGGGGGGCATTGAGTACGTATTACAGGGTATGGATAAACACTTAGACAGATTGGTCGAGGTGACTATCGTTTACCCAGATGTTGTGCCTACCTTTATGGATTTTCTTCAGGGCAAGTGCCAGCGTGTGGACTTCGACATTAGACACCACAAAATACCAGATTGGACGTCAGCGGAAGAAACCATTGAGCGCAAAACCGAAATTGTCCAGTGGGTGAAAAGCCTCTGGCTGGAAAAAGACCAGCGCATTACACAAACAAAATCCATGCTAGCGGAGAAAACTTAAGCTCTTCAACATTAGCCTAGCAGGCAAGTATTCACGAACTCGGCATCTTTTTGCCCGCTTCCGGCCAATTAACAAACAAAACAATAGCGCGCTGTCATCCATTGTGCGCTGCTAACTTACTCAAGTAGACTCTTTGCAAGTTAATAAATAGATTCGCCGCCATGGAACTAAGCAAAAAAATACTGCTTTGCATTGGAATCGTAATCTGCCTAGGGCTGCCAATAAGTTTATGGTTCTTGGCTCTAGTCACTCTATTGACTGGTGATCTAACGGTCTTCGAAGCAGACTTTTACCCCACGGTGATAGCTCTATTATTGCTTGGGGCAGGCGGCCTTCTGGGAATAATGTCGCTGATGGCAACACCACCGGGAAGCACCACCCCACTGTTTAGTAGGTTTATCACCATAACCCTATTGCTGATGGGGGCATCTGCGCTTTTGCTTTATGCCTACCTTCTAGTCACCCCATTTCATTGGAACAAACTCTTTGCGCCGCCCTTGGTGTTTTTCGTATATGTCCCAATGACATTTGCGGTGTACATTATTTATTCATCTAAACCAATGCTATTTGGTGGTCGGCAAAACTAATAACTATCTTGGCGGGCAAGCAGCGATTATTGAAGACCCGCCGGTGAGTTGCCGGCTTCTACTTGCCGTCGAACATTGTCCAAGGCTTTTTCTAGCGCCACTATTCGCTTGTTTACCGCCAATCTATTCGCGTCCATGGCTTGTACAGCCTCACTATTGTCTTTTACCTGCACAGCCACACCAGAGCTTAGGTTAGCGACCGACTGCGCAGCAATATTTGTCTTATCTGTCAGTTCGCGCTGGGCTCTAAGCATCTGCTGCACCTGTAATTCAAGGCTAGTCAATTGATCCACAACCGTTTGCTGATCATTCAAAGCTTCGTCGTGACGGCTGCTTGCAGCCTTCAAATTTCTAGAACTAGCCTGAATGGCCTGCATGGACTTGTTCAGTTTGGCGACTTTGTTTTGATTTTCCTTGATCCAATCTCGGTTGCGTTCATTCGCAATTGACCACAATTTACGAATTTCAGATTCCCACAAATTGATCTGTTGCTTCGTATCTTGGCCACCCTGGCTGAGGGCACTGTCTGTGGCAGATAAGCGCTCTTCAAGCTTAATCAGTCGATTGTCGGCTCTATTCAGCTCGGCCTCGGTCGCAACTAAGAGTTGTTGTTGATTTGCGATAAACCAACCCGCCCCCAAAAGCCCCGCCACCAGTAGCGCCAGAATCGAGGTATTGACTAAACTGCGCCCGGAATTGTTACTTTGCGCCCGACGATTGTTGCTTGGGCGATAATTGCCCCCAGCTTCAGTTGAAAGCGGATCTTCTGGCATGTCACTCATAAAAAACTCACATTGCAATTAGCCAAGAGTATAAAAACTAATGGGCCGAAAGGAAGAGTTTCTGATCACTTTTTATCCATCCCGTTGAACGTCTTTGCTGCAAAACCATACAGAGTTTACATCAGCATCCCACTCAGATGACGTAGTACATTAGTTAAGCGGGTGCCGGTTATTGCTTGCTTGCAAACCCTACACAACTCCCACCCGGGTAAGAGGGATGAATAAAGGCTGTTAATGGCTCTCTCAAACGCCCCCCTGAAACCCCTCCCCTGACCAAAAAAAAACCGCACTAAAGCAATTTTTGCTGCAATTGTTATGCGATCTAAACTTTGGAATTAGGCCGGCGGCCAATAAATCAAAGGTCGCTTTGTAAAAAAAGAGTCCACCTCAAAAATAAAAAATACAGATTCAAAACCTGCCATTCAGCCACTTATACCATCATGCTCATCGTTCTACTCTACGTTGGTGTAGGCAAGCTAAGCATAGACCACCTACTGGCTAGACGTTTGCAAAATTAGGCGCAGCTATAGGCTTCACGGATAGAGAAATTGGCTAGCCTTTAGCGTCAAACCCATAATAGGGACCCGCAAAGAGGCGAAAAATAAAGCCACAAAAAAACGCAAAAAAAAAGGCGACCCAAGGGTCGTCTTTTTTATTCAACTCGCGCTTATATCAACCGTCAAATCAATAGCCAATAACTACCGGCACAATGGACTTATAGAACTCGCAAAATGCCTGCAAGCACTACGGTCAATACCAAACCAGAAATAATCACACCGCGAACAGTAGTTAGCGGCCCTTGCTTGCCTACAATAGCGTTGATTTGTAGCGCAGCAATGATGACTAGGCAGGCGATAATTGCATTGGTATTTGACGCAATGGAACCACTGGAGAGGTGCGCACTTGATCCCATAAACCACAACATAGGTAGTGAGAACAAAGTGTTTGTACGTGAGGCAAGGCCCGCTTTAGGTGCGGCGGCGGCGGCGGCTGGATCTGGCTCATTACCTTGTGCAACACCCTGATTCGACTCAACGATGATCTTTTGATTTGGCCAAATGATGAGCCATACGTTAAGGAACATTAAGGTACCCAAAGTCGCACCAATTGTAATATCACTGGATAAACCTGTATGGCGATAACCAAGTAGAATCACACCCGTAATGAAGGTACCCATCGCACCCCAACGGAACCACCACAAAGCTCGAGGCGCTAATTTTGAAAATGCGTCCACTCGGGCATTTGGCTCGGCTTCTTTAAAGTACTCTGTCTGCACAAAGTTGAAGTAATAAAGTAGGCCTATCCATGTAATACCAAATAGGTAGTGTGCATACCTCGCCAAGTAATCAATAATCGCTGCGTCCATAAAATCCTCTAGTTATGTTGCGAACCAAGCAGAGCGTCTCTTTCTTTACTGCTGCCCTAACCGGCCAAAGCGGGAAATCCACTCTGACCATCAAGAAGCACAAATTAGGCGTTCTATTAAGTTCTGAAAAATAAATTCTGAAAAACGAAACTGGCGGAAGGATAACGAATCACAGTACTAGGCACCAGTAAAAGCCTTACCCCAATAATGGAATTTTGAGGGAAAGGCTTGGCTCAGTTTTTCTTCTATAGGAGGTTAGCCAACGGCAAAGTGGGTCAATCTTGCGACATTGTTAGTGGCACCGCACTGAGAGAAATTATTCGATTGAAAGCACGCGCCTAATTTGGTCGTTCTTGAAGCCAATCATACTTGGCCTTTTTACACCGGGAAGCACTACTACATCATAAAGCTCAGAGATAAAGCCTTCTGCATTTAGGCTGTGCGCAATCCCTCCCGTGGTGAGATCCACTACCACCAATCCACTACGCGCGTTTATTTGTTCCTTTTCCAAGCGGTCATCAAGGGCTAGGCTATTAAAGGTTTTGTTGTCTCAGGGACGAGATAGACCAAGTATTGCGCAGTTACCATGGAAGGCAACGCCTCGAACATAGCCGGGACAAAAAGCCACAGGCTCAAACTTACCACTGGCAAGATCTACCCAGCAAAACTCTCCGGTACCTGAATTTGCCAGCCATAACTTACCGTTGTGCCAGCGAGGAGAGTGCGGCATGGAAAAACCTTGGCCAATTATCTCATTGCTCTCAATGTCGATAACCACGCCACCGGACTGCCGATGGTCGCGCCAACCTTCGGTTACATTTGTTGAGGAAATAGCTGTTACATAAGCTGGCGATCCATCCTTCAGGGCTAAACCATTTAGGTGGCAGCGATCTTCCGGTTGCAGGTCAGAGATAAAACTTGGCCGCCAAAGAGGTTTAAAACTGTGAGTGTCACTGACGGTGGCCAAGCAGCTAAACAACGCATTGATGAAAACAGGCTTACCATCTGCGCCCAAAGCCAAGTCATGAACATCTATGTCGCCGGCAATATGACTAAGCCGGGGCGCATAAAGGCCGTCATAACCGTCGGCATCCTGACCGGCACCCAAAGTGTTATTGAAGCGATGCAAATGATACAAATTACTCAGCAGCAGGGTATCGCCATCACTCCATAAACCCATTGCTCGCTTAAAAGTGCGCTCAAAAACGGACAAAACTTTTTGCTCGTTATGTCCTTAGAGAAATACCTTGCCTGATTGATAGGTGCTGAAACAAAGGCTAATGTTTTGCTCTATAAGCCACGCAACAAATTGGCGGGAACAGTTGATCTCAAACTGCGGCGCTACCTGACTTTTATTTTCTTGTTCCGTCATAGTTTTGCTTTTTTTACTTTTCAGTCGTTGGCTGCAGTTTCTTTTCTAATTCAGGCACGCAACCTCATATGCTGAAGAAGAAAGGAGATCAGCGGTAGATTTTGAGGCGTAAATAGGGAGGCGAAACGGCGGTGCGCTGTTCAACCAAAGTATGACAACGAAAACGCTTTGCGCTACGCGAGTCATCGAACTTCAGGCAAAAAAAACCCGGCTAAAGCCGGGTTTTTTCAGCAACTGCAGATTGCTCTACATCATGCCGCCCATATCGGGCATACCACCAGGCATTCCGCCTCCAGCACCACCTTCATCAGGCTGATCACTAACCATAGCTTCGGTTGTGATCATAAGACCCGCAATAGAAGATGCAGCTTGCAGAGCTGTTCTGGTCACTTTAGCAGGGTCAAGAATACCCATTGCCAACATGTCACCGTACTCACCAGTTGCTGCGTTATAGCCATCGTTGCCGCTCATGGCTGCAACCTTGTCCAAAACAACCGCGCCTTCGACGCCAGCGTTATGGGCAATTTGACGCAATGGTGCGCTCATAGCACGTACTGCTAATGCAATACCCACCGCTTGGTCTTCGTTATCACCTACAGCAGCTTCTGCTGCAGCGATAGCGCGTACCAACGTCACACCACCACCAGGTACAACACCTTCTTCAACCGCTGCGCGAGTTGAATGCAAGGCGTCTTCTACCCGTGCTTTCTTTTCTTTCATTTCTACTTCAGTTGGCGCGCCAACCTTAATTACCGCAACACCACCAGCCAACTTAGCTAGGCGTTCTTGAAGTTTTTCACGGTCGTAGTCAGAAGAAGTATCTTCAATTTCCTGACGAATCTGCTTGATTCGACCAGCAATCTCGTCCTTGTCACCAGCGCCATCAACAAGAGTTGTATTTTCTTTTGTTGAAGAAACACGCTTCGCGGTGCCAAGATCTTCTAGTGTTGCGCCTTCCAAGGTTAAACCAACCTCTTCAGAAATTACTGTACCGCCGGTTAAAACAGCGATGTCTTGCAACATTGCTTTACGACGATCGCCAAAGCCAGGTGCTTTAGCCGCTGCAACTTTAACGATGCCGCGCATATTGTTTACAACCAAGGTAGCCAATGCTTCGCCTTCGATGTCTTCAGCAACCACAACCAAAGGTCGGCCTGCTTTTGCAACGCTTTCAAGAATCGGTAGCAGATCTCGGATGTTAGAGATCTTCTTGTCGCATAGAAGAATGAAAGGATCTTCATGCTCAGCGGCCATAGAATCTTGGTTGTTGATGAAGTAAGGAGACAAATAACCACGATCAAACTGCATGCCTTCTACAACATCTAGTTCGTTCTCAAGGCCTGAGCCTTCTTCAACGGTAATTACGCCTTCTTTGCCCACTTTTTCCATAGCTTCGGCAATGATCTCGCCTACAGCTGAGTCGCTGTTCGCAGAGATAGTACCTACTTGAGCAATGGCCTTAGTATCTTCACATGGAGTAGCCATGCTTTTGATCTGGATGACTGCTGCAGCTACTGCTTTATCAATTCCGCGCTTGAGATCCATAGGATTCATGCCTGCGGCAACTGACTTCAAACCTTCTTGCAGAATGGCTTGAGCCAAAACTGTAGCGGTTGTTGTACCGTCGCCGGCTTCATCAGAAGTTTGGCTTGCAACTTCTTTCACCATCTGTGCGCCCATGTTCTGAAATTTGTCTTTCAGTTCAATTTCTTTGGCAACAGATACACCATCTTTGGTCACTGTGGGTGAACCGAAGGACTTATCTAAAACTACATTACGTCCTTTAGGTCCAAGCGTAACTTTTACTGCGTCTGCAAGGACATTTACGCCCTCTAGCATTAGGCTACGCGCATCATCACCGAATTTTACGTCTTTAGCGCTCATCGCTTATTTCCTCTTAACTCGTGCTAGTGGAAGGAAGGGTTTAGCCTTCCAAAACCCCAAAAATTTCGCTTTCGCTCAAGATGAGAAGTTCTTCTCCATCGATCTTGACGGTGCTACCAGCGTACTGGCCAAATATGATCTTATCGCCTGTCTTAACATCTAAGGCGCGTACGTCGCCGCCATCAGTCATTTTGCCAGGTCCTGCCGCAAGAATTTCACCTTGTGAAGGTTTTTCTGTGGCGGAATCAGGAAGCACGATACCACCAGAACTGATGGCCTCTTCTTCCAACCGACGCACGACAACGCGGTCGTGTAGGGGTCGAATATTCATTAACTAGTTCTCCCAGTTGCTCCAAAAACGGAATACTTTCCAAAACATGAGAGGTTATAAACGCTGCTTAGCGATGGCTCACCCCTCACATGATTTGACGCTGATGCGCCAACTCCCATTTAGCAGTCTCTAGAAGAGAGTGCTAAGGCGAGAGGCAGTATAATAGGGTCCATACAGGGATATTCAAGGGGTGATGTAAATTAGACGCGACTATTTGAGCCGCTTCGCGTCAGAACAGGGCGAATTGACCGAATAGTTGTGAGCAATTGGACACAACAACTAAAACAAACAAAAGGCAGGTTTAGGTGGCCCGGATCTCAAGGATTGCGATCATTCAGAATCTTTGCGCTGGTACTCGCCTTCAACAGTGGCACCCGGTTCGCCAATGTCAGCGGAAGCTCTAGCAGGCCGGCCGCCAGAGCCAAGGGGCATCTCGCCGTTTGGCTCATAGAATGACGCATTAGCCCTCATATTGGCGCTCATATTGGTCTGCAATGTAGCGTTACGCATAATAACTCCCGCTATCGCTATACGCGTGGGGGGAAAGAGCAAAAGAAAGCCAAGGGTGTCTGTGACGAACCCCGGGGTAATTAAAAACGCACCGGCGATTCCCAGCAAAATACCTTCAGCAATTTCTAAACCGGGTACTTGACCAGAATTCATCCGTCCAACACCGCGCGTTAGAGTGGCCAACCCCTGACGTTTTAACAATGAAATGCCAATAACTGCCGTCAGCATGACCAATGCTACCGTTGGCCAAGCATTGATGTAGCCAGCCACCGTAAATAACAGGTACATTTCAATAATGGGCATCAAAAAGAACAGCAGTAACCAGGGCATAAACAAAACCTCAAACTCTATTAATGTTGAAAATGGGGGTAGAACTCGTGCAAATCAACCCAAAACGCGAAATATCGACTCGCACTCTGATTCGGCGCAATTGGATAAGCCCCAATTAATTTGGCAAGTTGTTGCCGGCATCCCTAAGGGTAAGGTCGCCAGCTACGGACAAGTGGCTGAGCTGGCAGGGCTTCCGGGCTATGCACGTTATGTGGGCACCACACTAAGCCGCCTGCCTGGAGGCACTAAACTACCTTGGCACCGAGTAGTCAACGCTTCGATGAAAATTGCCGAACGCGGCGGCTCGCGCATGCTTGAGCAGCGACACTTACTCGAAGCCGAAGGCGTGGTCCTACTTGGAGAAAAAATACTCAAACATCATCGCTGGCAAATATAACAGTGCGGCCCAAGGCCCCACCTGCTCAAACTTTTTGCTCAGCTTGCAGCTTTATCGCGTTCCAAGGCGCAACCCAATAAAGCAACAGCATGCCGGGCACAGCCAATAATGCACTTAAGTAGAAAAAGTCAGTCCAGCCGATATTGTCCACAATCAAGCCACTGAAGCTGGAAGTAATCACCCGAGGCAGCGATGCCAAAGCGGTAAACAGCGCAAGCTGGGTGGCCACTGCCATACGTGAAGTTTCCCGGGCAATGTAGGCTACATAAGCCGATGTCCCCAACCCAGCGCCCAAATACTCACCCGCAATAACAATGGCCAGCACCCAAGGGTCACTGCCAACTTGAGAAAGCCAGACAAAGCCAAAAATAGTCACCAATTGAAAAACCCCAAAGACCCATAGGGCGCGATTAATGCCAATTTTAAAAATGGCAACTGCACCCAAAAAGCCACCAATCAATGCAGGCCAGAACGCTGCATTTTTAGCAATTATGGCAATTTGCTGAGTGGTAAAACCTGCATCAATATAAAAGGGTGTAGACAATGCCGTAGCCATATTGTCGCCAAGTTTATATAGCACCATAAAGGCAAGAACAGCTAAAGCAGGCCCCAGTGAGCGGCGCTGAAAAAATTCTTGAAATGGTAAATAAGTGGCCTGCCATAGATTCGTTGGCGGCGGCGCCAGGGTTTTAGGCTCCTTTATAAATAAAGTCAGCATTACACCAACCCCCATGAACGCAGCCATCACGGTAAAGTTTATCTCCCAGCTCACGGCGCCTGCGAGAAACAGGCCCAGGGAGCCTGGTACAAAGCCAGCTACGCGATAGGCCTGCACATGAATGGTATTACCCAACGCAAGCTGGCCTTCGGTCTCTAAAATTTCTCGGCGATATGCGTCTAGTACAATATCTTGAGTGGCGCTAAAAACCGCCACGGCGGCAGCGATAAAGGTAATGGTTTGTAACTGAGAGCTTGGTTGCCAATATCCCAAAGAACCAATAAATCCAATCAACGCCAATTGGGTGATGAGCATCCAACTTCTGCGCCGCCCTAGCATGGGGAATGAATAACGCTCGAGGACAGGGGCCCAAAGAAATTTGATCGCGTAGGGATACTGGACAATGGTAAAAAAACCAATTGCGGTGAGACTCACGCCCTCTAACCGCAACCAAGCAGGCACTAGCTGAATAAGCAGATAAAGCGGTAGGCCTGAGGCAAACCCAGTAGCCATACAAATAAGCATGCGCCGATCCAGTAACTGCTGCCACAGCGACTCGCCAGCTTCCTTCGTCGAGCTATTTAACTCAGTCACGGAAATTGTTGAACTGCAAAGGCAGTTCAACATCACACTCTTTCAATGCCGCCATCGCGGCCTGCAAATCATCACGCTTTTTGCCGGTGACACGAACTTTGTCGTCGTTGATTTGACTTTGCACTTTTAGCTTCGCTTCTTTTAATACTTTGATCAGTTTCTTGGCATTATCTTTATCTAAGCCCTGAGCCAGCGCAAATTTTTGTCGCTTTAGTTTGCCAACGCCTTCTACATCACCCGGAGTCAATGCTCGGCTATCAACACCGCGCGATGTCATCTTGTCGCGCAAAATATCCTTGAGTTGACCCAGCTGAAATTCCTCAGGGGCGGATAACAAAATGCTCTTTTCCTCTAACTCGATATCCGCCTCAACATTGCGAAAATCGAATCGGGTGCGCATTTCTCGAACGGCCTGATCTACGGCGTTACGTATTTCATGCAAATCTACTTCTGAAACAACATCAAATGAGGGCATAGTTTCCTCTCCTATTAACTGCGCAATGACTGTCTGATATATGCCAAGCCTAAATCATAACGGGCTTGTCGTCGCGATAGCAGATGAAAATTCTGCGATTTAGTCCAACGTAATTCGTTATACCATGCTCGCATGGCCAAGCCTCTACATGCATCCCTATGCTCAGGAACAAAAAAATATGAGTCGAATCAGTCGAGTAACAACAAACAATGGCGACAGTGGTGAAACAAGATTGGCCACAGGCAAAAAGGTCAGCAAATCTGCGCCTATGGTCAGAGCTTTGGGCAGTACAGACGAACTCAACAGTGCCATCGGCTTGCTGCGCTGCCACTTGAGCAAAGAAGATAACGCCACTGAGATGCAAACTACTTTGGGCGAAGTCCAACAGGCACTATTTGACCTTGGTGCAGTTTTGGCTTTAGAAGGACAGTACGACGCCAAGACATTGGTTGCCGGCCAAGACAGCATTACGCAAACAATTGAACTGATGAACGCTAAGCTTCCACCACTCACTGAGTTTGTTATTCCTGGCGGCTCTATTGCAGCTGCGCATAGTCATATATGCAGAACCGTCTGCAGGAGAGCAGAAACAGACTTATGGTCAGTGTTGGAAGACGAGGACACCTTGGAGAATGCTGAAGCGGCGGTAAACTTGCGCGCAGCGGGTGTTTATCTGAATAGACTCAGTGATTATTTTTTTGTGCTAGCCAGAACACTGATGGCTGATGCCGAGGAACCTCAGTGGCGAGGCCCTCAAGAAAGCATCTGATATTTCTTATAACGGCAATTTTATAGCGCTAGTTTTATAAAGCCAGGCGCCTGATATCACCGAGTATTTGGCTGAGCAATAGCATAAAGCGCCCACCATCAACACCATTAATCACACGGTGATCATAGGACAATGACAATGGCAGCATCAGTTTGGGCGTAAATTCTTTACCGTCCCAGACTGGTTCCATTGCGGAATTTGCGACGCCCAAAATAGCCACTTCTGGCGTATTTACGATAGGCGTAAAACCGGTGCCACCGATAGCGCCAAGACTAGAGATTGTGAAAGTACCGCCACTCAAATCATCCATAGCCAACTTTTTGTTGCGCGCTTTTTCTGCGAGCGAGCCAATGGCTTCACACAATTGCCAAATGCCCATTGTGTTTGCGTCGCGGATCACCGGCACTACCAGTCCACCCGGCGTATCTACGGCAATACCAATATGCATGTACTTTTTGATAATGATTTGGCCGCCATCACTGTGCAACGAACTGTTAAATTTAGGGTAGGTCTCTAGAGCGTGACAACATGCCTTCACCAAAAAAGCTAAGGGTGTTAGGCCGAGATTGCGCGCAACCGCATCGGGCTTCAAACCCTTACGAAACGCCTCTAACTCGGTAATATCCGCTTTCCCATGCTGCGTAACATGGGGCACGTTAAGCCAACTGCGATGCATGTTCACAGCAACCTGCTTTTGAATACGAGAAAGCGCTACAGCCTCCACTTCACCGAAGCGAGAAAAATCTATCTCTGGCACAGCGGGAATGCCGCCAGCGGTGACAGCGTTGCTACCAGCAACACCCTGTTTTAAATGCGTTTTAACATAAACCTTAACGTCGTCTTTAGTCAGCCGCCCACGATTGCCAGTGCCTTTTATGGACGTTAAATCAACGCCCAACTCACGAGCTAATCTGCGTACCGCAGGACCGGCATAGACATTCTGATCTGCCTGACTTGGACTTGCTGGCGCAACGGTTTGTACGGGGGCCGCAGTTGATGCGCCGTGGTTGGCAGAGGCATCTTTTTTCTGTACGGCCGCGCCACCTTTCTTGCTATCGCCTTCACCTGCCTGCTTCGCCTCATTGGCTGGCACAGCAGTGTTGGCAATATCCTCACTGACTAAGGAAGCGTTTCCTGCATCACTAGTTGAAATTACCGCAATCAGGCTGCCGGCGGACACTTGGTCCCCTACCGCTACAGCAAGCGTTATAACTTTGCCGCCGACTTCAGCTGGAATTTCCATAGAAGCTTTATCTGACTCTAAAACCAATAATAGATCTCCAGCGCTGACGCTGTCACCAACCGCTATACCTATTTCGATGACTTCAACTTCATCAATATCGCCAAGGTCGGGGACCAATACATCGAGATCTTGGCTCTGGGATTGTGTCGCCGGCGAGACGGCAACCTCTCCTCTAGTGCTTTCAGCATCAACAGAGCCAGATTCAGATAACGAGGCCTCAGCCGGTGCTTCATCAGCACCCTGCTTTATAGAGTCACTCTCTGTTGCAGGCTCTTCAGCAGCTACCGAAATATTCGCGATAAGCGATCCTTCGGCAACCATATCGCCTAAGCTAATGGCAAAGCTTTGAATAACGCCTGCCATACCTGCAGGCACTTCCATAGATGCTTTATCAGATTCAATGACAATAATAGGATCGTTTTCACTAACTAGGTCTCCTACCGAGACACAAAGTTCGGTCACCTCTACTTCATCGATATCACCCAAGTTGGGTACAAGTACGTCCAAATCTTCCTCACTTAAGCAACTGGTAATCTAACTACCGTGGCCTATTTATATTGCTATCTCTTAACTTTCTAAACCAAACGAGGGTTGGCTTTTTCAGCATCCAGCCCTAAATCTGCTTGGGCTTTCTCGACTACTTTCGCTTCAATCTTAGCCATGCGCAAAAGTTGACCCAATGCGGCTAAAACAATAAAACGCCGATCCACTTCAAAAAAGTGGCGGAGCTTTTCTCTGGTATCACTACGTCCAAAACCATCGGTGCCCAGCACATGAAATGGTGCATCTATGGCGCTACGCAATTGTTCTGGCAGAGCTTTCATATAGTCTGAAACTGCGATCACTGGCGTGCCCTGCCATTTCTTGCTGGCATTGCCATTCATACATTGGGCAACGTATGAATGCTTTGGCTCAGATGTTGGGTGTAACAAATTCCAACGATCTACATCTTGGATATCTCGGGCCAATTCAGTGGCACTGGTCAGACTCCAAACCTGCACCCGCACACCATAGTCTGCCACCAACATTGCCGCCGCCGCTATGGCTTCTAGCAAAATTGTGCCGCTGCCAAATAAGCGCACTGCTGGCGCCTTAGCGTCACCCTGTTCGGAGAATAAATACATGCCTTTAACAATGCCTTCCTCAACGCCATCTGGCATAGCTGGCTGCTGGTAGGCCTCGTTCATTAAAGTAATGTAGTAGTAAACAGCCGCATTTTCTTCATACATATGCTGCAAACCGCGATGCACAATAACCGCTAACTCATAACCAAATGCTGGGTCGTAACTAATGCAGTTAGGCACTGTCGCTGCAAGCAAATGCGAGTGCCCGTCTTGATGCTGAAGACCCTCGCCATTTAGCGTTGTTCTACCCGCAGTACCGCCCAACAAAAACCCTTTGGCTTGAGAGTCTCCCGCAGCCCAGGCCAAGTCGCCAATACGCTGAAAGCCGAACATTGAGTAGTAAACATAGAACGGCAGCAAGGTGAATTGATGAGTGCTATAGGAAGTTGCAGCAGCCATCCACGCGGCGAAAGCCCCCGCCTCGTTAATACCGGCCTCTATAACCTGACCGCTCTTAGATTCTTTATAGGCAGCCAGAGCATCGGAGTCTTCGGGTTCATAAAGTTGGCCTACGGAAGAATAAATCCCCAACTGACGAAACATACCCTCCATACCGAAAGTTCGCGCTTCGTCTGGCACAATAGGTACCACGCGCTTACCCAAAGTTTTATCACGAATGAGTGATCCAAGAATGCGCACAAAGGCCATAGTGGTACTGATGCTACGCTTACCACTGCCTTTTAATTGGGCTTCAAATATTTCCAAACTAGGTATTGTGAGGGTCGTTTCATCTATGATTCGTTGCGGAATTGGTCCACCCAAAGCCTGGCGCTGCTTTTTCATATAGGCTATTTCAGAGCTATCCGGCGCTGGCCTAAAGTAGGGGACCTCCTCCAACTGGGAGTCATCTAACGGCACGTCGAAGCGGTCACGGAAATATTTTAACTCTTCCAAGTTTAGTTTCTTAACCTGATGAGTGGTATTTTCAGACTCCCCTGCATCCCCCATGCCATAACCTTTTACGGTCTTCGCTAGAATCACCGTAGGTTGGCCTTTGTGTTGAGTGGCCGCGTGATAAGCCGCATACACTTTAAACGGATCGTGACCACCTCGATTAAGCCGATAAATATCATCATCCGTAAGATGTTCTACCATCTTCAATAAATCTGGGTGCTGAGCAAAGAGCTTATCCCGAACATAGCCACCCCCTTTAGCCTTGAAGTTTTGATATTCACCGTCAACAGTTTTATCCAACTGCTCTTGCAGCAAGCCATGCTTGTCTTTTTCTAATATTGGATCCCAAAGCCGACCCCAAACTACCTTAAGCACATTCCAATCAGCGCCTCTAAAGTAACCTTCTAACTCTTGAATAATTTTGCCGTTACCGCGTACGGGGCCGTCTAAACGCTGAAGGTTGCAGTTCACCACAAAAATCAGGTTATCCAGTTTTTCGCGGCCAGCTAAAGATAATGCGCCCAGCGATTCGGGTTCATCGCATTCTCCATCGCCTAGAAACGCCCAAACTTTACGGTCACCCATTTCCACCAAACCGCGGCTATCCAAGTATTTCATTACATGGGCTTGGTATATGGCCTGTAATGGCCCAAGCCCCATTGAGACAGTGGGAAATTGCCAATAATCTGGCATCAGCCAAGGGTGGGGGTATGAAGACAATCCCTTGCCGTCTACTTCCCGACGATAGTTGTCCATTTGCTCTTCTGAAAGACGCCCCTCCAAAAATGAGCGCGCATAAATTCCGGGCGCTGCATGCCCTTGAAAATAGATAAGGTCACCGGCTGTTGAATGAGAAACAGATGGATCGACGTTGGGGGCTTTAAAAAAATAGTTAAAGCCAACGTCATATAACGTGGCAGAAGACGCAAAACTAGAAATATGCCCGCCCAAATCACCGGGTCGACGATTTGCACGTACAACCATGGCCAGCGCATTCCAACGAATCAGACTGCGAATGCGCCGCTCCATAAACAAGTCGCCGGGCATAAAGGCTTCTTGAGACGTAGGAATAGTATTTCGATAAGGAGTAGAAACCGTGTAGGGTAAACTGGCGCCGGTTTTTGTCAATTCAGCAGAGAGCGTTCTAAGTAACTGTGTGGCACCGGCAACGCCATCGCGCTTTAGCACACCCTCCAGTGCATCCACCCATTCTTGAATTTCTTCAACGTCTAATTTTGCTTGTTGTTGCAACCGATCCTGAGCGTCCATTTACTTAAAATTTCCTAAATAAGAGTCTAAAATTATTTTGTAGGGGGGAAATGTAGCGCCTGAAAAAGGCTGAACCAATCAAAACCAGTGCCTGGGTCGTCCTTTCGAGTGGGTGCAACTTCCATGTGGCCAACGATTGCATCAAAACCAATACTCGGATAATAAGCAAGCAGCCAACGACAAGCGGCTGTCAGTGATTGATATTGTGCCTGCGTAAAGTCTGAAGTGGCGGTACCTTCGAGCTCAATGCCAATACTAAAATTATTACAGCTGGGCCTGTTTTGCCAACTTGAGACCCCAGCATGCCAAGCTTGACGATTAAAGCCAACAAATTGCTGAACATTACCAAGGCGGTCAATAAACAAATGAGGGGACACCTGCATACCGTCTAAGTCGTGAAAGCTAGCATGCTCGTTAACGTCTAATTGATTAAGGAAAAGCCGCTCTGGGGCACCGGTAGCGTATTCACCCTCCGGCAGCGAAACACAATGCAAAACAATTAGCTCTGGGGCACAATTTTCTAAACGTGGCGCACAGTTTGGACTGGGTGTCCAAAGGGCGGTTGGTAAGCGATGGTGGGTATCTGCCATCATTTGGTTTTTCCTTTCACTACCACAGTCTATACTGGGTCAACTGGTTTGTAATGAGCGCTTTTTTTCGCCTAAGTTCATAGGCTTTTGCAATCAACGTGTTATCAATATACGTGTTTTCTAGGTGCTTTGGAGACGCTAAAGAGGTGCCGTTTTGCAAACACTGCGCTCGCGCATAGTTTTGTCTCATTGGCACTTGAGCAAACAGTCGGCCAAATTGCCTTTGGCATGTATCATTGCACCATCCAAATTCACGCAATTAATCAAGTGAACGCCCATATGCACAATCAATTAAATGAAAATTCACTCGCCATCGAAGTTAAAAGAAATGTCGTTGCAGCCCTCGCCGAGGATGTTGGCAGCGGCGATATTTCAGCCAGTCTAATACCCCAAGACCAGCAAGCAACGGCTAGAGTGATCACCAGAGAAGGCGGCATCTTTTGCGGCAAAGCTTGGGTAGATGAGACCATTCAACAAGTGGATTCCAACATTGCCATTCAATGGCATGTGCAAGACGCTGGCGTCATTGTCGCCAACCAAACACTTTTCAACCTCACTGGCAGCGCCCGCAGTTTGCTCACAGTAGAGCGCACCATGCTGAACTTTGTGCAGCTCCTTTCAGGCACCGCCACACGCACCGCCCGTTACGTAGCCCTCCTCGACGGCTATAAGGCCCAACTCTTAGACACAAGAAAAACTGTGCCCGGTTTACGCTTAGCGCAAAAACATGCGGTACGCTGTGGCGGCGGCAGTAACCATAGAATTGGCTTATTTGATGCATTTTTACTTAAAGAAAATCATCTAGCCGCAGCCGGTGGCATCAGCCAAGCCATTCACTTGGCCCAAACCTCCCACCCAGGCAAAACCATAGAAGTTGAAGTAGAGACATTAGACGAGCTAGATCAAGCCACCCAAGCAGGGGCAGACATTGCACTCATCGACAACTTTTCCATTGCAGATACTGAAGAGGCCGTACGACGCAGTGAGGGCAAAATTCTACTCGAAGCGTCTGGTGGCATTGAAGCGGCGAGCATCAGCAAGATTGCGGCAACCGGGGTAGATTTCATATCTAGCGGCGACCTCACTAAAAGCGTTGTGCCGTTAGATTTATCTATGCGCTTTACCGCTTAATTTGGTATTTACTGAGTTTTGAGATACGGCGCCAACACAGAAAGTTGGCCGTCGATTTTTGTTGTTATCGGCACGCCCAGTAAATGCAGGACAAATGGGTAAATGTGCACGTTTTCAACCGTGGGTATAACCAAACCCGATTTTATACTTGGCCCAGCGGCCATAAGAATACCGCGCATATTGGTATTACTTTTCGGCCTGTAGCCATGGGCACCCTTGAGCACTCGATTCTGGTCTTTAGCCCGACGCCAACCGATGTAGCCACCAGGGTCGGCGACCAAAATCAAGTCTGGCGTGCGCGGGTCGTTGGCGTTGAAATGAAACGATTTCGGCAAGGACCCTGACTTAAAAATTCTGACATTTGCAACGCCACGCAGCTTGGCATAAGTACTGCTAACCAGAGCCTTATCTGGGCTATAGAAGTAAGCCAATGGGCCGCCGGGGATTAGTAGTGACTGCCCTCGCCACTGCGCCAAATTAATATGGTCATCAAGAAAAACCACCTTCTCCGTTAACACCGCGTCCATACCGTGATCTGAAGTTATAATTAGGTTCACGGGCAAATCAAGCTTTGCCAAACCGTCCATCAAGACACCAACCTGCTTATCCACTGCCCTTACCGCACTTCGCACTTGTGCGGAATCGGGGCCATGGTTATGTCCTGCGCTGTCTACCGTTGAAAAATACAACGTCACCAACCGCGGCCGCTGCGCAAGCGGCAACCGCAACCACTCAAGGGTCTGCGCAACGCGCTGAGCATTTGGCACCCGACCGCTGTAACGCTCGTAAAAAGAAGGATAGGCGCCCTGAATTTTTGCTTCACTGCCAACCCAAAAGAAACTGGCTGTGGGCATACCTGCTTGTTGCACCGCCTGCCATAACGGTAGACCGCCATACCAAGAACCATCAGTAACAGCCTTGGCATTTTTCATCGCATACTTTTGCCCGCGCTCGCGATGGTAAAAGCTATTGCCAATCAAACCATGATTGCCAGGGTACAAGCCCGTGACAATGCTGTAATGATTGGGAAAAGTGCTGCTAGGAAACCCCGGCACCAGCCCTTTGGAGTTAATCCCGGTAGCGACCAGCCGCTCTAAGTTCGGCGCATCGTACTTATCTAAATAGTCATGACGAAAGCCGTCTAGCGAGAGCATGACAACATAATTGTCATCCTCTGCCCCAAAGTCAGACCCAGCATATGCTGGCCCAAGGGAGCTGAGAATGTAAGTTACAAAAATTGGGAGTAATAAAGAAAACTTCATTAAATTCACTCTAAATTGCAAAAATACCCATACAAGCAGCCATCAATGTTGCACGCTAATCAGTCAATCGCATATTCACGACAAAGATCAGCGCCTAAAGATGCCTTTAATGGCTGCAGCCACGGTTCATAATTCTGCCATGCGTCTAATGCTGTGCGGAAAATGGGCTGGCGCACCTGCTCAGCACTCGGTGTGCGCACACTGCGTTTGTTCTTATGAAAATCTACACAACTTTGCTCAAAGGGTAGTCCGCAGAAATCGAGCATGCGGCGCACCTGAGTTTCTAGGTCTTCCACAACATCTTCGTGCTGCACACGCAAAACAAAGTTGGGCAGGACCTTGTCCCAATGATCCATCAACTCCACATAATTACGATAATAGGTGCCGATCTCTTCAAGGCCATAGGTGAAATCCTGGCCCTCAAAAAACAACTGCTTAAAGCCACTAAAGCAGCAAGACATGGGGTGACGGCGTGCATCAATAATCTTCGCGTTGGGCAAAATCATCCGAATCAGCCCTATATCTCGGAAGTTATTTGGCATTTTGTCGATAAAGAGTTTGCCACCTTCGCGGTGAATTTGAGTTTCATCAATGTATTTTTGACCCAGCCGCTGGGCGATCTCCGGCGTCAATTGGCTCAATACCTCAGGGTATCTTGGCTCCTCATATACAGTACGACGCCCATTCA
>Ga0209192_10000415_pt1 | contig 43169 bp, 36 predicted proteins | sample ArcticOcean_MG_C_11_FD_187433 | JGI IMG/M metagenome (GOLD analysis project Ga0209192, IMG submission 187433) | Marine microbial communities from western Arctic Ocean - ArcticOcean_MG_CB2_154 (SPAdes) (version 2) | ecosystem: Environmental > Aquatic > Marine > Oceanic | place: Arctic Ocean... | reverse complement strand
TACTTTTTTTGTTACAATAGGTTTGTCATTAATAATTTCTCAAAATGAATATATTTTTAATTTTATAAAATTATTAGGAGTATTGTACTTTTCTTATTTAATTACTTTAACATTTATTAACAGGAATAAAAAAAAGGAATTAAATACTGAAAATAAATCAAGTAATGATTTTTTTAAAGGCTTTGTAATGAACTTGTTAAACCCTAAGGTTAGTTTATTTTTTATAGCTTTTTTTCCAAGTTTTTTATTTCATTCAAATCTTAGTAATGAAATTCAGTTTTTGATACTTGGTGGTATTTTTTGGATACAAGCTACTTTAGTTTTTATGTTGGTTTCTCTTTTTTCTTCAAAACTCAACTCACTTTCAAGAGGCTACAGTTTAATTAGCAATAATATATATTTATTGGAGATAGGTGTATATATCTTTATTGTATACTGGATAGTTAGTTAATAAAAACTAATTTTATACTATGTCTTCAATTAAAATAGTTGAATGTTCTAGAGATGCAATGCAAGGAATAAAGCAATGGATTCCATCTAAAATTAAATTAGATTATTTACAATCAGTTTTATCAGTAGGTTTTGATGTTGTTGATTTTGGCAGTTTTGTTTCAAAAAGAGCAATTCCTCAAATGAGTGATTCAGCTTTTATAATTGATAATTTAGATTTATCAGATACAAAATCTAAATTATTGGCTATTGTTGCTAATGAAAGAGGAGCGATTGAGGCTTGTAGTTATTCATCATTAAGTTTTCTAGGATTTCCTTTCTCAATCTCAGAAATTTTTCAAATGAGAAATACTAATAAAAGTATTGATGAATCTTTTGAAGAGTTAAAAAGAATTAAGTCAATTGCAGAAAAATATAATAAACAATTAGTTGTTTATTTATCTATGGGTTTTGGAAATCCGTACGGAGAACCTTGGAATTATGAAATTGTTGAAATGTGGATTGAAAAACTTAGTCATTTAAAAATTCAAATAATATCGCTTTCCGATACCATTGGCTCTGCTGATTCAAATGATATTTTTAATATATTTTCTAATATAATCCCAAAGTATAATCAAATTGAATTTGGAGCCCATTTCCATACTAAGCCAGATGAATGGTTTAAAAAAATTGATTCAGCTTATAATGCTGGGTGTAGAAGATTTGATGGTGCAATACAAGGTTTTGGAGGCTGTCCCATGGCTAAAGATGAGTTAACAGGAAATTTACCTACAGAAAAATTGATTTCTTATTTTAACTCTGTTAATCAAAAAACAAATATCAATTCACTTAATTTTGAGTCTTGTTATAATCATGCGAAAAGTTTATTTGAATCTCACAAATAAATATTTTAACAATTTATTTAGAATAATTATAAATAAGCTTGTTTTGTAAGTATTTATCAATTATGTTTGTTCTTTATTTATAATCAATCTAAATAATGAATTAGTACATTGAACTGTGTAGTAATAAATAAATTGGAGCTTTGTTTTATATATATTATTTTGTAGTAATTCTACACAGTTCTCTTACTAATTTTTAGATTAGTTTAATTTTAAAAGTTCTTAATTTATCTAAGGTTAAAATTTAGTATATTTGCATGCAATTAATTAATAAGTTAATTGCTATGAAAATCTCACAACAAAAATTTATTGGAACAGGTCTAACTTATGACGATGTGTTATTGGTACCTTCATATTCTGAATGTCTCCCAAATCAAGTTGATTTAAAAACTAAATTCTCTAGAAATATTAATTTAAATATTCCAATCGTTTCTGCTGCCATGGACACAGTTACAGAGAGTAAAATGGCTATAGCCATGGCTCAAGAAGGTGGTTTAGGAGTTTTGCATAAGAGTATGACTATTGAACAGCAAGCTGATAAAGTCAAAAGAGTTAAAAGATCAGAGTCTGGGATGATTTTAGATCCTGTAACATTGAATGAAAATTCTCTAGTTGCTGAAGCTAAGCATTGTATGAAGGAATATAGCATCGGAGGAATTCCTATTGTGAAAGAAGACAATTTACTTATTGGTATTGTTACCAACAGAGATTTAAGGTTTGAGAATGACAATAATAAAAAATTGTCCGAAGTAATGACAAAATCTAATTTAATTACAGCTAATGAAGGAGTTACTATGGATGAAGCTGAAATAATTTTACAAAAACATAAAATTGAAAAACTTCCTGTAGTAGATAAACAAAATAAATTAAAGGGATTAATAACATTTAGAGATATTCAAAAAATATTTTTAAAACCTAAATCAAACAAAGATTCCTATGGAAGATTAAAAGTTGCAGCTGCAATTGGTGTTTCAACTGAATCACTTAAAAGATGTGAGGCTTTATGTAAAGCTGGTGTTGATGCAATTGTAATTGATACAGCTCATGGTCATTCAAAGGGAGTGCTAAATATTCTTAAAAAAATAAAAGAAAAATTTACTAATATTGATGTTATAGTTGGAAATATTGCAACTGCTGAAGCTGCAAAGTTTTTAGTTAAGGCTGGAGCAGACGGAGTTAAGGTCGGAATTGGACCTGGTTCAATATGTACTACAAGAATAATTGCTGGAGTTGGATATCCACAATTGTCTGCTATTTATGAGGTTTCTCAAGCAATTAAAGGATCTGGTGTTTCAGTAATTGCCGACGGTGGAATTAAATATACTGGAGATATTACTAAAGCAATTGCTGCGGGAGCTGACTGTGTAATGTTAGGCTCTTTATTAGCAGGAACTAAAGAATCACCAGGTGAAACGATTATTTTTGAGGGAAGAAAGTTTAAGTCATACAGAGGAATGGGTTCAATTGAGGCTATGCAAAAAGGAAGTAAGGATAGATATTTTCAAGATTCAGTAAATGAATCAAATAAGTTGGTCCCTGAGGGTGTAGTAGGAAGAGTTCCTTATAAAGGCGATTTGGTAGAAAGTATTCATCAATTTGTGGGTGGAATTAGATCCGGTATGGGATACTGCGGAAGTAAAAATATTGAAGAACTTAAGGATGACGGAAAGTTTGTTCAAATAACAGGTGCTGGTATAAAAGAAAGTCATCCTCATAATGTGATGATAACAAACGAATCACCAAATTATTCTAGATAATTTTATTTTGAAAGTATATTTATTTTTAATTAGTTTACTGTTTATTGGTTGTGATTTTATTGAAAAAAAACCCGATCAAGTTTTAGCTAGATTAGGAGATGATTTTTTTTATAAATCTGATTTAAAAATCGTTTTACCAACTGGTTTATCTAAAGAAGATAGTGTCATTTTTGTTAAAAATCATATTAATAATTGGGCAAAAAGAAAAATACTTTTCAATAAAGCTCTTGTAAATTTAGGAGATAAAAAGCAAGAGAGTTTAAAACAATTAATTGAGTCATATAAAAACGAATTATTTTCCTACGCATATCAAGAAAAAATAGTAAAGTCCTCAATAGATACTTTTATTTCAGAAAATTCAATAAAAGATTATTACAATAAAAACAAATTTAATTTTAAACTTAACCAGGAAATTGTAAATGCTAGATATTTAAAAATAAATAGTGAAAATTATAATTTGAAAGATGTTATCAATCGATTTCGTAGGTTTAAAAAGAGTGATAAGATTTTTTTAGACTCTATTTCACTCCAATTTTCATCTTATTATTTTAATGATTCTTTATGGATTAACAAAGAAGTTTTTTTTAATAAATTACCTGAGATAAATGATAGATTAAAACAAAACATTGTTAAAAATAAATTATTTTATAGAATACAAGATTCTTTGGAACTATATTTGATTAATATAAAAGACTATAAACTCAAAAATGATATAGCACCATTTGATTTCATTAAATCAACATTAAAACAAGTGCTTTTAAATAAAAAGAAATTAGAGTTTATTAGTAAATTTGAAAAAGAATTAATAGAAGATGCTCTTCAACAAAATGAATTTGAATTTTATGAAACCAATTTATAATTACCTCTTAATAATTTTATTTTCCACAACTTACGGCTACAGTCAGGAAATAGAAAACACCAATTTTAAAACTAAAATAAAAATTGATGGAGTTTCGGCAGTTGTTGGAGATTACGTTATTTTAGAATCAGACGTTGATAAAACTCTTATTGACCTTCAATCTCAAGGTGTTTCAACTCAAAATATTACAAGATGTAGTCTATTAGGAAAATTAATGGAAGATAAACTCTATGCACATCATGCAGAACAAGATAGTTTACAAGTTGATAGTAATTCCATTTATTCTTATGTGGATAGAACCATAGATTATTTTGTTGATCAAATTGGAAGTTTGGAGAAAGTGCTTGAATTTTATAAAAAAAATGATGAACAGGTTTTTAGATCTGAATTATTTGAAATAAATAAAGTTAGACAGCTTTCAGAGTTAATGCAAAACAAAATTGTTGAGGAAATTGAAATCACACCAGATGAAGTTCGTCAATTCTTTTATTCTATACCAAAATATGAGAGGCCAGTTTTTGGAGCAGAATTAGAGTTAGCTCAAATAGTGATAAATCCAGAGGTTTCTGAAGAAGAAGAAAAAAAAGTAATAAGAAGGTTAGAAACTATTAAGAATGATATAGTTGTTAATGGTTCTTCATTTGCTACAAAGGCAATTTTATATTCTCAGGATCCAGGATCTAGATCAACTGGTGGCATGTATACTTTGAATAGAAATAGACCTACAATGCATAAAGAATTTAGAGATGCAGTATATAGACTAAGAGAAGGTGAGGTTTCAGATCCTTTTGAAACCGAAAGCGGTTGGCATATTGCAAAAGTTGAAAAAATTAGAGGACAAGAAGTAGATGCTAGACATATTCTTTTAATTCCAGAGATTACAAATGAAGCTATAGTTGATGCGAAAAGAACAATTGACTTAATTAGAAAAAGAATTATTGATGGCGAATTATCTTTTTCAGATGCAGCAAAAGAACTTTCAGATGAAGTTGAAACAAAAAGTAACGGAGGGGTTCTAATCAATCCAACAACTGGAGACACACGTTTTGAATTAACAAAAATGGATCCAGTACTTTATAGTCAAGCTCAAAGAATAAAAGATAATGAAATATCAATGCCTTTATTGGATGAAGATCAGAGAGGGTTGAAAAAATATAAAATAATAAAAGTTAGCAATAGGTTTGATGAGCATATTGCGGATTATTCAAAGGATTTTATTAAAATCAAAGAATTAGCCTTAAAAGAAAAACAACTTAAAAGAATTCAAAGTTGGATGATAGAAAAAATTGAGGATACATACATTAATATAAACAAAGACAATCAAGACTGTAATTTTACTAATAAATGGGTGAAAAATTAATTTCCTTTCTAGTTTCAACTCGACTTACTGCTATTTTATTTATTGTTTTTGCTTTAGCCATGGCAATAGGGACATTCATAGAAAATGACTATGGTACAGTAACTGCGAAAATTTTAATTTATAATGCTACATGGTTCGAACTTATTTTAGGTGTATTTGTATTAAATTTTTTATTTAATATTAAAAGATACAATCTTTTAAAGTTTAATAAATGGCCAGTTTTAATGCTTCACCTATCATGGATACTTATTATACTTGGTGCTTTTGTAACTAGGTATATTGGATATGAAGGAGTAATGCCAATTAGAGAAAACACTTCATCAAACACTTTTCTATCTGAAAAAACTTATTTAACTGTTTTAGTAGATGGAGAACATCAGGGTCAGCCTGCACGTAAGACAATACAGGATGATTTACTTTTATCTGAACATACTAATAACTATTTTGAGTTGAATTATGAGTTTTCAGGTCAAGATTTTACTATTGAATATTTAGATTTTATTGAAGATGCATCCGAAGGATTAGTTGAAGCTTCAACTGGAGAAAAATATTTAAAAATAGTTGAGGCAAGTAAAGGTAATCGACACGAGCACTATTTAAGATCAGGCGAAGTTACAAGCATACATAACATTTTATTCTCATTAAATAGTCCAACTGAGGGTGCTATAAATATTACAGAGAATGAAGGAGAATTATTTATTAGTAGTCCTTTTGATGGAGATTTTATGAGAATGGCTGATCAGTTCCAAGGAACTCTAAATAAAAATGAAAATCAACCCTTACTATTAAGATCACTTTATAATTCTGCAGGTCTTCAGTTTGTTTTTCCAGACCATGTTGTTGAAGGAAAATTTGAAATAGTAAAATCTGAAGATATAACACAACAAGATGGCTTATTTGTAAAGATATCCTCAGAAAATGAATCAAAAATTTTAGGTTTGTTAGGAGCAAAAGGGATTGCTAATGACCCAAAAAAAATAAGTCTTGCAGGCTTAGATTTTCAACTTACATATGGATCGCTTGAAAACAAGTTACCGTTTGAAATTAAGCTAAATGATTTTATAGCTGAAAAATATCCTGGTACTGAAAAAAGCTACAGTAGCTTTATGAGTAGAGTAACAGTAATTGATGATGAAACATTTGACTATGACATTTATATGAATCATATTTTGAATCACTCTGGTTACAGATTTTTTCAAGCTAGTTTTGATCCAGATGAAAAAGGTACAGTTCTCTCAGTAAATCATGATTATTTCGGAACATTAATTACTTACATTGGCTATTTTTTACTTTATATAGGTTTGTTAGGAATCATGTTCTTTGGAAAAACACGATTTAAAGATTTAGCCAAGCAATTAGAAAAAGTAAAAATAAAAAAACAAAATTTAACACTAATATTAATTTTATTTTCAGGATTAGTTTATTCACAGGATTCACATGATCATCAAGAAAAAATTAATCTAAAACAGTTAGATTCTATTATAATTAATAACCCAGTTGATGAATTACATGCATTAAAATTTGGTAGCTTGGTTATACAAGATTCTGGTGGAAGAATGAAACCTTTAAATACTTTTGCTTCTGAACTTTTAAGAAAGGTTAGTAGTTCTGATTCTTACAAGAATTTAAATGCTGATCAAGTTTTATTATCAATCACTAAAGATCCTTTGCTTTGGTATAATGTTCCCATCATCTATTTAAAAAGAGGAAACGATAGTATAAGAAAAATTGCTGGTAGAAACAGTAAAGAAAAGTATGCAGCTTTTACTGATTTTTTTGATAAAAACGGAAATTATAAGCTTGCTAGTCAGTTAGAAAGTTCTTATAAATCTTCTCTACCTAACCAATTTGAAAAAGACTTTATAGATGTGGATAGAAAAATTAATTTATTGTTTTCTGCATTGGACGGTAAAATTTTAAAAATATTTCCAATCCCAAATGACATTGGTAATAAATGGGTTTCATTTTCAGAAATAAATACAACTGATTTTAAAGGTATAGACTCATTATATGTTAAAAATATTTTACCACTTTATTTAGGCTCTATAAAGAATGACATAGTAACTAATGATTATACGAATTCAACTAAAATTTTAGAGAGTATAAAGGGATTTCAAAATAAATATGGTTCATCTATCTTACCTGATGAAAATAAAATTAAAGCTGAAATTTTATATAATAAGTATGATATTTTTAAAAAATTGTTCAGTTGGTACATGTATGTTGGTACACTTATGTTTGCCTTTTTAATATTTCAAATATTTTACGATAATAAGTTCGTTAATTATCTTGTTTCAATCTCCAAGTTTCTAATTGTTTCCTTATTTATTTTACATACCCTAGGTCTTGTGGCCAGAGGATTCATTGCTGGTCATGCTCCTTGGAGTGATGCTTATGAATCTATGATATTTGTTGCTTGGGCAACAGTAGGGATTGGCTTAGCATTTGGAAGGAAATCTGATTTGACTATAGCTGCAACATCATTTGTTGCTTCAATGATCCTAATGATTGCTCATTGGAGTTGGATGGACCCTGAAATTGCAAATTTAGTTCCTGTTTTAGATAGTTATTGGTTAATGATTCATGTTTCAGTTATAGTTGGTAGTTATGGTCCATTAACACTTGGAATGATACTTGGAATAGTTTCGTTGTTTCTAATTTTAATTACTAATGAAAAAAATAAGAAAAAAATTGGTTTAAATTTAAAAGAGTTGACAATCATTAATGAATTAACGATAACTGTAGGTTTAATAATGCTTACAATTGGTAATTTTCTTGGAGGACAATGGGCTAATGAAAGCTGGGGAAGATATTGGGGATGGGATCCTAAAGAAACATGGGCATTAATCAGTATTATGATTTATGCATTTATTTTACATATGCGTTTAATTCCTGGTTTAAGAAGTAAATGGATATTTAATTTAATGTCAATAATCGCTTATGCCAGTATATTAATGACCTATTTTGGTGTCAATTTTTACTTATCAGGATTACATTCTTATGCAAGTGGAGATAAAGTGATTACACCTGATTTTGTATATTATTCTAGTGTTTTTGTATTTATTCTAGGTTTTGCTTCATATTTTAAATACCAAAAGTATTTCAAGTAATTTAACTTAATTTTTAGATTATATTATTTAAAAGGCATCATATTTGCTTTTAACAAATTATGAGATTTAATTTTTTTATAAATAGCTTCAAATCATTTAGAAATAATGCTTTATTTTTTTTGTTATTTTCTATAGTTGGATTTTCTCAAATTGAAAATTCAACTAGAAAAATTGAGCTTTTGCCTCCAACTTCTGCAGCTTTAAAAAAATTAGATATAACTCCAAAAAATCCTAATTATTTTTCACTAAAAAAAAAGGAAAAATCTTTAGCATCTAATAGATTAGATAAAAAAGAAAATTTTTTAAATCCTGGTGATATCTATTTAAAAAAATTAAATAGAGAAAAAGATAAAAAACCTAACGATTACAATAAGGGTGCATATCTCGGTGATGTTTCGACTGGATCTAGTTATGTGAACATATTATGTAGAGATTTTGAATATGTTGATGGAGATAGAGTTAGAATCTCGGTTAACGATTCTATTGTGATATACAATTTGTATTTAGAATCTAGCTTTTCAGGTTTTAAATTACCACTATCCAAAGGGTTTAATAAAATTGATTTTACCGCATTAAATCAAGGTTCCTCTGGTCCTAACACTGCAGAATTAAGAGTGTTTGATGATTCTAACAACTTAATATCTTCTAATCAATGGAATCTTTCCACTGGAGCAAAAGCTACTTTTATTGTAGTAAAAAAATAGCCAAAAAATCACACATACTTAAAGGTATGTTTTATTAATTTTTATTATATTTATTTTTAATTCTAAAAATATTATGAAAAAAATTACTTTTATGTTGATAGCACTTATTACATTTTCTGTTAGTGCTCAGAAGAAAAAAAATGGAACTGTATTTGTTGACCATCCAGGAATTGATTTAGTTAATTCATTTAATAACGCATGGACTAGTGGAGAGATTGAAAAAGCAGCATCTTATTTATCTGAAGATTTTAAAGTTAAAAACGGAAATAGTAAGGATAAAGATAATGAAGGAGCTAATAAAGCTCAGATGATTGATAATATGACATGGTGGTATAACAATAATGATTACTTAAAGTTAACTACATCAGAAGGGACATATCCTGATGCGATTGAATATAAAGAAGGTGGTCAACTTTGGGTTCAAACATGGGATCATTTATATGCAGTTAATAAGCAAACTGGAGTAGAATTTGACGATCCAATACATAGATTGTATTTACTTAATAAAGATGCTAGTAAAATTGTTTATATAGCTGAATATAATAATCAAAACACCTACAGAACAAGAAATAATGCTTGGCCAGGAAATGATAGAGAAAATGGAACAATTTACAGTAATCACAAAAATATTAATACAGTAAGACATAGTATTTATTCATTTCTAAATGGTGATTATGAAAAATCGTATTCTTACTGGGATGAAAATGCAGAAGTTAACGATATAAATTTATCAGAACCAATAACATTGTCAGATGCAAAAAAAGCTAATGAAGAATTGATGAAAAATTTTACTTTTGATGCTGCTGATGAAGTAGGTTACCCTGATTATTTAGAATATGATTTATGGGAAAGTAAAGATGTATTGTCTTGGTGGAAATTTAGAATGACAAGAAAATCAGATGGCAAGAAAATCGTTTTACCAATTCACTACATTCATGGATTCGATAACGAAGGAAAGATAATAAATGTTACTATGTATTTTAATGCTTCTTTAATGCAGTAGTTGAATATAACTTAATAAAAAAGCCTCGATTTAATCGAGGCTTTTTTTATTACCAAGAGTCTATGAAGTTATTTCTTTTATTTGATTTAAAAGAATAACTGTTTAAAGCAGTTGAAATTCTAATTCTAGTTTCTTTAGGATCTATAACCTCATCTATTTCCATAGTTGATGCAGCATTTATAGCTTTCCCTCTGTTATAGGCCTCTTTTACTAATTTATTATATAGGTTATCTCTTTCTTTTTTAGAGTTTGTACTTTCTAATTCTTTTTTAAATCCTAGCTCTACACTTGCTTCAAGACCCATTGGGCCAAATTCTCCGGTTTGCCAACTAAGAGTCATGTAAGATTCATGAAAATTTCCACCAGCCATCGCCATTGCACCAAGTCCATAAGCTTTTCTAAGTATTATTGTAATAATAGGAACATTTAAGTTAGCTCCATTAATAAAAAATCTTGATGTCTTTCTTACTAGTGCTAGTTTTTCGTGAGTTGGTCCTACCATAAACCCAGGAGTATCACAAAATGATACTAATGGAAGATTAAAAGCATCACATAACTGCATAAATCTTGAAGCTTTTTCAGATGCATCACTATCAATTGCCCCTCCAAGATGTTTAGTACTATTTGCAATTATACCAACTGGTTTACCATCAATTCTAGCAAATGATGTAATCATATTTTTCGCAAAGCCTCCTCTTAATTCTAAAACTGAATTTTGATCAAAAATTAAATCAAGAATTTTAGTTACATCATATGCATATTTTCTATCCTCGGGAATTAAATTATGTAATTTATTTTGATCTCCAACTTTCCACTTTGGGTTATTACCTTGAAAATAAGATAGATATTGTTTGGCTTTTTCTACTGCATCTTTTTCGTTTTCAACCAATATATCTATTACTCCGTTTTCGTATTGAATTTTTGATGGTCCGATTTCACTAGCTTTAAAATCTCCCAAACCTCCCTCTTTTATCATAGCAGGACCTGCCATTCCAATAGAACTGCTTTTAGTTGCTATTATCACGTCTGAACAGCCTGCTATTGCTGCGTTTCCTGCAAAGCAATTTCCTGAAACAATTGAAATTCTAGGTACTTTTCCACTTAATTTTGCATATTCACTCCAAGTGGGTAGATCTAAACCACCCGAATTAATTGCATCAAAATCTACATCTCCTGGTCTTCCACCGCCACCTTCAACAAAAAATATAATTGCTAGATTCCCTTTTTTGGCAATTGAAATAAGTCTGTCAGTTTTTTTATGATTAAAGCCTCCTTGAGTACCAGCAAGAACCATGTAATCATAGCTCATTACACAACATTTTGAAATTTCTTCACCAAATATTTTGCCGTTAATATTTCCAATACCAGCAACTAGACCATCAGCGGGAGTTTTTTTAATCAATTCTTCTTTAGAAAATCTTTTAGTTTGACCTGCTGTTATTAAAGATCCTAATTCATTAAAAGAGTTTTTATCACATAAATCCATGATATTTTCTCTTGCAGTTCTGCTTCCTTTATTGTGTCTTTTTTTTACAGATTCAGATCTGTTTTCATCTTTTAAAAATTCTTTTCTTTTGTACAGTTCATTTAGATCTTTTCTCATATAACATAATATTAAACAAAGGTTATCATATCCTCTTTTAAATGGGGTAATTCATTAAATGATAAAAGATTGATTTCATCATTGGAATAGAGTAGAGTAGAGTAGGATGTATTTCTAACAGAAAAATTTAAATCAGCAATTTTAATTTCATCATTAAGCTGAAGTACCTCTCCAATTATAGAACTTATTGTACCACCAGATGAAAATATTGCTATTTGCTCCCCTTTTTCAATTTCAGATATAATTGTTTTTAAAGCATTTACAGAATTTAATCTAAATTCTTTCCAAGGTATAATTCCTTCAACTATAATTTCATTTTTTACCCATTTGTGTAAAAAATATTTGAATCCTAGCATCATGTATGAATATTGTTTTTCAGGATTTTTTTCAATTTTATTTTTTAGAGATTTTAGATAAGGATCATTTAATAATTTTGGAAACTCAGATTTCATCGCTTCAGTTGCTTGATGTTCATTTAGATCATCTAAAACTATTGGCTTTGGTATAGATATTCCCTTTTTGTTGTATTGATCGGATACAATTTCTAAAGTATGCATTTGTCTCCTTAAGTCTCCCACATATACTTTATCGAAAATTAGATTTTCTTCACATAAAAACTTACCTAGTTCTTCGGCTTGTAATTCACCTTTTGGAGATAATACGTCATAATTTGCTTTTCCTATAGAAGCTTGTGCGTGTCTAAATAAATATATTTTACTCATTAAAAAAGATTTTCAATTCTGTTTTTCTGAATCGATTGCCAACCTATTTTACATAATATTTCAGCAATCTTATTTAACTTTTTAAATTTTTCATTTGTTGTTAATCCTTTACTGTATCTGTAATATATTTGTTGCACAATTACTGCTATTTTAAAAAGCCCAAAAACATAATAGAAAACCAAATTATTAACTGGTTCTCCAGTCTGTTTTTCATACATTTCTACAACTTCTAATCTTGATGGATTGCCTTCTAGAGAAGTAGGGTAGTCAAAAGCAGCTTTTAGTACCTTAGGGTCAGATGCCATAGCCCAGTAAGCTATCGACGTTCCTAAATCCATTAAAGGGTCTCCAATAGTACACATTTCCCAATCTAAAATTGAGTTGATCTTTGTCCAAGAATCTGAACTAAAAACAACATTGTCGTATTTGTAGTCATTGTGTATTAAACTGTGTTTGTATTGTTTAGGTTGATTTTCATTTAGCCAGTTCATAATTAACTTAGCTTCTTTTATATCATCTGTTGCTGCTTTTAAATACTGTTTCCCCCAATTTCTAACTTGTCTTTCTACGTAACCCTCAGGTTTTCCAAGATCAGATAGTCCCAAGTTGTTATAGTCTAGATGATGTAACTCTACCATTGTATTTAACCAGGTTTTTGAAATAGTTGAATAATCTTTAGATGGAATTGTTTTTTCTTTTAATTCTCTAGGAGTTATTATTCTTCCATTAACTTTTTCCATTATATAAAATGGAGTACCAATAATATTGTTGTCATTAGAAAACGCATAAACTTTTGGTGCTTTATTAAATCCGTTGCTAAGACCTTTTAAAACTTTATATTCCCTACCCATATCATGTCCGTAAACAGCACCTTTTGGCGGTTTTCTTATAACATATTCCTTGTCTTCTATATTTAGTTTATAAGTTAGATTTGAAAAGCCATTAGAAAATTGTAAAACTCCTAAATCACTTTTTAACTCAGAAATTAAATTGTTTTCTTTCAGAAATTTTTTAAGATTAATTTCATTTAATTCGTCGCCCTTTCTTACTTTTTGCTCCATATTATTGACTAAGCTGTTATTCCCCCATCAACCGAAATGGCTTGACCTGTTATAAAACTTGCTTCACTTGAGCAAAGCCATAGCATTGAATTAACTTGTTCCATAACATCAGCAAAGCGTTTCATCGGAATGTTGGCTTTTAACTTGTCTGAAATACCAGATTTTAGTTTATCCATTGCCTCCGGATCGAACATCGGAGTTACAGTAAATACAGGACATATAGCATTTACTCTTATATTATTTTTTGCATATTCCATTGCAACTGTTTTAGTGATACCAATTACCGCATGTTTACTTGCAGAATATGCTGTAGCATTTGGTAATCCTCTAATACCTGCAATTGAGGATGTATTAAGTATAACACCACCACCTTGCTTTAACATTATGGGTATTTGATTTTTTACACAATAAAAAACGCCAGAAGAATTAACTGACATTGTTTTATTCCAAGATTCAATGGTAAGATCTGTAATCTTTGCAAAGTCACCTCCAACGCCTGCATTGTTAATAGCCACATCTAATCTTCCATATTTTTCAACAATGAATTTCATTAAATTTTCAACCATATTATGGTCTGACACATCTGCTTTGAAAAATGAAGCTTTTCCTGCGTTACTTTTTATTTCTAAAACTGTTTCTAGTCCGTTTTTTTCATTTATATCAGAAACTACAATAGTACCGCCTTCTTTAGAGAAGGCAATTGCTGCAGCCTTACCAATCCCAGATCCACTTCCTGTAATTAAAACTATTTTATCTTTATATCTCATGTTGTTTTGCTAAATTTCTACCTAATTGAAACATATGAACCTCGTCAGGTCCGTCTGCTAATCTAATACATCTTGCGTATACATAAAATCCTGCTAATGGAGAATCTTGACTTACACCCATTCCGCCATGAACTTGTATTGATCTGTCAATAACATTACACGCCATTTGAGGAACTTGAATTTTTATCATTGCAATTAAGTTTTTTGCTTCTTTAATTCCAAACTTATCGATCTTATCTGCAGCTGCAAGAGTTAGTAATCTTGCCTGTTGAATTTCACATTCTGATTTTGCAATATCTTGACGAATACTGCTAAATTTTATTAAGTTTCTACCAAAAGCTGTTCTTTCATTAGCTCTTTTACACATTAGATCAAGAGCTCTTTGAGCTGCTCCAATAAGTCTCATACAATGATGAATTCTCCCCGGGCCTAATCTACCTTGAGCTATTTCAAACCCTCTCCCTTCACCAAGTAAAATATTAGTAGCTGGGACTCTAACGTTTGTTAATTCAATCTCAGCATGACCTTCTGGAGAATCTACACTTCCAAAAACTTCCATAGGTCTTAATATTTTAACACCAGGTGTGTTAGCAGGGACTAGGATCATACTTTGTTGTTGATGTTTTTGTGCATTAAAATCAGTTTTACCCATTAAAATATAAATCTTGCAATCTGGATTCATAGCGCCTGAAGACCACCACTTTCTACCATTTATAATATAATCCTCACCGTCTTTTACAATTGAAGTTTGAATATTAGTTGCATCTGAAGATGCAACAGCTGGTTCTGTCATTAAGAAAGCAGACCTTATTTCACCATTCATTATTGGTTTAAGCCATTTTTCTTTTTGTTTATCAGTACCATATTTTGCAATCGTTTCCATATTCCCTGTGTCTGGTGCAGAACAATTAAAAATCTCAGATGCCCACCCTAAACTTCCCATTCTCTCTGCAAGTGGAGCATATTCTAAATTAGTTAGGCCTGGACTTAAATCTCCATAATTTGAAGGAAGAAATAAATTCCATAAACCTTCTTTTTTAGCAAGTTTTTTCCAATTTTCTAGTTCAGGGTAATTCTCCCAAAGATTAGTTTTACTAAACTCATATACTTTTTTTTCATGAGAAAATAGATGTTTTTTCATAAACTGATCTACTTTTTCAATAAGATCAATAGTTTTTTGTGGATATTCGAAATTCATATTTTAAAATTTTTAATGCATTGGTATTAAAGGAGCATTCATTAATCCTCCATCGTTAACTATTGAAGTTCCTGTCATATAAGAACTTGCATCTGATGCTAAAAAGACAGCTAACCCAGCCATTTCATCTGGCGTTGACCCTCTTCCTAGAGAAACATTTTTCAGAAAACCATTTCTTGATGCTTCGTTTTCTAGTAAAGCAGCACTCAACTTAGTTTTTACATATCCAGGGCAAATTGAATTGACTCTTATATTGTGTCTTCCCCATTCAATAGATTGATTTTTTCCAGCCATTAGAAGGGCTGTTTTACTTATGTTGTATGCAGCCATAAAAGGAGAGGGGTGGAGTCCTTCAATTGAACTAATGTGTATTATACTGCCACCTCCCTGTTTTTTCATGTGAGGATAGACCAGATTGCTGAGCTCAATTGCAGAATTAACATTTATATCCATAGTTTTTTGATATAAATCAACAGGCATTTTACTAATTGGTCCAAAATAAGGATTTGTTCCTGCGTTATTTATAAGTATATCTATACGGCCATATTTTTCAATTACCTTATCAATAAGTTTAATTCTATCTTCTTGTTTTGCCACATGACATTCTATTGAATCAGCACTAAATCCAAGTTCAGAAAATTCTTTTGCAACTTGATCAACTGATTCTTGTTTTCTGCTACTTACTATAACTGTAGCACCAAACTCTGCTAGTCCTTGTGCCATTGCTTTTCCAATTCCTTTAGATGCTCCAGTTATTATAGCAACTTTATTTTTTAAATCAAATTTTTCTTTTATCATTTTATCATTTTTTAGTTAGCCCAAAATATATACTCATCTTTATTATTTACTTCTTGATCCAAAGTTTTATCAACAAAAATAGGCCAGTCTAGCAAACTAGGCCATATTGGTTTGACTTGTTCAGATAATTTATTATTTAATATTTCTTCAAGTTTATTTAGTTTTATAAAATTAGTTTCACTTAAGTCTAACTGTTCAGTAGGATCTTCGTTTAAATTATATAGCCATTTTTTATTTTGAACTAAATCTACTTGTAGTTTCCATCCGTCTTTAATTAAAAATGAATAATCTCCAGATTTATTAAATAAAATTCTTTCTGGTTCACCTTCATTTTCTCCACTTAAATAAGGAAGTATGTTTACCCCATCGAATTCTATTTCTAAAAGATCTTCTCTACTCATATCAACTCCTGCTACATTTGCTAAAGTTGAGAATATATCTAAATTAGAAACTCTTCCGTTGTAAGTTGTACCCTTTGGAATTTTTCCTGGATAGCTTACAATAAATGGAACATGAACACCACCTTCAAAATGAGTAAGTTTCCATCCTCTGTATGGTTTATTTAAATCGGGTAACCCTATGTATCCAGGAGCACCGTTGTCACTTGTGAAAATAATTATAGTATTGTCATCAATATTGTTTTTTTTCAGTGCTTCTTTAATTTTACCAACTCCTCTATCAACAGTCATAACCATAGATGCTAAAACTCTTTCCTCATGATTTTCAATAAAAGATAATTTTTCATAATCTTCTTTTTTAGCTTGTAATGGACTGTGAACTGCCCAATAGGCTAAGTATAAAAAGAAGGGTCTGTTTTTGTTTTTTTCAATTGTCTTTACTGCTTCATTTGTTAAATATTCGGTCAAATGCCCATCAGGTTTTATTCTTGATCCTTCATTAAAATTAACTGCATATGGCAGATTTCCCCAAAGAAGTTTATCAATCGGATCAAAGTCAATTTTTGCATTAACAACATTATCATCATCTTCAGGTAAAAATAAAGAGCCTTGATCCATTCTAAGACTTTCGTCAAATCCATGAAGTCTTGGCAAAAAGTCTTTTGAGTGACCTAAGTGCCATTTTCCAATATGAATGTTATGATAACCCTCAGGCTTTAGCATTTCTGCAATGGTTCTTTCAGACTGAGGTATTCCCATTTGTTCAATGTCAATAATATTTTCTGATCTGTCGTTATGATAAATGCCATCAACAACTTCATTTTTCTTTGAAAAAACATTAACTGCTTTCATCATACTAGAAGTGGTTGGAGTAAACTCATATCCAAATCTGGTAGCGAATCTTCCAGTTAAAAGAGATGCTCTTGACGGTGAACAAACTGGACTTGATGAATATCCATTTGTACATAAAACTCCATCGTTTGCTAACTTATCAATATTGGGTGTTTTAAACTTACCATTTGCCATTCCTCCACCATAAGAACTAATTTGATTAAAACCTAAGTCATCTATTAAAACTACAATTATATTCGGTTTAGAGCTTGTTCTGCTTTCAGGTCCATTTTCCCACTCAATTGCAATATTTTCATAAGTTGGGTTTGTGAAGTTGGAAATATATTTTGGCATTTTGTACCAGTTTTGGGAAAACCAAATACCAGTTCCAATAGCAATAAAAACGAAGCTTAATAAAATTTTTAAAAATTTATGTTCCATTTTAAATTTTATAATCTTTTAAAATTTCTTCACAAGTTTCTATTGATTTTATTCCGCCGACTCCCTTGCCAGCTTGCCAAAACTTGACATTATCATCAAACGCAGTTTTGCTATAATTTTTTAATCCTTTACTCATTAAATACATTCTTGCATATTTTTTGAGTTTAGGTTTTCTCAACATAAAATTAATAATTGGCCCTGTTCTAAGACCACCTCTCATTATATCGTTTGTCTTTATAACAGAGGAGTTGTTTCCTGCAACTTTATTAGTCCATACTATGTCTTTTTCTTCTGAATCTACTATTGCTTTTTTATAGCTTTCAGTTACTATACATTCTTTACTGGCTAAAAATCTAGTTCCAAGTTGAACTCCAGCATATCCCATTTCCATAACCTTTTTATAATCCTCTATATTTCCAATGCCTCCTGCGCATATTAATGGAATTTCAATATCTTTTAAATCTTCAATAAATTTTTCAGCAGATTGAACACCTGTCTGCCCCCCAGCTCTCCAATTTATACAATTTAAACCATCAACTCCACAATCAATCATAGCAAGAGCTACCTTTTTGTTTGGAACATCATGATACACTTTGATGTTATTTTCTTTAGCAATCTTCACAATTTCATGAGGCTTTCCTAAAGATGTGAGAAAAAATTTAATCCCTTCCTCAATCGAAATATCCATCCATTTTTTCATTTGGTCGTGATATTTTTGATTGGCTCCACCAAAAATTGTAAAGTTTACTCCGAATGGCTTTTTAGTTAGTTTTTTTATAAGTTTCAAACCCTCTCTAAAATCGTGTCCGTATAAAGATGTTAGTGCTACAGGTTGAACTACACCAAAACCACCAGCTTCAGAAACTGCCGCAACTAGTTCAGGATTTGATCCTGGGTACATAGGTCCACATATAACGGGTGTATTAGCTCCTGTATCTTTTAAAAACTGTTTAGTTGCTATTTTTATCATTTTAATAATTGTCTAGAAATTATAATTTTCTGTATTTCTGAAGTGCCCTCATATATCTGAGTGATTTTCGCATCTCTCATTAATCGTTCAACATGATATTCTTTTACAAAACCGTTTCCTCCATGTATTTGAACAGCTTCAACAGTATGCTTCATTGCAATATCGGAAGCATGAAGTTTAGCCATGGAGCTAGAGTAGCCGTAGGGAAGACCATTGTCTTTTTCAACTGCGCTTTTGTAAACTAAAAGTTTTGCAGCTTCAATATCTGTTGCCATTTCTGCTAACTTAAAAGCTATTCCTTGGTGCTGGCTTATGGGTTTACCAAAAGTTTTTCTTTGTTTAGAATATTCTAATGCTAATTCATATGCTCCCTCAGTAAGTCCTAACGCTTGAGCTGCAATTCCAATACGTCCACCCTCAATAGTTTTCATGGCAAATTTAAAACCAAACCCTTCTGGACCTAATCGATTTTCTTTAGGAACAATCACGTCTTGAAAAATCACAGATGAAGTATCGGAAGATCGAATACCTAATTTATCTTCTTTTGGGCCTGTTGATATTCCTTTGGTTTTACTTTCTATAACAAATGCATTAATCCCTTTGTATCCTTTTGCTATATCGCTCTGAGCTATAACAACATATAATTCAGCTTTTTTACCATTAGTAATCCAGTTTTTAACTCCATTTAAAACGTAATAATCACCTTTATCAATAGCGCTAGTTTTTTGTTGAGTTGCATCAGATCCTGATTCAGGTTCTGACAAGCAAAATCCTCCAATTTTTTGTCCAGTTGCAAGTGGTCTTAGATATTTTTCCTTTTGTTCTTCGGTTCCATATTCTTCTATTCCCCAACATGCTAGTGAATTGTGAGCAGATAAAATAACGGAACATGAATTATCAATTTTTGAAATTTCTTTTACTGCTATAGCATAAGACATAGTATCCATTCCACCACCTCCATATTTGCTAGAAACAGTCATTCCTAAAAAACCTAATTCAGCCATTCTTTTAACTTGTTTCACCGGATATTCACATTTAGAATCACGATCAATAACTCCATCTTTTAGTTCATTTTGCGCAAAATCTCTAGCGGCTTGTTTTATCATTAAATGTTCTTCGCTTAAATCAAAATTCATTTATTTAGTTTTTAGTTGCATATAAATTATAAGTTTTTTCAAGTCCTGCCTCTCTGTGTACTAAAGCTTTAGAATAGCCAGGCATCTTTTCAAGATCCAACATTTTAATGGCTTTTGGGTATTCAATAATCCCTATAGCTTCCCAATTACCCTTAGTATCTAAAGGTACATTATATTCGATTAAAGTGTCGCCAAGTATTCTTCCGGAATATGTAATATCACCTCCAAGTAATATTACACATTTAGCTGCTATTTCCCCATATTTTTCATAATATGCTTCTCTACCAGAAATAGAAATAGAGCTGTCTTTATATTTAGCTGTTTTTCTCGATTGTAAAAGATTAATCATAAAGGCCTTTTCGTTAGATTTTTCATTTATAATCCGTTCAGCTTGTTTTTTTGTTGGAAGTAAATTTGAGTTGCTATTTTCTAAATTCTGCAACTCTTTCCTTGATGAATTAATTAGTTCTAAAAAAAAACCAATAGGTCTAAATAATTTTAAAAAATTTATTAATAGTCTAGGAGGGTTTTTAGGAAACAAATTAAAAACTTGAACAGCTTCAATATCAATGACTTTAATTTTGTTTTCGTAAGCTTTTTGAAGTTCTATTTTATTTTCAAATTCTATAATTATAGCATTGGTCCAATAATCTTTTCTTCCAATATTAGTGTATTGACATATAAACCAATGGACAGTATTTATTTTTTTTTTTAAAAGATAATCTTTAAAGTTTTCAGTTTTTGAAGATTTAGAGAATTTTAAAAATATAAACAGTACAATTTTATTTGTATTTTCGTTATTAAATAATTTTATAGGATCAGGGATAATATTTACCATTATAATTTGTAATACGTAAAATTACTGTTCTTTATAAATTTAGTATTTTTATACTAATTATACAAAATCTTAAATGTAAAAAGTGAGTAGTACAAGAATAAAAATAGTAGAGTCTTCTATATTGTTGTTTAATAATAAAGGTTTAGCTAATGTCCGTCTTCAAGACATAGCAGAATATAATAAGATTAGTCCAGGTAACTTAACTTATCATTTTAAAACAAAAAAAGATTTAATGGATTATATAATCTATTATATGATCAGAAAATTAGTTGAAATAGAAGCAAAGCAAAAGGAATTATTAGACCATTTGTCTTTGTATCAAATTTTTAAAAATCACCTCATTTTTTTAATTAGTTATAGGTTTTTCTTTAGAGATATTTTAGAAATTATAAATATAGTACCTAATGCTAAATCAGTTTTTAGAGATGTAATAAGTGGAAATGAAAAATTTACCAAAACTTATGTCAATATCATAGTTGAAAATGGATTTATGAAAAAAGAAGCATATAAGGACCAGTATCTAACTTTTGCTAAAAATAATTGGGCAATTATTAATTCTTCACTTACTAAATGGGAAGTTTCAGAAGATTCAAAATCTAAATATTCAAATACTATTAAAGAAATTATGGGACATCATTATCCTTATTTAACAAAAAAAGGTTTGGATAGATATAAACAACGAGAAAAAGAGATAACTAAACAAATAGCTAAAGATTTTAAAAATCTTTAATTCTAGAAAAAATAAATTTTCTTTAAATAGAAGCTAAACTAATTATCATTTCTAGGTTAAATGTTTGTCTGAATAATGTTCGATTTTAAACTGATTCTGTCCTTAATTTATCATTAATATTTAATGTTTTACCAAGGAAAATAATATCTTTTTGAATTCACAGAGTTATCTACAGGGATAGAAACATCAGCATTTGATTCCCATTTGGATTTTTTTAAAGTACTATTCCATTGTTCCCAACTTTCAGTAAGTATTTTAACTTTTTCAGGGTATTTTGAAATTAGATTAACTTTTTCTGATGGGTCATTTTCAAGATCTATTAATGTTTTGAAATTTTCTTTTTCGTTAATATGTAATTTGAAATTATCTGAAATTATCGATTTTATATAACCTGTTTTCCAAAACAATTCTTTGTGTGGTTTTTTATCACTCGAATTTATAAATGGCAGCAATGAAACCCCATCAAATGTATTATTTAGAGAAGGTGAGTCTACGGCATCTAGTATTGTTGGTACAATATCCAGTAAACTGACCATATTAGCATAATTTCCTTGAGGTTTGATTTTATTAGTCCATTCTATCATCATTGGAACTGCAGTTCCACCTTCAAAATTTGACATTTTCCCACCAATAAATGGTGAGTTATCAGTAGCTCTTGTATAAGTAGCTCCCCCGTTATCACTAGTAAAAATAATTAATGTATTTTCCGCAATTCCTTCGTCATTTAGAGCTTTTTTAATTTCACCAATACTATCATCTAAATTCTTTATCATAGCATAATAAACTCTTTTATTATGATCCTTAATGTGTGTGAATTGGTCATAATATTTTTTTTGAGCCTGAAAAGGTCCATGAGGAGCCATATGAGACAAATGGAGAAAAAACGGTTTATTTTTATTTGCTTTAATGTAATCAACAGCTCTTTTTGTAAATACATCTGTTAAATATTCTGAATTTTTTGGAATTGTTTTTTTTCCATTTTCTAAAGTGTGATAATTAGTTACTTGCCAAGTTATAAAATCAGCAAAATCCCATGTATGTCTAGATTCTATAATATTATCTTGATTTAGTGGTGCGTATAAAGATGCAGCACCTACAATACCATAATGTGAGTCAAACCCGAAATTTGTAGCATTAAATTTCGGATGTGCTCCCATATGCCATTTTCCAACTACTGAAGTCTGGTAGCCCATTTTCTTTAAATAATCTCCTATTGTATTCACAAATGGATTTAAACCTCTTTTGTTAGTAGGAGTATCATTTTCGTACCATTTTTTGAAATTATCTTGATGTCCAAATCTATTAAAATCTGCTTTCCTAACTCTTGGACTATAATTAAATAGATCCGGCAAGAATTCAAATCCATATCTCTGTTGATAGTTGCCTGTTAAAAATGCAGCTCTTGATGGTGCACAAACAGAAGCTGATGCATAAGCTCTTGTAAAATTAATTCCGTTTTTAGCTATTTGATCAATGTTTTTAGTTTCTATTAAATTATTACCATTAAACGAAATGTCGTTGTACCCTAAATCGTCTGCGACAATTAGAATTACATTAGGACTATCAGTTTTATTGAATGATAGATCTGGATATAATGCAGCATTAGAGTCAGGAAAAACAAATGAATTATAAAATGATATAAATGAAAAAATTATAATAATTGAAAAACCAGTATAAACAAGCCTTAGTTTATTTCTAAGGGAAAGCCATATCATTTCGCATAACAATAGTGTAGGTAAAAAATATTTCCAGGTCCTTGTAAATTCATCTTCAAATAATCCTATTGGAGAGTTAACTCCTATTTCAAAATGGTAAAGATGAATCTCGATAAGCTGAACAATCCAAGCTAATATGGATCCTGAAATGGAGATAAAAAGTATTTTTTTAATTGTACTATTTAGTTTTTTATTTGCTACTTTATTTAAATAATACATTCCTGGAAAAATAACAATTATAAAAAGTAGTATTATCCTAAAAAAAGAATCATTACTTACTGTTATTGGTAATGCAAACAGAACGTAATTAGTCGTAACTAAAGCAGTTGTTATTAGTGCAAATGAGTAGAGTAGAAGCTTACTGAAATTATTTATTAAACTTTTTTTTTTAATTATAAAATATAAACCAATACATCCTAACACAAGATGAAATAATCCAGGAACAGGAGTTTCAAACCCAGAACTCAAGTTTGATTGAATAACTGTGTAAGCTATTCCGATATTAAAAATTGAAAATATAATTAAAAAAGGTTTGTGTAAATTATTAAGATTAAAAAATCTCCAAATATATAACGCAAAAAGACCAAGAGAAAATGCGGCTATCCCATACATTTTAGCAAAACCTAAAGTAAGTTGACTGGCATTGTTAAATTCAGGAATTCTATCAGCAACGAAAAACAATACTATTCCTGCTAAAATTTCAACAATTGCCGTTAAAAGAAAGAATTTTCTCATTATTTTTCTATTTTTATTAGTGACAAGATAAAAACTATTATCATTAAAGGAGTGCCAATGCGTCTAGCATAAAATCCAGTTGGAGGCCCATCAAAATAAATCATTACCTATTATTATTATTATTATTTAGAATTTCCATCATTTTTTGAGGGGTTTCGTGACCTGCATTTTGATTTTGTCCAGTAACAAACTTAGTTTCTTCATCTAATACTGTTAGGTTAGCAAATACATCTCTAAATGCTGTTTTACTCTCAAATATTACACCTGCTTTTATTAATTCATCCTCAGGATGTAGTGGTGTAAAGTCAATTCCTAATTCTTTAATTTGTTTATTGGTAACTCCGGTCATTCTTTTGTTTTCTATAATTAAGTTACCCAAAGAATCTTTGGCTTTAATAAAACCCAAAACTCCGTGACATACAGCTCCTATTACAGTTTTTTTATTGTAATAGGCTTGACTAATTTTTTTTCCGAGAATTTCAGAGTAACCTAAATCATATGCTGCTCCCCATCCTCCAGCAATAAATACTAAATCATACTGATTTATATCTAAATCATCAATCAATATTGAGTTTTTAACTTTTTTCAGAAGAATCTCATCGTTAAGATACTTGTCATCTTCTTTAGTCTTAATTGCATAAAAAAATGATTCAGGATCAATAGGGATTTCACCTCCATTTATACTTGCTATATCAACTTCAATTCCTGAATTAATGAATTCATAATATGGCACGGTTAATTCAGATGCAAATACTCCAGTTAATTTACCATCTGTCTCACCAGGTTTACTTAGTATACTATGGCTAGTGGAAATAATTACAGCTTTTGTGTTTTTGAAATCGTAGTTTTTACTTCCTTCAAAGACTGGATGTAAACCTGCATTATTTAGCAATGTAGGTAAGGCAATAAATAACAATATTATTACTACGGAAATAAGTCCGATTATTTTTAAAGTTTTTTTCTTCATTAAATTTTATTTTTTACTATAAACTTATGCATTCTATTTGCCATTATTTCACCAATATCCTCTTGAATAAAATGATTGGCTTCTTTGAACTGTTCGTGATCCTGACCTTTAGCTCCTGGTACCATTTTAATAAATTTGTTCTGAATTCTTGGTGTTCCAAGAAGCTTGTCCTGTAGCCCTATTAAAGATAAGAAAGGTTTTTTAAATTTTTTCAACCCATCAATTGCTTTTAGAGTTTGACCAGTAATCCCAGCATTCATTGAGGGTAAGGTTCTAGGACCGGCCATGTATATAAATGATGGAAATGGAGCAGCATAGGCATCAAGTATTTTTTGATCTTTTTTGAAGTCTCTGGATAAACTTAGCCCCATAATCTCACTAATGTGAACAAATGGAGTCGTAATACAATAAGTAATCCACACTTGAAAGTTATTCATATTAAATCCATTATTATTTAACATATGGTATGCCATTGCTTTTTTAAAACTTTTAATTTTAGTATTAATTTTTAACGGTTCTGGGATATATAATGGATTTGATTCTTCAGTAAAGTTTGGAATTTCAGCATTAGCAGCAATTATACCAGAGAAAAGATTTGAATTTTCACCAGCAATTCGAAGCCCTATTAAACTTCCCCAATCTTGACAAAAAAGAGTAATTTTTTTCAGTTCTAATTTTTTAATAAAAGATAAAATATTATCGCAATGAGTGTCGTAAATATGGTACTTAATTGAAATCGGTTTGTCTGATTTTCCCATTCCCATTAAATCTGGTGCGATACACCTGTATCCTTTAGCAATAAGTTTATGAATCATTTTTCGGTAAAGGAAAGACCATACAGGCTGACCGTGGAGCAATAAAAGGATTTTTCCGTCGCTAGGACCAGCATCAATATAATGCATTTTAAGTCCATTTATATCACAATAATTTTCATTAAAATTATAATCAGGAAGATTTAAAAAACATTTTTCAGGTGTTTTTACATATTCAATTCCGCTTTTTGTTTTATGAATTTTAACGTTAGTGTCCCAGAAAACTTCTTTTGGAAGTGGAGCTATAGTTTTGATTTGCCTGTTTTTTACATTCGAGTCAATTTTAATTGGAGAACCCATAAAGCCAACAATCAATTTTTGAATTTTACGTTTTAATTTTTTCATGAAAAATTAGTATTTAAATACTAATTTAATAAAATATAAATAAAAAACTTTATTTAAGTATAATATTTTTTTGAAGAGACTTGTAATAATTTATAGATTCTTTGTCCTTTTTCTCCACAAGAATTCTGATGATCATAAATCCTTTTTTTACAGGAGATGTTATAAAGTCCTCTGATTTAGAATCATTAAGAGTTAATGTAAGATCTAATTTGTTTGTATCAAACTCTCGATCATTTTTAACATACCAGTTTATTGTATTTGGTTTGTAGAATGAAACAGACCAATACGTAGAGTCAGGCATATTTGCATTTATATTTAAATCTTTTTCACTTAAGTCGTAAAAAATAGTAGAATATAAAAAATCAGGATTGGGCATTACAACATTTCTAGACTGGTCACTTGGAATATCAAAATGTTTTATTTCATTATCCTTAATATTTTGATTTTTTTCAATTTTATAATGAAAAACAGCATATACAATATTTGGAATGTAATGTATAGTTAAATTATAAGAACAAATGCTCATTACCATTATTATCCCTAAGTAAAAAAATATCTTCTTCATTTTTCTATTTTTTTAATTATTGGCAACTCTAATGATTCTAAGTTTTTATAAACACTTTCATCTGGATTATAAACCCTTAGTGTAATATGAAACTTCGTTTCATTTCCTGAGGGTAACCAATTAATGTCTTTTTTAGATGATGATACTAAAATCGGTTTGTCTTTAGTAAGGTTTTCTTTGTTTATCGTGTAAATATTGGCATCATTTTTTACTAAGAAATAATCTTCACCGTATAATGTGTAACTCCAATATCTTCCCTTTGGTGGTGTGCCACTAATTTGATAATCAAAGTCTGATGTTAACGGGTTTCCATCACTGTCCTTACTTGACAAGAAATAAAGCGCTTCTTTATCATCTAATGCAAAAACTCCAATTCTTGAAATATAAGCTCTTTGGTAACTGTCTTTTAAATCCATATTTGGATTAACTTTCCAGTTTCCGTTTTTAATAGAAAATTCATTGTTTTGTGTTGAAGAATTAATATTTGAAATAGCTGTATAACCCCCAATAATTATAGATAATATAACTGATATTACTATTTTATTTTTCATTTTTAAATTTTCATCATTTTTTTAGCCCAATTAACCAAGAATTTCATAGTTATTCTCTCAGAAAATCTTGATAGACGGTACATGAATTTAGCGTCAGGACCTATTACTATTCTAGACTTCTTTTTTTTAATTGCATAAATAATTTTATCTGCAGTTTTATCTGCAGTGGTTGGAAAATGAGTATCTAATTTTTTTAATTGCAATTCAGTTAGATTTTGTCCTTCTATGTTTCTTACAATATTAGTTTTAACTCCACCAGGATGAACACTTGTAACTGCTACACCAGTGTTGTTACATAATTCTTCTGCAGCTAAAGCTTCAGTAAAGCCTCTTATGCCAAATTTTGATGTGCTGTAAGCAGATTGATAAGGAGATCCTAAGAGTCCCCAAATACTCGAAATATTAACCACACTTGATTCGTTTTGTTTTCTTAATTCAGGCATAAAAGCTAAAGTGCCATATATCATTCCCCACAAATTAACTCCTAAAACCTTTTCGTAAGATTCGATTGTTGTGTCAACCGCAGTAATGCTTCCGTTTGTAATTCCAGCATTATTAATTACGACATCTACCTTTTTAAAATGGTTTACTACATTTTTTGAAAATTGATAAAATTCTTCTTTTTTAGAAACGTCAAATACTTCGGTATAAATTTGATCAATATTACCAATAATACTTAATGTTTCATCAAGAGATTGCTTATTAAAATCGTTAAGAGCTAATTTTGCTCCATTATTATGCATTTTAATTGCTAGTGATCTCCCAATTCCAGAGCCAGCACCTGTTATTACAACTACTTTATTTTTTAGATTTTTCATTAAATTTAACTGTTATAATCTTTGAAGTCTTTAGATGGATCGAAATCCATATTTGTTTTAAAAGAACTAAGCTCGCTTCTAGAATCTTTAGATTTAATTAGAGGAAATAATAATTGTACATACCAAGGTTCTTTCATTTTATTCCAGGCTCCAAATTTTGTTGGATATTTTCTTGTAATTTTTGCTGTTCCAAATAAAATATCCCAAAAGAAAAGTAGGTTGCCGTAGTTTCCATTCGGATTTGAAATTTTATCTTCTGCAGTCAATCCATGATGAGCATAATGAGTACTAGGTGTTGATATCGTTCTTTCTACAATCCAAGCTAATGGATGTAAAATTTTGTATTTGTATAAAAATCTATCCCATTTAGTTTCGCTATGAGCAGCTATTATAACTGTCATTTTTATTGGTAAATAATATAAATAAACTTCTGTCATTCCTAAAAAAATAAGGATAGCTGAAAACCAAAGACCTGGCATAAAAGCATAATACATAAATGCGTTTCTGTAAGTAACTAAAACTCCCATCTCTTCAACAACATGATGAGGTCTATGTAATTTCCACATAAAAGGATTTTCATGTGAAAACCTGTGCCACAAATACTGAGTTAAATCATCAAGAATAAGAAACGCCAACACATGCCATAAAAAATAAGAATTAATAAAATAATCTTCATAAACAATAAACCAAGAATCCATAGTGAATAATACAAGAGCTAAAATTCCAGGTTGAATCAGTGTAGGTAGAATGGTTAAACAAACTAATTCAATTGTTATATCATTTTTAGATCTTTTATCATGAAAATATAATCCGCCTACAGCTTCTATAGTACCTAAAATTAAAAGAACTATTACAGGAATTAATTTACTTATACTTTCTTGTTCCATCATTTTTATAAAAATAGTAAAATAATACTAGTTCATTTTTAATTAACTTAAATTAGTAAAAAAATAATTATGAAAATATTTATACTTGTCTCTGGCCTTTTAGAATTACTTGTAGGTATTGTATTGTTTCTAAACCCTAAATTAATGTCAGCTTATAAAAACGCCAATAACGCCTTAATAACTACAGCTAGAATGTATGGCGCAGCCGCGTTTAGTATAGCAGTTTTTGCTATTTATGTAGTTTTAAATTTTGATAACTCTGTTTTACATGATCCTTTTTTAATTGTTTACTCTGTTTTTCATTTGTTAGTTGCTTGTTCTATTATTATTTCATTTTATTTAAAGCAGACTAGAGACTTAAAAATAGCTGTACTTCACAGTTTGTTTTTCATTATTTCTCTATACTTTTTACTTAATTAATCTTCTTTATTTAAGAGTAGATATTGGATATTGACTTATATTGATATAAGTTATTTAAAATAAATATTTGAGTTTGAAAACTATATTATCAAAATATAAAGAATTTCTAAAATCAAATTATAAATTAAGTTTTAAATCTTATAATGATTTACATTCTTGGAGTATTAATTCAATTTCTGATTTTTGGGAATCAATTGTAAAGTTCTTTGATATAGAATTTGACCAATCTTCAACAACAGTTTATAAATTCAATGATGATTTTACAAAAACTCTCTGGTTTGAGAATTCTAAGATTAGTTACTCTAAGAACGTTTTTAAAAATCATAAATTAAAAACTCCTGCAATAAAATATCAAGATGAAAACGGTAATTATATAGAAGTTTCCTGGGGCTCATTGAAAATAAAAACTTTAGAGTTCCAGAAGATTTTAGTTAAAAATAATGTAAAAATAGGCGATAGGGTAGCTGGATATTGTTCAAACACTCCTGACGTAGTAGCAGCTTTTCTAGCGGTCAATTCACTTGGAGCGATTTGGTCATCTTGTTCACCAGATTTTGGTTATGATTCTGTTCACGACAGATTTAACCAGATTCAACCAAAATTTTTATTTTATCATTCTGAGTATATGTATAATGGAAAAATATTTTCATTAGATTCAAAAGTTGAAAAACTTAAAAGTTCAATAAAATCAATTTCTTGTAGTTTAGATTTAAATACGAAATCAGTATTTGCTAACAGTAAAGAAAATATAAATTTAACTTTCACTCCAGTTGATTTTAATCACCCTATTTGGATTTTATTTTCGTCAGGTACAACTGGAAAACCTAAAGCAATTACACATAGAACAGGAGGAATGATACTCGAGCATTTCAAAGCTTTGTCTATTCATCAAAATGTTAATAAAGCCGATACATACTTTTGGTACTCTACCACTGGATGGATGATGTGGAATTATTCCTTAAGCAGCTTATTAATTGGGGCTACTCTTTGTATTTATAATGGATCTCCAGTTTATCCTGATAAAGGTGTGCTTTGGAGATTTGCTAAAAAAGCAAAAATTAATCATTTTGGACATGGAGCAGTTTTTTTTCAAAATCTATTATCCGATATTCCAAAAGAGCTAATTTCTCATGATTTAGCTTTTATAAAAACTTTAGGTTCTACAGGTTCTCCGTTATTTAAAGAAACTAACATAGGACTAAATAAGCTGTTTCCTAAAGCTCATGTTGTTTCATTAAGTGGAGGAACTGATGTTTGTACAGCTTTTATTGGAGGAAATCCAGAAATGGATGTTATTCCGGGTGAAATTCAATGTAAAATGCTGGGTGCTTCTATTGAAGTTTGGAATGATAATGGGATGGAAGTCAAAAATGAAATGGGTGAACTGGTTTTAACTAAGCCATTTATTTCAATGCCTGTATTTTTTTGGAATGATAATAATGATGAAAAATACAGAAACAGTTATTTTTCAAAATTTAATAACATTTGGAATCATGGAGATTGGGTTACCCAGACAGTAAATGATGGAATTATTGTTCATGGGCGCTCTGATTCAACTTTAAATAGATTTGGAGTTAGAATAGGCACATCTGAGATATATAGCGCTATTAAAGATTTAAGCTATGTTGATGATAGTTTAATAATTCATTTAGATCATAGTAATGACAATAAGTTAATTCTTTTTATCAAATCCATTTCAGAGATTGATCATGATGAACTAAAATCTGTAATTCGACAAAAATGTTCACCAAGGCACGTTCCTGATTCAATCTTTCAAACTCATGATATTCCTTACACCATAAGTGGAAAAAAAGTTGAAGTACCTGTAAAAAAGATTTTGATGGGTAAAAATCCAAATGATGTGGTTAGCAAAGATTCTTTAAGAAACCCAACATCTTTAGACTGGTTTGTAGAATTTTATAAAAATTATTTATAAGTATCTAATAAATCCTTTTGCTCATTAATGGATGAAATAAATTCTTTTTTTAGTGAATTTACTAGTTCTTTAACAGTTGGATCATCCTCAATTGTAGTTACTCCCTGACCCGCAGACCATATTGTTTTCCATGCTTTTGCTTCTGCTTTAGCAGCATCTAATTCATCACCAAAATCAACTTTTTTAGAATTCCCCCACATATCTTCAGTAATTCCCATGGATTCTAAGCTTTGTCGAAGAAAATTTGCATTAACTCCAGAAACAGCTGCTGTATAAACAATATCACCAGCTTTTGAATTTATTATCATTTCTTTATAAGCATCATCAGCCTTACTTTCTTTAGTATTAATAAATCTAGTACCCATATAGGCTAGATCAGCTCCCATTTGCTTTGCAGATGCTATATCTCTACCATTTGAGATACATCCGGATAGTAAAATTGTTTTTTTGAAAAACTTCTTTACTTCAGCTATAAAAGGAATTGGATGAAGAGTTCCTCCATGACCCCCAGCTCCAGCTGCTACTAATATAAGACCGTCCACACCAGCTTCTGCAGCTTTTTCTGCATGTCTTTTTTTAATAACATCATGGTATACCAAACCGCCATAAGAATGAACGGCATCAACTAATTGACTAACAGCTCCAAGAGAAGTTATTATAATAGGAACTTTATGTTTTACACAAATCATTAAATCAGCTTGCACTCTTGGATTTGAATGATGAACAATTAAATTAACTCCGTAAGGCGCAGCTTTTTTTCCAGTTTCTTTTTCAAATTTATCAAGTTCAGTTTTGATTTCAATTAACCACTCTTCAAAGCCCTCCGAAGTTCTTTGATTAAGAGCTGGAAAAGTACCAACAATTCCATTTTTACAACATTCAATAACTATTTCTGGTCCCGATATTAAAAACATTGGGGCTGCAACAGCAGGAATGTTTAATTCATTTATAAATTGTGGTTTATTCATTTTTTAAAATATGTTTAGTATAAATATCCTATTATTTTTTGAAATATATGTATTCGTCCTCAATTTTTTTAAATTTAAGCAAAAACATATCCTTTATGTAGTTTTGATTTAATTTCCATGGATATTTTTTCCCTTGTTTAGGAAGAATTTTTAGAGCTCTTTTTACGTATCCAGATTTTAATCCAATACTAGACTCTGTTTCTAAATTATTCTCTTTTATTTTAGGAACAAATGATTTTAATTCATTTTTATCCATATGATTTAAAATTCTACAAAAATATTCACACACTAAATCAATTTTTAATGTCCATGAAGCATTTGTGTATCCAAAAACAACAGTTGCATTAGGAATATCCTGTAACATCATCCCTTTATAACTTACTAATTTTGATGGATCAATTATTTTATTGTCAATTTTAATTTTAATTCCTCCCATAAATTTTAACTTTAATCCAGTTGCAGAAATCACAAGATCTGCTTTTAATTCTTTTCCTGACTCTAATAGAATACCATCTTTATTAAAAGATTTTATTTGATCAGTCAACACAGTGCACTTTCCTTCATTAATTGAACTAAATAAATCATTATCAACAACAACACAAACTCTTTCATCCCAAGGATCATATTTTGGATTAAAATGTGTTTCTATGTCAAAATCTTTTGTAAGATTTTTTTTAATTTCATTTTTAATAAAAGCTTTAACTTCTTTTGGTTTCCGCTTTGAGATTTGGTAAAAATAGATTTGTCGTAAAATGTATTTCCATCTGGAGATGAAATGAGCAATTTTTGATGGAATAAAACGGAATAAGAGATTTATGAATTTATCTTTTTTAGAAATATTCATCAAATAAGTTGGAGATCTTTGAAGCATTGTGACGTGTTTTGCTTTATCAGAAAGTGATGGTACAAGAGTTATGGCTGTTGCACCACTTCCAATAACAACCACATCCTTATTTGAATAATCAATATCATCTGTCCATTTTTGAGGATGAATAAATTTACCCTTAAAATTTTCAAGACCTTTGAAATCTGGAGTATATCCTTTTTCATAATCATAGTAACCAGTACAAGACATCAAGTACTTACTACTGTATTGTATTTTCTTGTTTTTTTCTTTGTCAAATCCAAATACTGTCCATTTGTTTATTGATGAGTCCCAATTAATTTCATCTATCCAATTATTGTATTTAATATTATTTTCTAAATTGAATTCTAAAATGGTATCATTTAAATATCTTAAAATGGTTTTTCCATCAGAAATTGTATTATCAAAGGTCCATGGTCTGAATTTATAAGCAAAAGTATGCATATCAGAATCAGATCTTATGCCTGGGTATTTAAATAAATCCCATGTTCCTCCCATTTTATTTCTTCCTTCTAAAATTAAAAATGATTTTTTAGGGCAATTTTTTTTTAAATGGCATGCTGCTCCAATACCAGAAATTCCTGCTCCAATTATTATTACATCAACAAATTTCTCTTTATTGTTTTTCATTAAGTCCTGTTATTATGCTCTATTAAATTTAAGTTTTAAAATTTATAAAAAAAAAAAGCAATATTTCTATTGCTCTTTTTTATATAATAATTTTATTAATTCTTAAAAGTCACGTTTTAAAGAGAACATAACTTGTCTTCCAAGAGTTGGCATGTTTGGAAACAAACTGTAAGCCTCGTCCATAAGATTAGCAATATTCATACTAACTTTAGTTTTAGCATTTATATCATATCCTAGGTTAGCATCAACAATGTTTCTGCTTTCTACAGTACCTGAGAATAAGCTACCCTGACTCGCTTCGAATCCTCCGTCATACTTATAAGAAAGTCCTACGTTCCATTTTCTACCATTATCATAAGCAAATCCAGCTTTAGCTCTGTGTGCAGAGTGATTTAAGTGATAAGATCCTGTTTCAAGTAACGACCCTAAATCGTCTTTTTTAAATACAGTTTGACTAACAGTAGAGTAATTTGCATGTAGAGTTAAATTATCTGTAGCTCTAATTTTTAAACCACCTTCAAACCCCCAGTAATTAATTTTTCCGTAAGTTCTATAACCAAGCATTACATTAGGTTCTCCATTGTCTGGAGCTTGATCAGTTTCTACAGTTCCTAACACTCCCATCGCAGCTATTCCGTTACCAACAGCTGTATAAGCGTTTGATAGCAATGTCGCGTAATAAGGTCCGTAAACTGGACCGTATACAGGTGTAAATGCAGAAGTAAATAAAGAATTTACAGCTCCACCTAAGTCAGCTCCTAAATTAGGAAGAGCTACCATTGGACTTATTTGTTCAATAGCTGTAAAGTTTTCTTTTTTAGAATTGTATACATTAAAACTAAATGTTGTTTTATCAGAAAGCATTCCTTTGTATCCAAATTCATAAGTAGTTTCTTTTCCAAGCTTAGCTGTATCTGCACCATCAATAGGTCCAAATGGATTTCCACTTAAATCAAACATAGCACCTTGTGAAAATGCGCCAAGTCCTGCAATTTCAGCTAGTGTATTTTGAGAGGTTATAAATGGAATAAACGCCTGTAAAGGAGTTCCTGCTAAAAGGGGCGCTACAGAAGCAGTTGCAACTGCATATGCTGTAGATATATTCATTCCAATTCCTGGATTAGAAGGAAGACCTGGAAGCAACCAACTTGTTGTTGGATTATTAAAAGTTTGTGCATTTTTATTTCCGTAAACCCATACATTTCCGTATCCACCTGGTATTTTCTGAACAGCTAAATCAACATAAAGAGTTAAAGCACTTGGTGGCACATAAGATTTATTGAAAGTAAACCTCATTTTGTGTCTATTGCTTGGGTTATAAACAAGCGCTGCTCTAGGTGAAAATGAAGATTCTCCAATTTGTGGATATTTATCATATCTACCAGCAAACTGTAAATTAAGCTTGTCTGAAAGTTTTGTTTTTGTGGAAAAATAAGCTCCGTATACATTGAAGTTGTCATTATCTTCATATCTACCAAAAGTTCCTGTTCCAGTTTCGAATTTTGAACTTTTATTTTCAACTCCAATTGACATGCCTGTATTAATAGCGTCGAAAGCTAATTCGTACTGTAACTGAAATTGTGATTGTTTACTTTCAACACCTGATGTTACACCTGTTCTGTAATTGAATCCACGGTATTTGTCTTCTTTAGGATTAGAAGTGTCTGTATAATTGTATTGCATGAATAAATTTCCAGATTGAACTCTAGTTTGTATAAATGCTGTTGTTTGCTGAGCTCTTGTTTCACCAGTTGAACTAATAAAAATATTTGCTGCAACTTCATTTATTCCAGCCACAGTTGTTATTGAAAGATCGTTTGAAGGTCTGTAGTATATTGTTGCGTCAGCACCTTTTTGAGAATTTCTTTCTTGATAACCATCTATAGTTTTTACAACTCTACCTGAAGCAGCATCTGTTATTTCATTTACAAATGTAGATGTTGAAGATTCTGGTAAATCAAAATCTTCGTTTTCTCCATATTTCAAGTTGAATTTATATCCAAATGTATTTTCATCATTACTAACAGCATGTCTGAAATCCATTTTGTACATATTCATATCAAAGCTTCCGCCTTTTTCAAATCCTCCAGCTTGTAAGTTAATAGTAGTTCCTGGGTGTTTGAAAGGATCTTTACTTAAATAATGTACAACACCAGCTCCAACACCAGGACCATAAAGTGCAGATGCAGGACCTAATACAACTTCAACTCTTTCTGTATCAATGTTACTTAAATTACTTACATCTGCGTCAAAGAAGTTAATTCCATTAACATTAAGACCTCTATAATCTAACATTACAAGAGTAGAAGTAGTAAATAAATCTACATTGTCTCTTAAAGCAACTGTTGTTCTGTTTGCACCATGTTTGTCAATTTGTACCCCTACCAAGTCATCTAAAAGAACAATAGAATTAAAAGCAGATTTATTTTCAATTTCTTTAGCTCCTATAACTTGAATTGATGAAGCCGCATTAATAGCTTTTTCAGCTTTTCTAGATCCTGAAATTACAACTTCATCCAAAGCTTCACCAGTAGATAAGCTTAATTGAATAACTTGATTTTCAGATTTCACTAAATATGTTTGTCCTTCAAAACCAAGAGAACTTATCTCCAAAGTCCAAGGCAAATCCTTTTCAGATGAAAGGACGAAGTTACCATCATCATCACTAATTACTCCAGTTGTCGTTCCTTGAATAATTACATTAACGCCGTAAAGCGCTTCAACTCCATCTGTAATTTTTCCTTTTACAGTTTTAGTTTGTGCGTTTACCATCATAAAGCTGGCAAGCATAAAAACTAAACTTGATAAATAAAATTTAAATTTCATAATTGTTTGTTTTGGTTATAATTTAATCTTCTAGTTTGGTTATTAATAAATTAATTAACATAGGTAATCAATATTACGAATTTTGTAATATATGTGGCAAAATAATACTATTTATTCGATTTTTAAAATTTTTATTGAAATCATGTCCCATTCCCTTGATAATTACAAGTTTTGAACCATGTATTAGAGAGGCTATTTTTTCTGAATGACTTGACTTTATTAACGTGTCGTCAGAACCGTGAATAACCAGAGTAGGTGAGGTAATGGTTTTTAACTTTCTGTATCTTGATCCTGAATTTTTTATAGCTTGTCTATGTTGATCAAATGCTTTTTTATTAAAACCGTTTCTAAATTTGATTTCATATAATGTTTTTTGAATCTGTTTTTCATAATTAATAACGTAATTATCAGATCCAACAAATAAGTGATCAAGTTTAAAATGAAATTTTAGAACTTTATCAATGTTTCTTTCATTGTTTCTGTAAGAAAAAATTAATTTTCTTAGTTGACCTAATCTTTTAGAGTCGGGCTTCTCGGCTTCAGGGTCTAAAAGATATCCAGTTGACATTAAGTTTGTCATTGTTATAATTTTCTCAGGATGATTTATTGCAAGTATTTGTGCAATCATTCCACCTGTTGAGTACCCAATTACATGAAACTTTTTAATCATTAAATGACTAGTTACGGCTAAACCGTCTCTGGCCATTTCTTCAAGATTGTAAGAGTTAGACTTTGACCAATCTTTTATCCAATCTGATTTCCCAACTCCTCTGTTATCAAATCTAATAACTCTAAATCCATTTTTTACAATAGTTCTAATCATTTGGTCCGGCCATTGAATCATGGTCTCAGCCGCTCCGTTTATAAGTAGAACGGTTCCTTTTGGACTTTCAACACTACATAGGTCTTCATAAAATATTCTAACATCAATATTTTTCGCATAACCTGTTTTTTCAGAAACAAAGTTTGGAATTTGTTTTGATTTTGTTATTGAAATTAACTTATCAATGTAAGAATCAATTAGATTGTCTTTTATAATATGACTAATATAAAATCCTAATAAAACACCTGAAATAATTACTATAAAAATCATTTTAACTATTCCCAAATAACTTTATCGTCATTTTTTTCCCATTTCGAATATTGATCTGAAAACTGCTCATCAATTTTTGATCTTTTTATTTTTAATGTTGGAGTAGTCATTCCGTTTTCAGGAACCCAGTCTTCTTTAACAAATATGATTTTTGAAATCTTCTTGTAATTATCTAGCTTATCATTTATTTGATCTAATGTTTTGGTAAGTTTAGTATTTACAGCCGCTTTATTATCTTTAGCTGACTCAGATGGAACTGCTAATAAAAGAGGTTGATCGCAATTTAATCCCACTACACATACTTGTGAAAATTCTGAAACATTTCCAAAATAAGCTTCTAAAACACCAGGCTCTATATATTTTCCTTTTGATGTTTTAAACATATCCTTTATTCTTCCAGTTATATATAGAAAACCATCTTTGTCAATATGTCCTTTATCTCCAGTGTGTAACCAGCCATCTTTTAGAGTTTTATTAGTAACTTCTTCGTTTTTATAATAACAACTTAATGTGAAAGGGCCTTTCATCAGAATTTCACCTTGATCACTTATTTTTAAGTCAACACCAGATGTGGCTCTTCCAACCGAACCTCTTCCTAATGGCTGGTAGGGATCTAGATTTGTACAAGTAGCACAATTTTCAGTCATGCCGTATCCGTTAGTTATGAAAATTCCAATACTTCTATACCAGTCTAACAACTCTAATGGCATTGCTGCAGCACCTGTGACTAAAGCTTTTGCTTTAGACATTCCTAATGCACCTTTTAATTTTCTTTTTATAATCCAAGAAACAATAGGTATTTTTAATAATTTATCAAGTTTTTCTTGAGGCATTTTCATTAATATCTTTTCTTGGAATTTTGTATAAATTCTAGGAACTCCTTGAAAAGCTGTAGGTTGAGTATCGTTTAAATTTTGGCCAAATGTTTCCAATGATTCTACAAAGGAAATAGTTCCCCCATATCTTAAAGCGACATGTTCAATCACAACACGTTCAAATATATGGTTTAAAGGCATGTAGGAAATAAATCTGTTTTTACCACTTAAATCAACTTTCAATGGATTACCATCTTCAGTTATTCTTTTAGTATTAAATAACGTTTCATAAGTTAAAACAACTCCTTTTGGATCCCCTGTTGTTCCAGATGTAAATATTACAGTCCAGATATCTTTAAGATTGGGTCTAAAGTCTTCAGTTTGGGCATCAAACTTATTAATAAAATCATGCCACTGATGACCAACTTCAATTTTTGAATGATCTTTATATTGAGGAAAAGCGATAATAGGCATTTCTAAATCAACACCTTTTTTCATTTCATCCCAGTTTTCTAACTTACCAACAAATAAAGCTTTAACATCACCAAAATTTAATAGATTTTTAATTTCTTTTGAATTTAGGGTTGGAAAAAACGGAACAGAAATATAACCAGCCATTGAAATTGCTAAATCTGCAATTATCCATTCTCTGCAATTTTTTGAAACTAATCCAATATGACTGTCTTTTTCTAAACCTAAACTTTTTAATCCATTTGAAAGTTTTCTAGCCATTAAACCAACTTCATTCCATGTGTAGGTTTCCCAAAGGTTTCCGAATGGTTGTTTTAAAAAAGGTTTTTCTGCCAATTCTTTTTCCCATTTGTAAAAAGGAAAGTCAAATAACTCATTGTTCATATTATTGTTGTTTAATTGTTTTAATTCTTACTTAAGAAACACCTATTTATTTTTCTCCACCACCCCAATATAATAAATATAATTTACCATTTAAATCTTTAAAGATAAATGGATCCCTAAAATCATTTGATTTTTTAGCAGTTGCTAAACTACGGGACTCAACAGTTTTAAAATTTCCACCTTCCCAATTTAAATCAGCTTTCATAAGGATAAATTCAGGTCCTGGTCCCCAATTATTCCAATCTAAATTTTCAAGATTTACTTTCCTGTAAACTAATTTTTAAGGGTTATCACCAATCCTTGAATAAATCAAATATAAAATATTTTCTTGTATATGTAAACACGCTTGTCTTACATCAGTTTCAAGAATAAGATGTTTTCTAGTCTCATGGGTTTTTTAAAAATCTCATATTAAATTATTTGCTTTGAATTTTTTTTCTAATTTCTTTAAAAATGTCTTTTGTAATTGGGTATTTTAAAATGAATAAAATCGACACAAAATATATTGTCATTAAAACTGGGCCTCCTATTATTCCAAGCTTGGAAATTGTTTCCGTAGGAATATCATTAATATCAGTTTGGGTTGGGAATGAAATTAATTTTAATAAAATACCAGCAAAAAAATATCCAAATCCAACAGTGAGTTTATAGGCAAATGACATTGTTGAGAAGAATAACCCTTCATGCCTTTGTTTTGTAATCGACTCGTACTGATCAACTACATCAGCCATCATTGAATAAGCTAAACTCATTGATGTCCATAAAAAAGTAAAACCTATAGTTGATAAAATTAAATATATTCCTAATAAACTTGAGGATCCATTTTCAGGAAAAATTCCCAAAAGCCTAAAGTTATAGGGGCTAGCCATAAAAAACCCAAATAGAATAGTACTTATAATAACACTCAATTTTTTATCAAATTTTTCACCCATTTTGGGAGCAATAAAAAGTGAAATTAAACCGGCTATTCCACCAGAGAATATGATTATTGCTATTTCATTTTGATTTAGTTCAAAATAAAAAGAAAGAAAATAGGTAGTAAGGGAATTTCCAATTCCAAAAGCTACATAAATCATCATAGTAAAAAAAACAACTGATCTAAATGATTTCATTTTAAATGCAGTTAATGTGTTTTTAATTAATGAACTAATGCTTTCTTTTTTATTAAGTTTTGGTAAACTAGGTATTGTATGTTTAGTACCTAATACACTGATTATAATTGTAATTACCATTATCAGTGCACAAAACAAGGCGAATTTAGGATAGGCTTCACTATTTAAAAGTCCTGTAGACATTCCTTCTTTTGGAATAAATATATAAACTAGACCAAATAGTGAAACAAATGGAGATATTAAAGTAGTAAACATTATTCTAAAACTTGTTATTACCGTTCTTTCATTATAATCTGAGGATAATTCTGCTCCAAGTGACATGCCAGGAACTATGAAAAGTGTTAAAAAAAATCTAATTAATATTGAAAAAATTGTCAACCATAAAAAAAGTTCAAATTGACTTAAGTTATCAAAAGGAGTAAATAAAAGATAGGTTGATAAGCCAAGTGGAATTGCAGACATTAACATTAAAGGATGCCTGCGACCCCATTTTTTTGATTTATAATTATCTGAAATACTACCAATAATTGGATCGGATACTGCATCAAATAAAATTGCTATTAATGTTGCTGATCCAGTATATATTTGATCAAGACCAAGGATCTGGCTAAAATAAAAGAAGACAAATACTGCATATAAAATATCTTTTATTCCAACTGAAATGAATCCAATTCCATAAAAAAATTTAGTCTTGTTAGTTATATTCATTAATTTATAATTTTTATTAAGATATTATAATAAGATGATATAGTATTCAATTATCAACATGTTTTCATTTATTTTGTATTTTTAATGATTATATAACACCTCAGACATTTTATTTAATGAAAGTTCGCAAGCCAAGTGTAGATGTTTTAAGTTCAAATTTTATTGAAAATGAAATTTCAATGTTGAAATTATTGAAAGAACTTAACTCTTATTTTAAGTTATCTAAAATTGAAGGAAGTAAAGATAAAATTAAGAGAACTAGAAGTAGAAAAAAACTTCTTGCTAGAGAAAAAATTGATTTGTTGCTTGATAAAAACAGACCCTATATTGAGTTAATGCCTCTTGCTGGCTTAAAGCATGAAAATGGATTTGGTGCTGGAGGAACTACTGTTGTGATATTAGGATATGTTTCTGATGTACTTTGTTTGATAAATGCAAATGTTTCTACAAGAAAAGCCGGTGCAATTGATTATGCTACTAGTTTAAAAAATCTAAGGTTATCGCAAATTGCAAGTGAAAATAAATTATTAACCATAAATCTTGTTGAAAGCGGTGGAGCTAATTTACCAGATCAAGATAGAGTTTTTAATAACTACGGAAAGTTCTTTTTGGAAATGTCTAGAAGATCTAAACAAGGAATTCCGACTATTTCTGTTGTCTTTGGAAATGCAACAGCAGGTGGAGCTTACGTCCCTGGCATGTCTGATTATTCAATTTTTCAACAGAACACTGCTAAAGTATTTTTGGCTGGGCCTCCGTTAGTAAAAATGGCAACTAATGAAATTGCTAATGATGAGGAATTAGGAGGAGCTCAAATGCATAGTAGTATTTCGGGGGTTTCAGATTTTTTAGCTAAAGATGAAAAGGATGCTTTAGAAATAACAAAAAATTTAATTAGAAAAATTAAGTCGCCAACAGAAAATAAGTATGAAGTTGATGCAACTGAACCAAAATTTGATAAAAAAGAGATTTTAGGAATTATTCCTTCACATTTAAAAAAACCATTTGACATTAGAGATCTAATCAAAAGATTTGTTGATGGTTCTGAATTTTTAGAGTTTAAAGAAAATTATGGCAGAACAATGTTTTGTTGTTGGACAAAAATAAATGGTTATCCTGTTGGAATTATTGCCAATAATGGTGTGATTTTTATTGAGTCGGCAAGAAAAGCCACTCATTTTATACAATTGGCAAATAAATCAAATACTCCTTTACTGTTTATCCATAACACAACAGGATTTATGGTAGGTAAAAAGTATGAACAAAATGGTATGATTAACGTTGGATCTCAATTAATTCATGCTGTTTCAGGAAGCACAGTCCCGCATATTAGTCTTCAAGTTGGTAATTCTTATGGAGCTGGAAATTATGCAATGTGTGGTAGATCTTTTGAACCTCGATTTTTATTTTCATATCCCAATGCAAAATCTGGTGTTATGGGAGCAGATCAGTTGTCAGGTGTAATGGAAATTGTAAAAAGAAATTCGGCATCTTCATTAAATAAAGTTATTGATGAAGAGAAACTTAAAATAGAAAAGAAAAAGCTAGCTGAACAGGCTGATGAAAAGGCAAGTGTTTGGCATACTACATCAGAGGTTTGGGATGATGGAGTTATTGATCCAACAGAAACAAGAAAATATTTATCCCTAGCTTTAGCAACTGTTTATACTAATGAAATAAAAGGATCTAACTCCTTTGGAATATTTAGAATGTAATATTTACTATGAATTATTTTAATGAAATAGATATTCAAAATATAAAATCATATAAATTTGATTTTATTGAATTAGACGAAACAGATTTTGTCTTTACAGTCACATTGAATCGTCCAAAAAAGAAAAACGCTTTACATCCTCAAATGATTAATGAAATAGCATTTGCCTTTCAATATGCATTTTATAATGATAACGTTAGAGCCGTATTATTAAA
>Ga0209192_10000414_pt1 | contig 43430 bp, 44 predicted proteins | sample ArcticOcean_MG_C_11_FD_187433 | JGI IMG/M metagenome (GOLD analysis project Ga0209192, IMG submission 187433) | Marine microbial communities from western Arctic Ocean - ArcticOcean_MG_CB2_154 (SPAdes) (version 2) | ecosystem: Environmental > Aquatic > Marine > Oceanic | place: Arctic Ocean... | reverse complement strand
ATTGTAGAATATCCCATTACAGTTTGAGTAACTGGAATATTATGTTTAATAGCAAATTTACTTAGCTCTTCCATTGCATCAGAATAAAAAACTCCACCACCAGAAATAATTATTGGATTTTTTGATGCCTTAATTTTTTCTGCTGCTTCTTTAATTTGAAATTCATCAGGTCTAGGTCTTCTAATAGCATGAATTTTTTCTTTAAAAAAATCTTCTGGATAATCAAAAGTTTGTCCTTGAATATCCTGGCTTAAAGATATGCAAGCTGGTCCACAATCTGCTGGATCCAACATGGTTTGTACTGCAGCTGGAAAGGATTGAATTATTTGTTCTGGTCTTGTAATTCTATCAAAATATCTAGTTACAGGTTTAAATGCATCATTTGCAGTAATTCCCGGATTATTAAAATTTTCTACTTGTTGTAAAACTGGATCAGGCATTCTATTTGCGAAAGTATCACCTGGTAAAAATAAAATTGGTAATCTGTTGCTCATTGCAACGGCTGCAGCTGTAACCATATTTGTTGCTCCTGGTCCGACCGATGCTGTTGCTATAAAAATTTGCTGTCTTCTTTTTGCTCTAGCATAACCTATGCCTGTTAAAGCCATGTTTTGTTCATGATGGCCTCTATATGTTGGTAGTTCTTTTTGATTTTCTTCTAAGGCTTGACCCAGACAAGCTACATTTCCATGTCCAAAAATTCCAAATACACCTGGGAACAAAGGTTCTTTTTTACCATCAATTAATATTTTTTGAGCAATTAAGTATTTAACCACTGCATGGGCACAAGTAAGTTTAATTTTTTTCATTTATAAATTTAGCCTTTTAATAAGTATAATTAGTATATATAATTATTAATATAATTTAATAAACCACATTAAGTAAACTTAAAAATAAATATTTATGTATAGCAAATTTGGACAGTTCATTGACGGAAAATGGCAACAAGCAGAAAAAAAAGAAACTTATGACGTTATTAATCCAGCTACTGAAGAGGTAATTGGAAAAGCCTCAAAAGCATCTTCGGTAGATGTCCAAAAAGCATTAAAATCTGCAGAAAAAGGTTTGGAAGTTTGGAAAAATACTGCACCTTGGCAAAGATCCTATGTACTTAGAAAAATTGCAGACTTAATGAGAGAGAAAAAAGATGTTCTTGCCAAATGGTTAACTCTTGAAGTTGGAAAACCTCTTGCAGAAGGTGTTGGAGAAGTTGGTGGTGGAGCTGATATTTTTGAATGGAACGCTGAAGAAACAAAAAGAATTTATGGACAAACACAACAAAGTAGATTTCCTGATACTAGAGTGCATGTTTATTATCAGCCAGTAGGTGTGGTAGCTGCTTTAATACCTTGGAATTTTCCAATCGTTTTAGCGTCAAGAAAAATTTCAACTGCTCTAGCAGCAGGTTGTTCTGTTATTTGTAAGCCAGACACTATTACTCCTGGAGCTGTTATGGAGTTAGTAGATATTTGTAAAGAAGCTGGTGTTCCTGATGGGGTTGTAAATCTTTTGTCTGGGGATCCAGCAGAAATTTCAAATGAATTAATGGACTCTGATATAGTTAAAAAAGTTTCAATTACAGGCTCAACAAGAGTTGGTAAAATAATTTTAAAAAAAGCAGCTGATAAAGTTCAAAGAGTTACAATGGAGTTAAGTGGGCACTCTCCCTTTATAGTATGTGAAGATGTGGATATTAATAAAGTGGCCGATATAGCAATAACTGGTAAATTTAGAAACAATGGTCAAGTTTGTATTTCACCTAATAGATTTTATATTCAAGAAAATAGAAAAGATGAATTTGTTAGTGCTTTTATGGATAGAGCTAAAAAATTGAAAATTGGGAATGGAATGGATGAAGGTGTTGAATTGGGACCACTATCCACAGCTAAAAGATTAGAGGAAATAGAAAAATTAGTTGAGACCACTAAAAATGAAGGTGCTAGAGTTTTAATGGGTGGAAAAAGACCCTCTGGTTTTAATAAAGGTTACTATTACGAACCAACAGTTTTTGATGATGTTAAAGATAATTTCACAATTATGAAAGAAGAGCCTTTTGGTCCACTAGTGCCAATATTAACATTTAAATCTTTTGACGAAGTTATTGAAAGAGCAAATGATAATGACCTTGGTTTGTGTAGTTATTTATATACAAATTCAATGGATCAAGCTCATAGAGGATCTGAACTTTTAGAGTCAGGATGTGTTGCAGTTAACACTGGAGTAGTTGCACTTGCTGAAGCTCCTTTTGGTGGTATAAAACAAACTGGTTATGGACGTGAAGGTGGATCTGGTGCAATCAAAGATTACTTGAATGTTAAATATACTCACATGGGTTTAAAAATATAATTATGAGAAAAAATAAAATTAAAGAAATGATGAAGGCAGGCAAACCTGTAATTAATGGATGGTTACAAATTCCAAGCACTGTTTCAGCAGAAGTAATGGCACATCAAGGTTGGGACTCACTTACAATTGATATGCAACATGGGTTAGTTGATTACACTAATGCATTACCAATGTTACAAACTATATCAACAACAGATGTAACACCACTTGCAAGAGTTAATTGGAATGAACCAGGACAAATAATGAAAATTTTAGATGCTGGCTGTTATGGAATAATATGTCCAATGGTAAGCAATAAGGAAGAAACAGAAAAATTTGTTCAAGCATGCATGTACCCTCCTCATGGATACAGAAGTTTTGGTCCAGTTAGAGGCTTAATTTATGGTGGAGCAGATTATGCAGTTCATTCGAATGATGAAATGTTAAAATTTGCAATGATTGAAACTAAAGAGTCTTTAGATAAACTTGATGAAATTATGTCAACACCAGGCCTTGATGGAATTTATATTGGTCCTGCAGATTTAAGTTTAGCAATTGGTGAGACTCCTGGCTTTGATAGACCCGAAGATACAAAAGCTTATTCTGAAATTTTAAGAATTTTAGAACATGCTAAAAAAAATAATATTTTTGCTGGAATTCATAATGGTACTCCTGAGTATGCCCAAAAAATGATTGATAAAGGTTTTAATTTTGTAACAATTGGTGCAGATCAAAGAGCACTAAGCTCTGGTGCAAAAGCTGTAGTTGATAAAATGAAAGGTTTTTCTAAAAAAGAAGAATCTAAAGCTTATTAAGTAAGATCTTTATACTTCTTTATATAAAAATTCTCTTCTATCTACAAATTCTTCGAATGTTTTTATTGTTACGACTGATGGTAAAATAAATATTGACCTTTTATCTTCTTGGTTTCTAATAATCCTAAAATATCCTCTTTTAATAGCTGTATCGATATAAACATTTGATGTTAGGTAAGATTTTTCAATAAACTTTAAAAGTTGATTTTTAGTTATTGTTTCATTCTTGTAATAAGCAAGCATAACCATATGCAACATAATCCAATGCTGTGCAGTTAAAGAAAACCATTTAAGTAAATCATTAGACATTCTTCCAGCAAAATCTCCCAATGAAATTTCTGCTATATTTATTCTTTTTTGAATTTCTTTTGTGTAAGGGCTGTTTTTATAAGTAAATGTGGAAGATTTTTTTTTAATCTTTTTTATCATCTAATTTGTATCTCTAAGTTCTTTGTAGATATTATTAACTCTGTGTACTTCTTTAGCAATATTAAAATAACCCTCATATTCAATGTCATTAGGAGTTACATCAAAATGATAATGACCAGCTACATTTTCTTTAGTATAGGAGTGAAAATGTGTGTGCTCACCAGATTCTCTTAAGTCAAGATTGCCTCCAGTAGGATCTCCTGTCCAGAGTACGCTATAACCTTGTAGCTCAGGGCCAACAGGCTCATAAAATTGTAAAAAATCTTTTACACATTTCATTTGCTTTGCATCATAGTATTCATGCTTAATATCAGCGTAGTCAGGCTGCACATGTGATTTAATTTGTCCTTTTAAAATTCTAAAAATACCAGCTAAGGCAATATGTTCATTATCTTTAATTGGTAAATTATCAGTCAAAGCTTTCCTCATTGCTTGAGGAAGAGAGCCTTGATCTCCAGATCTACCTTTTATTTTAATTTTTATAACTTTTCCTTTAACGCCATCTGTATAATAAACATTTCCTAACCCACCATGTTTCCTTGCTGTATATTTTTCAGCAATACACTCTTTGTTTGTTCCAACTCTTGCTATGATTGATTTTGATTCAGAGGTAATTAAATTTTCATTAATCACTAGTTCTCCACAATGACCATCTAGGCATGACATTGCGCCTGAACCAGCACCTAATGCATAAGATTTTTCAGATCCAATTTTTTTTGAAATTTCTTCATAATCAAATTCAGCACCCAGATGCTTTGGGTCATGCATATAGGGCTCTCCACCTACATCTATAATTCTTTCATTTCCACTAATCCCTTCAGCTGGGCATCCCCACTCTTTTAAATTAGGACAATCTTGCACTGAAACTTCTACTTGATGATAATTTTTTATTAATCCACTCTGAAGTGCTTCTGAAATTTTGTCTAAAGAAATTTCTTTAAAATCTGCTTTTTCAATTTTTAATTGCATTTATTTATTCCTATTTTTTTAAATCAATTTTATTTAATATTATTCTTGATGTCTATAAGAATTATATATAATATCTATACCTATTTATAACAATGAAAGAAATTATCAATGATTAATAAAGATTTAAAAGTAGCAGTTCTTGGTGCAGGAGCAATGGGATGTTTATTTGGAGGCCTTTTGGCTGAAAAAGGTTTAGACGTAATTTTAATTGACGTATGGAAAGAGCATGTTGATGCAATAAATAACAATGGCTTAAAAATGGATGGTCATGGTGGTGATAGATTTATAAAAGTAAAAGCAACAACAGATACTTCTAACTTAGAAAAAGTTGATGCTATAATTGTAATGTGCAAAGCAACTGCCTTAACACCAGCTTTGAATAGTATTAAGAATATTGTTGGAGAAAAAACAGTTTTAATGTCTTTTCAAAATGGAATTGGTCATGAAGCAATTATGCAAGAAATTATTGGTAAAGAGAAAGTCCTTGGAGGCACGACTACTCAAGCGGCAAATATTTTAGGACCTGGACATATTAAAAATCATGCGGGCTTACCCTCTTGGATTGGAGAGTATGATGAAGGTGGTATGAGCGAAAGAGTAAAAGATGTTGCGGAAACTTTTACGGCTTATGGTTTGGAAACAATCGCATCAGAAAATGTTAAAAAAAGAAAATGGATGAAATTATTTGCATTAACAGCTATTGGGCCATTATCTGCGATTTTTGACCTCAATCATACTGAGCTTTATATAGATAATAAAGAGCAACTAACTTCAAGAGCTTTAGGTAAACAAATTATTTTAGAAACAAGAAAAGTTGCTTTAGCTGACGGTGTTGAGGTATCTGAGGATGAATGTTTGGATATGTTTAATAAAATTGTTGATTCAAAACAAACTAATAAATCATCAATGGCATTCGATATTCTTTATAAGAGAAAATCTGAAATTGACTTTATTAGTGGTGCGGTTTCAAAAATTGCTAAAGGTCATGGAATTGAAACACCTTTAAACGATTTAATGTATAAAATGATCAAAATTAAAGAAGGAATGTTTATTTGAATAAATGATTCAATTAACAAAATTGAAAAAACTAGAGAATAATTTTCCAGTCTTAACTGGTGATAAGGCCCTTTCTAAAAAACTATGTGACCAGCTAATTAAAGAGATTCAAGATATGAATTCCTTTGATGATACGATTATGGGTGGAAGAAGTAGGATTAATAAAGGTTCAAAAAATTTTAATAAATATCTAAAGAAGTCTAACGTTTCACAAAAAATTTTCAGACATTTTAATAGTAAAATTTTTTATAAAAAAATAGAAAAAATATTTTCTCAAAAATTTAAGAAAAGTTCATGGTCCAATGTATTTGTACCAGAAATATTTAATGAAAAAAAATTTACACCAAAAAACAAAGTAACCTCATCTGAATTACAAAAAATATTGGGTAACAGCTATAAAAACCCTAAAGTTAATTTAGATATTGATTTCTCAGTTTCTAAGAGTGGGTATCAACTAAGGCCTCATAGAGATGATATTACACGTTTATTTAATTTTTTAATTTATCTAAATGATATACCAAAAAAAAATGGTGGATCATTAACTCTATATAAAAAAAAGGGTATCAAAGATTTAAGAAAAAGCTTTAGAAGGTTTCCAAATATTAAGGAGCTAGATGTAATTAAGGAATTCACCCCAAAAAAAGGGACTATTATATTTTTTCAATCAACTCCTAATTCTTATCATGGTGTACAAAAATTTAAGGAATTTAGAAATGAAAAGAGGTATTTTATATATGGAAGTTATGCTTTAAATAAACCTGTCATATGGAGCTTTAAGGGCAATAAATATTATCCAAAAATTTCTAATAATAACAAAAAGATGCTCAGCTCTTTTCATGACTCAAATTATTTGATTAAATAGATATTAGATATGAATAAAAATTATAAAACTCTTTTAGAAAAACATGGTTACCTCAAAATTAAGAATGTTTTAAATTTTGATTATGATCTTAAGCCAATCTTAAATGATATGGAGTTTGTGATGAATGAATTGATAATAAAATTTGTGTCAAAAAAACTTCACCAAAAAGTTTTGAAATATGATTTTAAAAAAAAATATACCTATATATCTAAATTAGAAATACATGATCTTGATCAATATTTTAATACACGACTACCAAGAGATCATGTTAAAAAAGATAGCGATTATTTTGCAACTAATTCTTTATGGAATTTGATTAATAATAAAAAGATTTTAAATGTTGTTGAAAAAATTTTAGGTCCTGAGATTTTATCTAATCCAGTTCAAAATACACGTATCAAACAACCTGAAAAAAAATTACAAAAAAAATCTATCTTTAATGGTTTAAGCGGTAGAACCCCCTGGCACCAAGATGCTGCAGTGCTATCTAAAAAGGGTCAAAGATTAACAGATATGGTTACAGTCTGGATTCCTTTTACCAGAACAACTATTAAAAATGGTTGTATGATTACAGTAAGTAAATTCAATAAATTAGGACTATTAAATCACATATCAAACTCTAATGGTGAAGTTCAAATCAAAAATAGTGAAATAATAGACAAACATAAAGCAGTAGCATTAGAAGCTAATGTTGGAGATATTATATTACTACACAAGCATTCTGTTCATTGCTCACTACCAAATAAATCTAATAATTTTAGAATTAGTGCGGACTTAAGATATAATAAAGCTGGTCAGCCCTCAGGAAGAGAACCTTTGCCTAGCTTTTATGTAAGAAGTAAAAGTAAAAAAAACTTAAAAATTATTAACTACAAGCAATGGCTAGGTTTATGGGAAAAAGCTAAAAATAAATGTATTCCAAGAAAATATGCCTTTAAATACACAATACCAACATTCAAAGGAACCAAAAAAGATTTAATTAATCTTATTTAGTTTTCTTAATAATCGAAGTATATATTTTTTATGAAAAAAATTTTAATAATTCAAAGTATAAATGAAGCAGGTCCTAAATTATTAACAGATCACCCTGATTATGAATTTGAAATAGTTGAAGATATTAATGATCCATCTTTAAAAGAAAAAATTGTAGATTGTGATGGTGCTTCTTTAAGAACTGCAAAGTTATCTGGTGAAATTATAAATCTTGGAAAAAAACTAAAGATCATTTCAAGGCATGGAGTTGGATATGATAATATTGATTTAGACACATGTAAAAAAAATGACATTACAGTAGCCATAACAGCAACAGCAAATGCAGTAGCAGTTGCTGAACATGTAATGTTTATGCTTCTTAATATTTCCAAAAGAAAAAGTATGTACGATGATTCTGTTAAAAAAGGTAATTTTAATGACAGAAATAAATTGCCAAAAACTATTGAAATATGGGGTAAAAATATCTTAATTGCTGGATTTGGTAGAATAGGTCAATGTTTAATTAAAAGATGTTTGGGTTTTGAAATGAACGTTTTTGTTTACGACCCATTTGTATCCGCAGAAAAAATAGAATCTTTTGGAGGAAAAAAAGTTGATGACTTAAAAGAAGCTGTCAAAACTATGGATGCTATATCATTACACATACCTTTAAATGACGAAACGAAAAACATGATAAACTTAGATTTATTAAAAACCATGAAAAAAAATTGTATAATAATTAATGCTGCTCGTGGTGGTATTATTAATGAAACTGACCTTGATAAGGCTTTAAATGATAACTTGATTTTTGGTGCTGGCCTGGATGTATTTGAAATAGAGCCACCTGAATTGAATAACCCTCTACTTACAAATGATAAAGTTTTTTTAAGCCCCCACACAGCAGCTTTTACTGAAGAGTGTATGATTAGAATGGGGAAAGAGACAATACAAAATATTATTGATTTTTTTGATGAAAAGTTAGAAAAATCTAAAACTGTAAAATTATAATATAAAAATTAGTTTTGAAAAACTTCTAAGTTACTCTTATTAAGAGTTCCTGTTAAATATTTATAGCCAATCTTTGCGTATTCAAAAGGATTTGCTTTTGAAGGATCTTGTTCGGCCTCTACTACTAGCCATCCTGAGTAATTTTTTTCTTTCAATACATCAAACAAAGGCTTGTAATCAATACATCCATCACCTGGAACTGTAAATGCACCCTCTAAAAATGCCCCTCTAAAACTTAAATCTTCTTTCAAAGATTTTTCTAAAACATTTTTTCTAATATCTTTACAATGCATATGAATTAATCTTTCACTAAAATCATTTAATATTTTTAACGATTCTCCTTGAGCAAATAACATGTGACCAGTATCTAATGTAAGTTTTACACTATCATGCGTGTTTTCAAGCAATCTCACTGTATCCTCTTCAGTCTCTATTACAGTGCCCATATGATGATGGTAAGCAAGTGGCATCCCTTCATCTTCAAGATATTTTCCCATTTCTGAAATTTTTTCATAGTATTTTTTAGACTCTTCAAGATCCATTTGAGGTCTTGTAGATAATTTTCGATTTGGATCTCCTTGGATTGAACCAGAAACTTCAGCAAAAACCATGCAAGGTGAATTACAATCTTTAAAAAGTTTTAACTGTTCTTGAATTAGATTTTTTTCTTCATTAACACTATTTGTTCTTAAATTGGCTCCATACCAACCTGAGCAAAGATTTAGGTTAAATTCATTAAGTTTAGGAATTAATTCTTCTGACTTTTTGGGGAATTTTCCACCAGACTCAATTCCAATAAATCCTGCCTGACTAGCTTCAGACAAACATTGTTCTAAAGAAGTATCGCCTCCCAATTCAGGCATATCATCGTTACTCCATGCTATTGGTGCTATTCCTAATTTAATTGACATATAAAATTATTAAAAAATTAAATGTATTTCTAAATTATGATCTTTTGTGTATCAAGAAAATTATTTTTATAATTTATATTTAATTCATCATGAAAAAAATTCTTGATTTTAATCTTTAATTCTGTTGTAAATTCTTATGGTTAATTTTACTTTAATGGGAGCAGGACGGATTGGAAAAATGCATGCTAAATTTATAGCATTACATCCAAAAGCAAAATTAAAATATGTATATGATGTTAATTCTCAATTTGCTGAAGAAGTAGCAAAATCAACAGGTTGCTCAATAGCATCTTCTCCAGAAGAAGCTATCAACGCAGACAATATAGATGCAGTTCTTATAGCTTCTGCTACTCCAACTCACACTCAATTTATCACAATGGCAGCGAAAGCTGGAAAAGCAATTTTTTGTGAAAAGCCAATTGATTTAGATATCAAAAAAGTAAATGAATGTATGGAAAATATTAAGGGATCAAACGTTCCTATTCAAATTGGTTTTAATAGAAGATTTGATGCCAGTCATGCAAAGGCGCAACAGGCAAAAGTAAAAAAAGAAATTGGTGAATTGGAAATGGTTGTTATTACAAGTAGAGATCCTGAGCCTCCAGGAATTGATTATTTAAAAGCTGCAGGAGGATTTTTTAGAGATACTACTATCCATGATTTTGATTTAACTAGATTTATATTGGGGGATGATCCTGTAGTTCAAATATCTGCATTTGGAGGTGCTTTATTTGATAAAAATGCGCAACAGGAAAAAGATCTGGATACTGCTATGTTTATTTTAAAGTCAAAAAATGGAGTTTTAATTCATATAAATAATTCTAGAAGAGCTGTGTATGGTTATGATCAAAGAGTTGAAGTATTTGGTAGTAAAGGAATGGTAATCTCTAATAATCAAACTCCTACTTCTCTAGAAAGATACACAAGTACATCTACAAATGAAAAAGAGCCTATACATTTCTTTTTTATTGAAAGATATGAGCAAGCTTACAGAGATCAACTCAATGAATTTGTAAAATGTATTGAAGATAAAACAAAACCATTAGTTGGATTTGAAGATGGCAGAAATGCTTTGATAATAGCTAATGCAGCATATCAGTCGCTTGAAAGTGGTAAAGTAATAGATATAAAATTCTAATATGTCCAATAAATATATATCCGATCAATCTAACCAATTTAAAAATAAGATAATAATTGTAACAGGCAGTACTCAAGGAAGTGGAGCTGAGACTGCAAAATTACTAGCAAGCAGAGGTGCTAAGGGAATAACTATTTGTGGAAGAAATAGAGATAAAGGAAATAAAGTAAAATCTGAAATAGAAAGCATGGGTGCAGAATGCTTATACGTTCAAGCAGATTTAGAGAAACTTACCGACTGTAAAAAAATAGTTTCTGAGACTGACAAAAAATTTAATACCGTAGATTCTTTTATTAATGTTGCTGCTTTTACCGAGAGAGGAACAATCTTAAGCACAACAGAAGAAAATTATGATAAAAATTTTAATGTAAATGTAAAAGCTCCCCTTTTTATGATGCAAGATGTTATAAAAATAATGATAAGAGATAAAAAAAAAGGAACGATAGCACATATTTTATCAATGGCAGCTTATAGCGGTATGCCTTTTTTAACTGCTTATAGCGCTTCAAAAGCAGCTTTAGGAATAATGATCAAGAACGTTGCTAATTCAGTTTCAGGACACCAAATTAGAGTTAATGGCGTAAACCTAGGTTGGACTGATACTCCAGCAGAAACCGTAATTCAAAAAAAATTTCATGATGCTGATGACAATTGGCTTAAAGAAGCAGAGGCAAAAGTTCCATTTAACAGACTTAATAAACCTCTAGATGTTGCAAAAATATTAGCTTTTTTATGTTCAGATGAATCAGGTATTATGACTGGAAGTATTGTTGACTTTGATCAAACAGTTGCTGGATGGCACTCCTATTCAGCTTATGATACTAAAATCTTGGATGATAGTATCTTAGGTGAATAACTATAATTCTTTATATAGTTAGTTAAATGCAAATAATTGATGCACATCACCATTTTTGGGATCCATCTAGAGGAGATTACTCATGGATGCCTCAAGATAATAAAATTTTAAATAGAAAATATGATTTGGAAGATCTTGCTAAAGATTCAAGATCAATTGATTTATACAAAACAGTTTTAGTACAAGCAGCTGCAACTAATGCTGAAACAGAATATATGCTTAATATCGCTGAAAATTCAGATTTAGTTTCTGGAGTTGTGGGATGGGTAAACTTTGAAGATCCAAACCAATTAAAACAGTTAAAAACTTTTGCTAAAAATCCAAAATTTGTAGGTGTGAGACCTATGATACAAGATATCCCTGATGAAAATTGGGTTTTAAACAAAGATTTTGATATTTTTTTTAAAACTATTATAGATCTTGATTTGAGTTTTGATGCACTTGGGTTTCCAATTCATTTAGATAATCTTTATATTACTGCATCTAAGTATCCATCTTTAAGATTTGTAATTGATCATTTAATGAAGCCAAAAATTTGCAATAATGATCAAAAAGAATTTGATCATTGGAAGAATGGTATGAGTAAATTTTCTAATTTAGATAATGTTTATTGTAAGTTTTCTGGAATGGTTACTGAGGCTTGTAAAAATTGGACTGAAGATGATTTAAAACCTTATACAAATGAAATTTTAAGAATATTTACAGATAAAAAGATATTATGGGGGTCTGATTGGCCAGTATGTAATTTAAGAACAGACTATATTGGTTGGTTTAACACTGCACAAAATTTAACTAATAATTTGAGTTTAGATCAAAAACAAAATATATTTTATGAGAATGCAATAAAATTTTACAAACTAAAAATTTAAATTATGAAAAAAAATAAAATAAAAGACACAGGCTTAGAAGTTACAGAATTAAGTTTTGGTACATCTTCGTTGGGAAGTATGCCAGACACATACGGTTATGAAGTGCCTGAAGAAAGAGCTCAAAAAACTCTAAACAGATTTTTTCAAGGTCCTGTTAATATGCTTGATACGTCAAGAAATTACGCAATGGGTGAAAGTGAAAAAAGAATTGGAAAAGCAATTAAAGAAAATGGAGGATGGCCTAATGGTTTTCTTTTATCTACAAAACTAGACAGAAATATGGACACCTTAGTTCTTGATAAAAATAGAGTTAGAGAATCCTTAGAAGAAAGTTTAAAAACGTTAAATGTAGACTCTGTTGATATTTTATTTTTACATGATCCAGAATATGCAAAAGACATTACTGATATTACGAAAAAAGGTGGAGCAATGGATGAGTTATTTAAAATTAAAAATGAAGGTCTTGCTAAAGCAGCAGGTGTTGCAATGGGTAAAGTAGATATTATGTTTCCTTTGCTAAAAGATTGGGATTTTGACGTGATAATTAATCATAACAGATATACCCTAATAAATAGAGAGGCTAATGAAATGTATGATTATGCTTCTAGTAAAAATATAGCAATTTTTAATGCTGCTCCATACGCAGGAGGAGTTTTAGCAAAAGGTCCTGATAATTTTAAAAAAATAACCTATCAGGATGCTACAGAAGAGAAATTAGCCCCTGCTCGTGAGTTTGAAAAAGTTTGCAAAAAACATAATGTGGAATTAGGAGCAGCTGCACTTCAGTTTTCTTTAAGAGATAATAGAATTACCTCAACGATATGTGGTGTAACTAGTGTTGAAAGCATAGAAAAAAATTTGGCTTGGGCTAATGCTGAAATTTCTGGTGAATTTTGGGATGAAATATCAAAACTACCATTTTCTACTAATGACCCTGAGTCTGAAAGAGTTTTCACATCAGGATAATTTAAATTGTATACGAATATACTTAAGAATAGCTTTGGTAGAAGATTTCCATACATGCGGCTTTCTATTTTGGATGTTTGCAATAAGAAATTTTTTCAAAAGCTGCTGTAAATGGATTAGCTATGATTTTAATTACTCACAACGTTCACCATGCCTATCCTGTTGGAAATAATTTACAGTTCTAAATAGAGAAAAAAGCTTAGGAACTTTTCAAAAAAAATATTAGTAGAGAAGAATTGTTAAGTATGATGGCTGGTGGGGTAAGAACTTGCTAAACTAGAAGTTGAACTTAAAGAAATGGATCGTCTCAATACCTAATTAAATAAACATTTTTTTAAAAAAGATTAATTTCAAAAATTTAAAAAATTATGTTTTAATATTAAAATTAACAAAGGAGAAGTTTATGAAAAAATATATTGTAATGGGCAATTATACAGCAAAGGCCTTCCAGGGTTTTATGAAGGACCCTAAGCAAGATAGATCAATTGCAGTTAAAGCATTAACTGAAGCAGTAGGTGGAACATTTGAATCTTTTTATATTACGAGAGGTCCTTATGATTTTGTTGCAGTCACTTCAGGAGACATGCCTTATGAAAATTTTGCTGGTATAAAATTAGCTGTTGAAGCTAGTGGGACAGTAGAAAATATGGTTATTCTTGAAGAGATGGATATGAATAAAGCAGCAGAGCTTGCCGCTAAAGCTATGGCTGGCTATAAGCCTGCTGGTTAATAATTTATGTTAACTTCCAGCTCAAAAAGTTGGGAGTTAGCTAGTTTCAAATAAAGTTGGAAACATTTTTCCAGATAAATCATCACCATTTTTATAACCATTATCTTCCATAATAGCTCTTTCTTCTCTAGCCCAATTTCCTCTATAAATAATTTTAGAGTTTTCTTTTGCCATTCTTAATGTGTATCTATGAACATCTTTTTTAGGTGTAACAGTATTTAATCCTCCATGTAGTGTTCTAATATCAAAATAAATACAGTCACCAACTTCTAGATCCCATTGTAAAAATTCATAATCATCTTTATTTTCTAATATGTTAGGAGTTAATTCATATTTTTTTCCATTAACAACTCCAGCCTTGCCATCAACTTCATGGCCATCATTAAATCTTGTTCTTAAAAATAGTTTATCCCATAAATGGGATCCTTTAACCCAAGCTATACCATCTTCTTTTTTAACCGATTCAAGTGGTATCCATAAAACACACATAGATCCTTCAAAATCAAAATATGAAATATCATGATGAAAAGGTGGTGATGACTTCGACCCTGCTTCTCTGAAAAACCAATTATCCATCACTAAATTAATCTTTCGTGCTTCTAAAAGTTCTGCTGCAATTTTGGGAGTTGGTGAATTAAATACAAAATCTTTGAATTCTTCATGTAAATCCCAGGTCCAAAAATCCTCATAATATCCAGGTAGTTTTTGATTTTTTGTGTGATTTACAAATCTTGGACTAGGACTTTCTTTACCTTTTTTAATTCCTTTTTTTAACTTTTCAATCCATGCGTTATCAAATTTGTCTTTAATCAAGACTGCACCATCTTTTTTAAATAGATCTACTTCTGCTTTGGTAATAATTTTGCTCATATATTATTATTATAATATAATGTAATAAAAATAAGATGAAAACATTAAGTGATACTTTTGGAAGAAAATTCCCCTACATAAGATTATCCATTACGGATGTATGTAATTACAGTTGTACCTATTGTTTGCCACAAGGTTATAAAAAAACACCTGGAGACACGAGAAGTTTTATGTCTGCCCAAGAAATATCCAGATTAACAAAAGCGTTATCTGAATTAGGTGTTTGTAAAATTAGATTAACTGGTGGAGAACCAACAGTTAGAAAAGACTTTTTTGATATCCTTAAAGATATGAAACAAAATTCTAATATTCCTAAAGTAACAATGACGACTAATGGTTATCGTTTGGATAAAATTGCAAAACAATTATGTGAAGCTGGTTTAGATGGAATAAATATTAGTATAGATAGTTTAAATAGAGAAACTTTTAAAAAACTAACAGGTCATGACAGACTTGATGAAATTTTAGAAGGCATAAGGACTTTACAAAAATTAAATTTCAAAAATATAAAAATTAATGCTGTTTTACTTAAGGGTATTAATGATACCCATGATGAGTTTAAAAAATTTGGAAATTTCATAAAAGATAACAATATTGATTTTAGATTTATAGAGTTGATGCAAACAGGTGATAATTTAGAGTATTTTAAGAAAAATCATGTTTCCTCTAAAATATTCAAAGATTTTTTAGAAAAAAATAACTGGATCCCTCAAACCTATGGGAAAGATGCAGGTCCTTCATTAAATTTTATACATCCAGAATTTAAGGGAAAATTTGGATTAATCGCTCCCTACACTAAAGATTTTTGTCAAACATGTAATAGATTGAGAGTTACCTCTAGAGGTGATTTAAGATTATGTTTATTTGGTAATACTGGAATTAGTATTAGGCATTTATTGCAAGATGATGCTCAAAAAAATGAGCTAGTAGATCTAATAATTAAACAATTACACCTTAAAAAAGAGTCACATTATTTAGAGCTTGGAGATACTGGAATTACTCCAAATTTATCAAGTACTGGAGGATAAATGGAAAGCTTAAAGGTGATAAATGAAGAAAAATTAAAAGATTGGGCTAAGGAAATTTTTAAAAAGAACTCATTTAACATGATTGATGTTTCGTCAAAAAAAGAAACATTTAGAAGAGCGTTAGCTTCTGGTAAAATTTATGTAGGAAAAGAAGTTTTTGAACTAATTAAAAATAAAGAAATGCCAAAAGGTGATCCAATCACTCTAGCTGAGGTATCAGCTGTCTTGGGTGTTAAAAAAACCAGTGAATTGATTCCACTATGCCACCCACTTCCAATAGATCATACGGCAACTAAAATTATCATGCATGATGAGGACGCTTCATTAGAAGTTTTTTGTGTTGTGTCTGCTGTTGCAAAAACTGGTGTAGAAATGGAAGCTATTATGGGTGTTAATACAGCACTAATAACTATTTACGATCTAAGTAAAATTGTAAATCCACATCTTAGAATTGATAATGTTAAGCTACTGATTAAAGAAGGTGGAAAAAGTGGTTTATGGACTAATCCTGATGGCTTACCAGAATTTTTAAAAGATATTTTTTAGAATGGGGATAATTTAATGAATCATGTTGCTGGATATATATATTTAATCCTTGCTATAATTTTAGGAATTTTATCAAACAGTTTTTTAAAAGTCACAAATAATTTTACAAATATTTATCCAACTATTTTTTGCATAATTACAATTATTTCATGCATTTTTTGCTTATCAAAAACAATGAGTGTTATACCAGTTGGTTTTGCTTATGCCTCATATGGTGGGTTAACAATTAGTGCTGTAACGATTTTTGGAATATTTAAATATAACCAAATACCAAACACTTATGGAATTATTGGGATAATTCTAATAATAGTTGGTGTTATATTGCTAAATACTATGGGTAAGATTAATTAACTATAATGAAAAAAATCGTAATCATATTTTTATTTTTTGCAACAGCGTTATCAGCTGAAAAAATTGAAAGATTAGGCTTTTATAATCTTCAAGAGCTTCTTGAAGATGACAATCTAACTTATAAAATTATTAGAAGTTGTGTTTCTTTAAATTCTGCAATAACAGAAATAACTAAAGAAGATCACCCTGAATTATCAAAAAGTTTTTTTGAGACAGCTAACTATTTATACCCTTTTGGTATTCTTACTTTATCTAAAATAAAAAAAAGGAATTATAATGATGTTCAGAAAGAATTTATGGATAAAGTTAGCACACAGACTTCTGATTATATAAACTTTATGAAGAAAAATGGTGTTGAGAAACAAAGTTTTATTAAGGACACCTTTATTGGTGATGATTTAGATTTTTGTAATGAAATGAGATCTGCTATAGAAATAACAATCTCGGAGTCAAAAAAGCTTAAATCTAATAACTAATATTAGATTACTCTGATATTTTAAATTGGTGAATGTTATATTTAATTCTTTTTTTTAAATTTTGGTATTTTGGATTTTTTGGATTTTTTGGATTTTTTAGATTTAACAGTAGGACCTTCTAAAGCCGGCATGATTTCTTTACACTTTTCAAGCTCACAAAAATAGGTTGCTCCACTCTTATTGTTATAAAGATAAGCACCACAATTTGTTTTTTTTTTAAAAGTACAATTTGCTGGCTCTAAAATGTATTCAGCAAATAAGCTCGTAGAAGTGAACAAAGATAATATAAGAACTAGAAGAAATTTTTTCATATAAATTATTAACAGTTTGAAAAAAAAATATATTTCAACTACTGATAGAATATTTTTTTAACTAATACCTCTCATTTTATTTATCACAACTTAGTACACTTTTTGTTTTAAAAACAATCGAAAATTTACTTATAAAATATATATATATAAATATTCAGTTTTTATCTTCTGGATAATTTTTTTTATGCATGAGAGTATCTCTCATAACTAATAAGGAGAGAGAGAAAATGAAAATAACTAAAACTATCTATGTTTTTATGTTTTCTTGTTTTTTAGGAATATTTAGTAATGTCTCTGCAGGTGAATTATGCAAAGAGTGTTTAGCTAAAGTCCCTCAGGAAATGAGAGATTACGTTTATAACATGGACTTTATGGACAAAGATCAACCTCTTGGTCCAGCAGTCATGAAGGGCTGGAAAAGTAAAAGAAAACCACCATGGACGATAGGTTATGCAAGTACTTACGCAGGAAATACATGGCGTAAGGGTGCAATGGAGCGTTTAATGGAAGTTGTTTATCCTAAATGGAAAGCACTTGGAATGGTTGATGAAATTGTAATTACTCAATCAAACTTGGATGACTCTTTGCAAATTCAGCAAATGAGACAAATGATAGATGGAGGAAAAGTTGACGCAATTATTGTTTGTTGTTCAAATATAACTGCTCTTAACACAACTATTAAATATGGTTGGGAAAAAGGCATCCCTACACTTTCGTTCACTGGCTTTACAACATCACCATATTCAATCAACACATCTGTTAATTACAGATTAGTTGGTTATTATGTTGGCGCTTGGATGGCTGAATTAATTGGTGAAAAAGGTAATGTAATAGTTATCGAAGGAATACCTGGTTATTCAGCTTCTGACCAACAAAACAAAGGGGTACTAGCTGCACTGTCAGAATATCCTGATGTAAATGTTGTTGGACAGTTAGCTCATAACTGGACCTCTCAAGTTGCTCAGAAAGAACTGTCTCAATGGTTATCAACTAATACAAAAAAAGTTGATGGTATTGCAGTTCAATCATCTGGAGAAACTGGAACACTGCAAGCGCTACTTCAGTCTGGACTTGATCCAATTCCACCAATTGCTTTAGGTGGAGAACTGGGTGCTCTATGTTATTGGAGACAAAATCCAGGATATATTGATGAAGCGATATATGCATGGCCTCCAGGAGATGAAGTAGAGTTAGGTATGGATGTAATGATTAGAACTTTGCAAGGTCAAAGTCCTATGATTCAATCTATATTAGTTGGTCCTGCTACTAAAAATTTCGATGAAATCAAATCAATCCTAGGTGAAGATTGTGATCGAAATTCTACTGGTTGGGACAATCCAGGAATGGATAAATGGGCTCCTAAAGAATACGTAGACGCATTCTTTGAGAATCCAAGCGATCCTACAAAATACGATCCGAAATCTCACTAATACTTTTATCAAAGTATGAGTGCAGAAAAAAATATAGAAGACAACACCTCTAAAGAGGTGTTGTCTGACAGATCTAAAACTATCCAGGGCGATATTTATGTCCAGGATGTTCATAAATATTTTGGTGTAACTAAAGCCTTAAACGGAGTAAATTTTAATGCAAATTTTGGAGAAATTCATGCAATAGTCGGAGGAAATGGCTGTGGTAAAAGCACTTTAGCAAAAGCAATGTCTGGAGTATTACCTGTAGATAAAGGTAAAGTTTCAATACTTGGTCAAACTCCAACCTCTCCTGTAATGGCTAGAAATATGGGAATAGCAACAGTATTTCAAGAGGTAATGATTGCAGAAGAATCATCTGTGGTAGATAATTTATTTGTTGGTTCAGATGATTTTTGGTACAAAAATTTAACTCAAAGAGAAAAAGTATTGAAAGCCCAAGAAATTATGGAAGATCTTGTTGGTGAATACATTGATCCATACACTCAAGCTTTTAATTTATCACTTCCAATAAAGGCTTGGATTACAATTGCTAGAGCATTTTTAAGAGAAAATACTAAGGTATTAATTCTTGATGAGTCCTCTGCTGCTCTTGATTTTGACTCAACTGAAAGATTGTTTAAAAAAATGAGAGAATTGCGTGACAGAGGTGTTGCAATATTTATTGTTACACACAGAATTGCTGAATTAGTTAGAATTAGTGATAAAGCAACCGTTATGAGAGACGGTAAAGATGTTGGAGTATTAGAAAAAAAAGATCTTAATGAAAAAAATTTAATAGGCCTAATGACTGGAAGAGAAGAAACTGGGGAAAAATCTACATCAGTAGCAATACAAACTAAAACTGAAAAAGTTGTAATGAGAGCTGAAAATCTAGTTGTTTGGCCAGATAGTAAGCCTGTCAATTTTGAAATTAGAAGAGGAGAAATAGTCGGTGTAACAGGTCTAGATGGAAATGGGCAAGATGACTTTGTTAAAATCTTAGCAGGTGTTCAAGAATCTCATGGAGGTACATTAGAGATTTTAGATACTAATGAAAAATTTTTGAAATTCAATTCACTTAATAGTGCAAAAGAAAATGGAATATCTTTTGTTTCTGGTGATCGAAAAAAAGAGGGAATACTTCCTAACTTAAGTATATATGAAAATTTAGTTGTCCCTCTTTATGAAAAAACTAGCAAGGCAGGGTTTTTAGGTTTTGTTAATTGGATGGAATTGAATGGAATTTTTGATTGGGAGGTAGAGAGATTAAATATTAAAACTGGTCCAAGAGATAATCTAATTGGCTCACTAAGTGGAGGAAACCAACAAAAAGTTATGATTGCAAGATCATTTGCACAGCACCCTAAAATTCTTATTTTAAATGATCCAGCGAGAGGCATAGATGTAAGCACTAAAAGAGATCTATATGTGCATTTAAGAAAATATGTTGAAGAAGGTAATACAGTTGTTTTCTTATCTAGTGAATTAGAGGAGTTTATTGGACTATGTCCAAAAGTAATAGTTTTTAGAAATGGGACAATATTTGATATTTTTGAAAATGACAGAATTAATGCAGATACTTTGCTCAAAGGAATGTTTGGTCAAACAGCAGGAGTTGGTGAAACAACCATCTTGAATAAATCAAATTTACCCTCATCACCTATTCAAAATAAATCGACTGACAATAATGAAGTAAAGATAACAAAAAATATAAAAGTAATAAATTTTGATAAAGAAAATATTGATAAAGATAAAACTAAGATAAAGATTAAAACATTTTAATGAAAACAGAAAATAAAAATAATTACTATAACGATGAAGATGAAATTAATTTTGAAAAATTAAACAATTTCAGGAAATTTAATTCTAACATTAAAAGTAATACTCAATCTAAAGATCATAATATTAGATATAATAATTCTGATAAAAATTATTTTAATGATATTATAAAAACTGAGGAAAATTTGCCTTTATCTAAAAAAATAGACACTGAAAAAGAGGTAAAATATTATAATTCATCAGATTTTCAAAAATTTGATCAATTTAATAACTTTTTGGACTACAAAGATATAACAGAACACAAGCAAGATAAAAATATAAACACTGAGTTTAGCTATTCATCAAATGACTATGGTGAGTTTAATAAAATTATTCCAACTAAAAATATAGGAAAGAAAATAATTAATAATAAAAATCAAAAGGTTAAAATTATTGATTATAGTAATTTAAAAGATGATGAAAAAAAATTTAAAAATAAATTGGGAATTGAAAAAATAAAAATTGTTTATTTTGATTAAAAAAAATGGAAGTAATTGAAAAATTAAAAAAAACCTATAGATCAAGTACAGATACTTCATCAAATAAGTATCTTATGGTCCCTATCTTTATTTTTTTTGCTTTATTAATTTTTGCTCTAATAAGAAGTCCAATACTTATTTCTCAATCTGGTATCGGTAGTGCAATAATGCTTACTGCTCCTTTAATATTAACCACATATGCCTTGACATTTATAGCAATGGCAGGAAGAGGAGGAGTTGATTTATCTATTGGTCCTTTCATGGGTTTTATAAATGTAAGTAGTATTCAGTTATATGCTGCGGGATATTTGCAAACGCCTATTACATGGTTTGTGTACGCAATTGCAATGGGTTTACTATGGCAACTTTTTTATGCTTTAATTGTTTGTTTTGTAAGAGTTTCTCCTATTATTGTTTCGTTAGCTGGATATTTAGCATTTGCAGGAATTAATATTGTAATTTTACCAAGACCGGGGGGGATAGCTCCTGATTGGCTACTTCCCTGGGGAGAAGGTTTTACTATTTTAAACCCAATATTTCTTCTGATGATCTTAGCAACAATATTTTTTTATATAATCACTCACACAGCTTTTTGGGGTCATCTAAAATTAATGGGTTCGGATGAACGTGCTGCTTTTACAAGTGGTGTAAAAATTAATTTAGTAAGGATAGTTGCTCATATGATAGCAGGAATTTTTGCAGCTCTTTCTGCGATATGTTTTACTGCCCTTGTTGGTTCTGGAGATCCCTTACAAGGAACCAAATACACTTTATTAGGTATTACGGCACTAGTTTTAGGTGGTGCAAGTTTAGCTGGAGGGCGTGGAGGTGCCTTTGGTGCAATTCTAGGTGCTTTAAATTTATATCTTATAAATTATATCTTAGTTACTTTTAGGTTTGAAAGACTTCAAAGCTTTGTATCTGACTTATCTTATGGTGCTGTTTTAGTGGGAGCTTTGATGGTCAGCCTAATACTTCCTTACGTCACAAGAGTTACAAAAGGTTTATCTGTAATGGTTTTTTTTATTATAATGGCATTTGCAGGATTATTTGTCATGATACATCAAATTTATGATCAACCTATTATCATTGAACAGATTGTTGAAGATAATGCAAAATCTGAAAATGAAGCAAAGGGTTCTATTGAAAGAAAAGTGGATGCAACTGGAAATATTATTGTGGAGGATAGTGGAAATGCTACTACTGGCAAAGGTACCGCTAAAGGTGGATCTCTAGCAGGACATGGTGTAGTTCAGTTTACAGAAACTGCAGGAACAATTATTTTTTATATAATTATAGGAATAGCATTTATTGCTCTTTTATTTTATTTATTATCAGCTCATAGAAGCCCATCAACAATTTCTTTTGTTGTTATTGTAGTAATAATGGCTGCTGGTTTGATTTTTAATTCAGATAAAGAAGAGGGAAATCTGTTACAAAACACTGAAAAAATAGCCGTACAATCTAATCAGGTGAGTAGTATTGAAACTTCAGCTCCTCAATACTTTAGTTTAGAAAAAATAAATTATTTTCCTAACATTTCAGAGAGTGCTCTTATTTCTGGAAGCACAAGTAGTATAATTTATTTTGCTGGAGTTGTATTACTTGCTTCACTAATTGTTATAGCGATGTTACCTCAGTTTAGTCCTCGAACCAAATCAACAGCAATGATGTTTTTTTTAGCTGCATTATCATTAATTATACTAAAAGGTATTTCATATAATAATCTAATTGAAAGTACAGATAGTAGCTTCTTTGGGATACAAGGTTATGGTGTAATACTAGTTGTTTTACTTCTATTTGTTATAACTGCACCATTTGTTCACTCAAAAATAAAAAATTTGACTAATGTTTACATATTTGGGTTTGGTGTTCTTGCTATAATTTCTACTTATTTTATAGGAGGAAATACATTTATTACTGACGATCCATCTCTTTATCAATCTAGAATTATAAACGAATTGAATATGGGAGATCTTTCTCTAGTTAAATATGAGGGTGCTAAAAGATTTTTCTATGAGACTGCTACATCTGGATATTCGCAAGTTGCCTTTAGTATTTTGGGAGTATTTTTAATTCAATATTTTTTGTTTCTTAATATGGGAGAAAAAGCAAATTATAAGAGATTTGCCCCGTATATTTACATAGTTATAATTGCCGTAGCACTTTGGTCTTCTATTTTTTATTCAGTTGGATATTCAGTTTATAAAATTTTAGCAGTATTAGTAATTGGTATACCTATTACTCCTTTAGTTTGGCAATTTATGTCTATCTATAAGGAAAAAAATGCTCGTGACCAACAGCTAAGTCAATGGGAAGAGGTAAAGTAAAATGAAAAGATCATCTTTTCTATTTCTTAAAGGATTAGGGTTAATATTTGCAATTCTTTGCGGTATAGGAACTGCAGTGCTTGGTTGGTACGATGGTGCTGATTGGATGAATATTGCCACCTACTCCATTGCAGTAACTGGATTGATATTATGGGGATGGTATCATTTTTCTGTTAGATGGATTAATGAAGATTTAAAAAAAAATATATTTACTAAATTTCCCAAAGAAGAAGATGAAGAAGATGAAGAAAATTTCTTCTTTAAAAATGTTAGAGAAAATAGGTGGAAAACAGTAGCATTTCTTGGTGTTATTCTTATTTTTGCATTTGTATCTTTTATTTCAGAAAATTTCTTTTCAGGAAGAACGTTAGTTTCTTTTTTAATCTTCCTTATATTTGTAATTTTTATGGGTGTCATAAGCAGATATATAAAGGGAAGTAAAAGTGTTTTTATTGGTATAGGAGTTTTGATTGGTTTATTTATTATTGGATCCTTAACTATACCTGGCTTCTTGACTACTATGAATATGAAATCAATGTTAGTCTTTGCGTCATTTCTTGGTTTAGCAACTATCGGACAAACCTTTGTTGCACTTTTAGGAGGTCTGGATTTATCGATCCCTTTTGTTATTGGTTCAATGAATGTTGCATTAATGTCGTTAATTTCTAAAGGAGTTTCTCCATGGTTAGCTTGTCTAGTGATATTATTATTAGGTTGTTTGATTGGGTTTGTTAATGGTATTTTAAGTTTTAGGCTTCAAGGACAAGCATTAATTTTAACTTTGGGAGTAGGATTTTTTGTTAAAGGTGGAGTTCAAATATTAGTTTCTATGGGTACTTTTTCAGCTGGTACAGTTTTTGGTGTAGTGCCGGATTGGATGCAAAATCTAGCATCTATGGGTGGAAAAACTCTTGGTCTTCCAATACCTCCTGTAATCATTATTTGGATTGTAGTAAGTATTTTGGTTATTATAGCTCTAAGATTAACAAAATGGGGTAGGCATTTATATGCTTTAGGAGGAAGTAGACTATCTTCATCAAGACTGTCAATTTCTGAAAAAGGATACTGGATTGGAGCTTATGTTATTAGTGGATTTTTCTCTGCTTTAACAGGAATACTACTTCTTGGTTGGAGCGGTGGAGGATATGTTGGAGCTGGAGATATATATTTATTTACAACAATAGCTGCTGTAGTTATTGGAGGTACCTCATTATTAGGTGGTTCTGGAGGATATGGATTAAGTGTTATTGGGGTATTTATTTTACAAATAATAACAACAGTTCTAATTGGGTGGGGTTTAAGTTGGGAAGCACAACAATTTATTCTTGGATTGTTAATTATCCCAATGGTAGCACTTTACGCTAGGTCACCCCATATAAGAAGTCAAATATAAAGGAAAAAATTTATGACAAAACTAAATTGTGACATGGGTGAAAGCTTTGGAATTTATAGAGCTGGTAATGATGAAGAAATAATGCCCTTGATAGATATTGCCAATGTTGCTTGTGGGTTTCATGCTTCAGACCCAAATCATATGAGAAAGACTGTAGCACTTGCAAAAAAGCATGGTGTAAAAGTTGGTGCTCATCCTTCTTTCCCTGACTTACAAGGATTTGGGAGAAGAGAAATGAAAATGCCAAGACAAGATATAAAAAGTATGATCATGTATCAGGTTGGTGCTTTAAAGTCATTTTTAGATGAACAGGATATGCCCCTAAACCATATTAAACCTCATGGATCATTGTATGTTATGGCTGCAAAAGATGAAAACATGGCACATGCTATTGCAGATGCAGTTGAAACTTTTGATGTTAGTATTTTTGGAATGGCAAATACATGTCATGAAACAGTTTATAAAGATGAAAGAGGTTTAAATTTTATTGCAGAATTTTATGCTGATCTAGATTATGATGAGAATGGAAAATTAGTTATAGCAAAAGGTAAAAATGCTTCTTATGACAGTAAAATTGCAACTGCTCGTGTCTTACGTGCTTTATCTGAAAAGAAAGTTAAGAATACCATAGGTAAAGATATAGATGTTGGTTGTGATACTATTTGTGTACACTCAGACACTCCTAACGCAGTTGAAATTATTAAAGGCATAAAATTAGCTCTTAATAAATGAAGAAAATTCTAATAGCTAATCGTGGAGAGATAGCTTGTAGAATTATAGACAGCTGTAAAAAATTAAATTTACATTCAATAGCTGTTTACTCTGATGTAGACAAAAATAGTAAGCATGTAAGAAAAGCAGATGAATCAATTCATATTGGTGGTTCTAAAGCTCAAGAAAGTTATCTTTCATCAGTAAAAATAATTGAAGCTGCTAAAAATTTAAAAGCTGATGCTATACATCCAGGCTATGGATTTATGGCAGAAAATGCCGATTTTGCTCAAAAAGTCATTGATTCAGGTATTATTTGGATAGGCCCTAAACCTAATACAATTATATCAATGGGAAATAAGGACATAGCAAGAGATTTAGCCATAAAAAATAACCTTCCTATTTGCCCAGGTCTAAATAATGAAGATCTAAAAAAAGATGACCTGGAAAAAAAATGTAATGAAATAGGTTTTCCAATTTTAATAAAAGCAAGTGCTGGTGGGGGTGGAATTGGAATGCACATTGCAAATAATTTTGAACAATTAGTTCAGTCAATTGAAAAAACTAAAAATTTAGCTAAAAAAGCATTTGGTAACAGTGATATTTTTTTAGAAAAATTTATATCTAATGCGCGACATATTGAAATCCAAGTTTTTGGGCTAGGTGAAAAAAAAGCTTTACACTTTTATGAAAGAGATTGTTCAATACAAAGACGATTTCAAAAAATTATAGAAGAAAGTCCAGCACCTAAAATTGAACAATCTATTATTGATGAAATGGCAGAAAGTGCAGTAAGTTTTGTGACTAATCAAAAATATGAAGGAGCAGGAACAATAGAATACATTTATAATATAGATAATAAAAAGTTTTATTTCTTAGAAATGAATACTAGAATTCAAGTAGAGCACCCTGTTACAGAAGCAGTTACAAATTTTGATTTAGTTACAATGCAAATTAAATTTGCATTAAATATGGATATTGAATCAATAGAACAAAGTAAAATTAAAAAATCAGGACATGCAATTGAATGTAGATTGTATGCTGAAGATCCTTCTAAAAATTTTCTTCCTTCACCTGGAAAGATTACAAAATTAAAAATTCCAAATACTGGCTTACATAACATCAGACTAGATATTGGTGTTGATGAAGGTGATGAGATATCTTTTTATTACGACCCTATGATCGCAAAAATTATTTCAAAAGGTATTAGTAGAGCTGAATGTATAAATAACATGATTCAATATTTGAATGAATTAGAATTAGAGGGAATAAACACAAACAAATCTTTTTTAATTTCTGTCTTACAAAATGAATCATTTGAAAATGCGACATACAATACAAAATTTATTGAAAATAATTTATCTTTATTTACAGAAAAAAAAGAAAATGCAAAAAGAATAGAAAAAGATATTTCTACTAAAGAAAAAATTGTTCAAAAATATACAAATAAAGATGTTGAAGCTTTTAAAAGGATAGCTGCAGAATCTCAAAAAGATAAATCCTCTAAACTTTATACTGAAAAAGATTTCACAATATTTAAGAATATTTTAAGTAAAGAAAATAATATTATAAAAAAAAAATCAACTAATAATATAATTGGGAAAGTTTATGAAGAACCAGTATTCAAACCAGGTGGAGACAAATATATGTTTATTGAATTTGGTAGTCTTATGGATCTTGAGATAAATTTTACCGCACAAAACTTGGCCAAAGCTATTTATGATAATAAAATTAAAGGTATCTATGAAACTGCTCCTTGTTTTGCTTCAATGCTTATTCATTATAATCCTGATGAAATAAAATTTGATGATTTAAAAAATGAGATGAAATCACTTATAAAATCATTAGGTCCGACTGATGATATTGAGATTAATAGTAGAATCTTTTCATTTCCCACTGTTTACCTGGATAAATGGACAAAAGAATGCATCGAAGATTATTCAAGCAAAATTGCACAAAAAACTCCTGATCCAGAGTTTATTGTTGAATTGAATAACCTTGAAAATACAGAGCAATTTGTGCGAGTGCACTCCGGAACAGAATACTGGGTATCAGCGCTTGGTTTTTGGCCAGGACTACCATTCATGATGCCTCTTGATCCCAGATGCAAATTGACAGCTCCTAAATATAATCCACCAAGAACTTGGACTCCGAAAGGTGCGGTAGGCATGGGTGGATCTTCTACATCAATTTACCCAGACAGATTACCTGGCGGTTACCAAATATTTGGCATTATCCCAGTTCCTATTTGGGATACACAAAAAAGTTTTTCAGTGTTTGAAGAAAGCATATGTCTTTTCAAACCAGGAGATAGAGTAAAATTTGTACCTACTAGCTATGAAGAATTTGATCATGTTTCCAATAAAGTAAAAGATAAATCATATGATTATAATATTATTGAATATCAAAAATTTTCTGTAAAAAACTATAAGCAATGGTTAACAACAATTGATAAAACAAAAAGATTTTAATTTTTATGGTAAAGGTAATTAAAAAAGGTTTAGAAACATCAGTCCAAGATTATCCGGGAAGAATTGGAACTTTAAATCAAGGGTTTCCAGCTTCAGGTCCAATGGATAGCTGGTCTTTTAGACTTGCAAACATACTGGTTGGAAATAAAACCGGTGAAGCAGCACTTGAGTGTCAATTTATGGGCCCAACACTTAAATTTGAAAATGACAGAACTATTGCTATTACAGGTGCAAACATGTCTCCTAAATTAGATGGTAAACAAATTCCATTATGGGAAAGTATAGAAGTTAAGGAAAATCAAATCTTAGAAATGGAGTTTGCAACTATAGGTGCCAGATCATATATTGCTTTTTCAGGTGGTATTAATAGTGAACCATGGTTAGGTTCTAGGTCAACTTTTCATAAAGCAGGTGTGGGTGGAATTAATGGTAAAGCTATTCAGAATGGTCAAACTTTGCCATTAGGGGAAAATAAGATTATCACTAAAAGAAAAATTAAAAAAAATTCAATACCAATAATGTCTACTGATAAAAACTGGTCAATTGAAGTTGTGTTGGGTCCAAATGATGATTGGGTGGATAAAAAAGGTCATGAAATTTTTCTTAACTCTAAATGGAAATTACAAGCAAAAAGTGACCGAACAGGTTACAGGTTAGATGGACCTAGATTATCTTTTACTGAAAAAGCAACAAATAAAAGTCTTGAAAATGGATCAGAACCTTCAAATATAATTGATCAGGGTTATCCTGCTGGAGCTATAAATCTAGCCGGCCAAACACCTATAATACTTGTTAATGATGGACCTAGCATGGGCGGTTTTATCAATCCATATACTGTTCCGTCCTCTGCATTTTGGAAATTGGGCCAAGCTAAACCAGGCGATACCTTTAATTTTGTTGAAGTTTCAGTTGAAAAAGCACAATTATTGAGATCAGAGCAGTCCATTGTTTGTAGTGAAGAAAGTCTTGAATCTTTTAATAATAATAAAGAAATTGATAACAATATAACAATTAAAAAAATTGCCCCGATTAAAGTAATAGATTTTGAAAAAAATAAATTAGATGAAAAGAAAAGAAGAAAAATGATGGAAAAAAATGGTTTAAAGAATATGAAAATTCGTTTTTTTAATTAACATTTATGCATGAGAGGTAATTAAATATGACAACTGAAGTTAAAACAACAGTACCAGGTAATATATGGAAAGTATTAGTTAAGATAGGTGACTTTGTGAAGAAAGATGATGATTTATTTATTATGGAAGTGATGAAAACTGAGGTTCATCATAACTCTCCAGTAGACGGAAAAGTTATTAAAGTTAATATTGTTAATGACCAAGAAGCAGTAGACCCAGGAACTGTTGCTATAATTATTGAATAGAATTAATAATTCATGAAAGATACGAAATTATACATACAAATTATCCAGGATCTCTCTGAAGAAATTGGTATTTCAAAAAATGATACTAAAAGTTTAGTAGATGTTGCCCTATCTTCTGTTGATATAAAAAAAGTAAATTATGAAGATTTAAAGAAAGAGATATTAACTTTTTTAGTTATAAATATGTTTTCTCTTATTTGTAAATTATAATTTTATGAAAAATAAAATAGTTTTATTTAATGGACCTACCTCACCATTTGGAAGAAAATCAAAAATTACTGCTTTGGTCCATGAGATAATTTTTGAAGAAAAAATAATTAAAGTTCAAGAAGCTAAATTTTTAGACAAACACAATCCCTTAAGAAAGATACCGACTCTGTTGGTTGATAATTCAACAATTATTGATAGTGACAATATTTGTATTTACCTAGACTCAATCTCAAATAAAAAAACTCTTTTTCCTAAAAAAAACTATTTCAATATTGTATCAATGGTTTCAGTTGCTAATGGGTTAATGGAATCTGTTTTAGAAAGACGTATGGAGATAACTAGGCCAAATAATGAACAAAGTAATGAATTTATTAATAAGCAAGAAACTAGAATATCAAGAACTATTGAATGGTTTGAAAATAATTGGAAAAATTACGACAACAACTATTTAACTATGGATCAAATAACTATTGCTTGCTCATTAGAGTACACAAATTTTAGACTTAATAATCAATGGGAAAAAAAATCTCCAAACTTATTAAAATGGTTAGATAATTTTAGGCAAAAAGATTTTATGAAATCTACAATTCCCTTAGAAGCTAAATAGTTTTTGTTAATCGTAATAAAACATTGGAGCTTTATTCCATTGTAACCAAGTAACTGGATCGTGTCCCCATACAACTTTTGCATTAGTTTCTTTGGCAATTTTTCTTAATTTAGCTACTGAATCTGCTGCATCTGAAGCTGACGCGACTAAGCCTGGCAAACATTTATCACACCAATGATCTCCAGTGTAACAAGCATCTCCAGTTAATAGCATATGACCTGTTTTTGGTAAATTAACTAATACAGATTGGTGACCAGGCGTATGACCTGGAGTGAATATTATTTTTATAACCCCATCACCATATAAATCGAAATAGTCTGTCTTTTTTCCCTGTAAAAACTTCCATCTAATATTTGGTTTATCAAAGTCTTCTTTTATATAAGCTGGTTGAGAAAACCAATCAGGATTATACGCATAGTCATATTCTATTCTCTGAGTTATATGAGTAGCATTTGGAAAGTGTCCTATTGCACCTGAATGGTCTAAGTGTAAATGCGTTTGGATAACATTTTTTACATCTTCAGGGTTCGTATTTACAGTTTTAACTTGATCTCTACACCATTCAGATGCTTTCATAACTGGATCATAAACATCGACTAAAGAGCCCCAATGTTTATGTTTATCTAGGGCAGCTTCTATTGGCATTCCACCATCAATAATAACGTCTCCTTGTGGATGTTTAATTAAAAACCAAGGAATAGGTATTTCATAAGGTTCTTCTCCCTGGTTCATTTTTATAAATTTTACTTTAGTTTTAATAGTGCCTGTCTGAAACATATACAGTCGTATCCCTGTATTAAACTTTGTTGTGTGTTCAAATATATCTTTATCTTTTTGTTCCATAAAATTCCTACCAGGCAGCCTCATAAATGTTAAGTGCATCACTCTCTGTCATCTCTCGTGGATTATTAACTAATAGACGAGTTTGCTTCATTGCATCAGAAGCCATTTTTTTACATGCATCTTTTGGGATGTTTACCTCTCTTAACTTTTGAGGTAGTCCAATTTTTTTTGACAAAACTTCTAGTTTATCAATAAATTCTTTACATATTGCTTGACTACCTTGATCTGTGTTAATGTCTGGAAAGATAAATGGTGCTAGCTCAGCATAATTTTTGGTTGTTTTACTATCAACACTATTAAATCTTAAAACATATGGAAGGACTAATGAGTTTGATAATCCATGTGATACATGAAAAGTTCCTCCAATAGGATAAGCAAGAGCATGTACTGCTGCTACAGGTGAGTTTGCAAATGCCTTTCCAGCTAACATTGCTCCAATTAACATATTGCCTCTAGCCTCTATATCAGATCCATCAAATACTGCTCTTTCAATTGAACAAGCTAAAAGTTTTAGCGCCTCTACGGCTAACATTTTTGAAATTGGATTATTATTTTTGTTTGCTGACGTATAACCCTCTATTGCATGAACCATTGCATCTATACCTGTTGCTGCAGTTGTGTGGGCTGGTAGTCCAATAGTTAAGTCTGGGTCTAAAATTGCAATATCAGGTAAGATTATTGCTGATGAAACACCTTTTTTTTCCTCTTCACCAACGGTAATAATAGATATGGGAGTCACTTCTGAACCAGTTCCAGCAGTTGTTGGCACCAAAACTAATGGTAATCTTGGCCCTTTTGCATTCGATACACCCCAAACATCTTCAATATTCTCATTTGAACCTAAAATTAAAGCAGATAACTTAGCTACGTCCATTGAAGATCCACCACCAAATCCTATAACACCAGTAGCATTAATCTTTTTTCCAACTTCAATAGAGTTCAAAAGTGTTTTAATCGAAGGATCAGCTTCAACATCTTGAAATATTTCCACAATAGATGAATACTTTCTTAATTCATTTAGGGATGGTTCTGTTAATTTTAATGACATCAAATCTTTGTCAGTAATAAATAAAATATTTGGTCCTAATTTTTTAGAAACTTCTTCAGCACAAAGTTTGGACATGCCACTACCAAATCTAATTCCTGAAGTGGTGTTAAATATAAAATTATCTAAACTCATAAAAACCTAAGTATAATAAATATAAAAGATTATTGAAAATATAGCCATACCAATTAATATTAAGATCCAACCATAACCAGTTCCTAAATTATCTAGGTAATTTTTTTCTCCTGAAACTTCATCTGGGTGTTTATGAAGGTCTCCAGGCTGTATAGCCTTGTTTGGTAAAGTTGATAAATCCATTTTACTTGCTAGAAACCAAATTAAACCAATTCCAAAGAACCACCATATTAATTGGTACCCCCACAATGAAGGTATTTTTAAGATCCAAAATTCATATCCTGCATCTGGTGCTCCAAAAAAATTATTTCCAAGTACTTGTCCAGGACCCACACCAAAGAATAACCAGATTAAAGATAAAACATACGCAAATGATCTTAATTTTGCTCTACTTGGGTGAATCCCCATATGCTCATCTAAAAAATCATGAAATTTTTCACGATGTTTTCTATCTGGATCTATTTTTGTTAATGATGAAAAAGCTGATACTGAAAAACAAACAAACACATTAAATAATAAACCCCATACACCAGAATGAATGGTGAAAGGCCACCTTCCCCAGGGCAATCTATTTCCTGAAATTTGTTGACCAATAGTTTCTGTTAAAATAACAATAATTATTCCAATTATTATACCAGATATAGCAGCACCTCTTGTTATCCAGGGAAACCAAACAAGACCAAGTAAAACAATCAAAAACTGAAATGCTATAGCAATTGAAATTCCACTAAATATAATCATTGCCGGTTTTGCAAATGTTGCTAAATAAAGTGATGCTAAAAATATTAACAACATTATTATACGAGCTGCACCTAGCTCCTTTTCCCAGCTTATATTTTTGTTAAGGTAAGCTTTATATAAATCTCTTGTAGCAATACTCCCTGATGTCATTAAAAGAACAGCTGCAGTGGACTGAAGTGCTGCAACCAATCCTACAGCTAATAAACCTGTTAACCAAAGAGCGTATTTGTCCATTAAACCTATAATATGATAAATAATTACTGAATGATCTTTGCTGGAAATTTCTGGTAGTAGTTTATTTATAGAAAGACCATTACTATTTATTTCAGCATTTGCTCCTAATAAGTTAGCACCAATTCCTTGAAAAGTTGCAAATATAAACAATAACAGACCAACAATAACGGCTGATCCCCATATTTGATAATAAGAAAAAGCTTTTGGATGTTTAGCTGTATAGCTCAACATTGAAAATGATGGAGAAAAAACTATTCCCATAAAAGAAATTGTAAAAGTAAAAATCATCATCGCTGTCCAAGGGCCTCCAACTGATCCATTTTTTCCTAATCCTGCAACCCACTGTATAACTCCAGGTAAAGCAAAATAACTGTTATAGTCACCTCCTCCATAACCATTGGTATTTCCCCAAAAACTAATTTTTGTACTTGCTACTTTTGCTAAAGATTTACCAAAAGTTTCAAAATCACCTATAAAAGAATAAGTGATTAACCCTAAAATTATTACTGTTAAAAAATAAAGCCAAGATTGAACCACTCCTACACTAAAAATAGATTTAAAACCTCCTCTTGTAACATAAAATAAAATAATGGTAGAAATTACCCACATTCCCAATTCTCTAGAAACATATCCTTCTGTTAATGTGCTTACAAGATATCCTGTGGCTCCAAACAAAACTGCCAACAAAGGTATTGCGAAAAAAAAAGTTACTAAAACTGAAATAATACGAATTGCGTCACTCTTATAATAATCATAATACATTTCACCAGGAGTGATGTATCCAAATTTTCTACTTAACATCCATTGTCGTTTAAAAAAAAATAAACTTCCTAAAGGGACTGTTATTGCAATAAATGCTGTTCCAACATATTGAAAGCCATCATGAAAAACAAGGCTAGCTTGAGAAATTATAGTAAGACCTGCGAACGTTGCTGCTGTTGCTGCAAAGAAAAATACCCAGGAAGAAATGTTCCTATTAGCTAAATAATAATTTTCTGGATTCTCAGAATTATGTTTTGAACCTCTTACACCCCAAAAAAAACAAAATGATGCATATAATAATATAAAAATAAATAACCAAAGAGATTTTTCAGACATAATTTTATTCTTTTAATTCAACCTCAATAAATGAATATGGAAAATTATTATTGTTAAAGACATTATGCTCTACTCCTTTTTCTCTATAATAAGAACCACCTTTGGTGAGTTTTGAAATTGTTTCATTTTTCTTATTATCTATTATTTTTAATTCTCCATCAAGCATGGGAATCACTATGTAGTTATATTTATGAGTATGGTGACCTGTGCTATCACCTATGTTAAATGACCACTCTGTCACTATAGTTTTGTCATTTTCTATAAGGACTTTAGATTGAGCCATATCTTGAATTCTTTTAAGTTATTTAGGTACAACGTCTTGGTGCTGTCTCACCTCTTTCTTTTTTAATTTTTTCTGCAGCCTTTTGTGCTTCTTCAATTGAGGTAAAAACTTTGTCTTCGTATAAAATAAATGGTTTAGCTCTATCTGCATTTAATTGAGCAACACACCACTCTTTCCCTGGCTTCGTGCACATCACCATATAGGCACCTGGAATTGGTCCATATTTTTTATTATTAAGAACAAAAAGACATTCAGCTAGATCACTAATTTTATCTTTATCTAAATCATTTAGAGCTACTTTTTCTAATTTATTTAAAGCTGTTGTGTTATCAGAACCAAGTATAGCCTTACCATCTGTTCCTTTTGGCCTATTAATTAATTGCTCTTTCATTATGGTAGTGGCCCCTCTTTTAAAAATCCACGAATAGCATTTTCTAAAATTTTTGAAACATTATTATTATAATCGTTATGAGATAAGCTTCCACACCATGAAAGTGATCCTGGAGCAAACAATGCTCCATCTTTAGGTGTTTTGTAATAGATCATATCAGCTCTAACCATTGGATTTTCTGTACCACCACCATGATAACCTCTTACAGAAAAATGAATTTCTTCATTTACTTGTAGCATTAAGTTGGTGTGGTTTTCAGATCTTGCTAGTAAGAAAGCATTATGAGGTGTACCAAATTCTAGATCATATCTATCTAATTCTACTCCAGCAGCTCCTCCACCTACTAAACCAAAATCTCCAATAACTTCATTTTCTCCTACACCGTCAAAGATCCAAGAGCATTCTGGTTTTTTACTATCTGGTTCTCTTTTGTAATATGAAGAAACGTCAAATCCATAAGCAGTAAAAGTTAATCCACAAACTTTACTTGGTATTCTTCCTCTCGCACGCCACATTCCACCAAATTTACCATCAAATGCATTATTGTATTCACCCGGGTTTGCAGTCCATGCTCTTGTACCTGCTTCTCCTTTTCTCACTTCAATAATATTTAAATTATCTGGATGATACTCACTAATCCAGTAAAAACCATCTGCACCTAAATAGATCCATCTACCACCATTTAGTTGATATGATTCATAAGCTGCTAACATTTTTTCTGAACTGTATTCAGGATGTGATCCAGTTAATACAACTTGATAACGATTTAACAAATCAACTCCCTCAACATGTAAATCCTCATCTGTCATAACATCAAAATCTATATTCTTTTCCTCAAGCCAATCAGTCAAATGAAGATCTGCATTTAATTGCCATAAAGAAGGTGATAACCAATGTCTATATTTAGGCCTCATGTTAAGTATTGGTCTAAGTCTAGATGAATAACAAACTCCACTTCCATCAGAATGTAAAGAGTAAGTTGATAAACCATACTCCCTATGTTCGTTTAGATATAAATCTGCAGCAGACATAACAGGAACTTTACCAGCTAATAACTCAGCAACTACAGAGTTTGTTGCTAAATTATCATTTGAATATGCAATATAGCTATTTGAGGGAAGTACAAATAAAACTTTTGAAGTTGTTTTACCTTTTGGTGGTTTTATTACAAAGGGAATAAAATCTTCAGTTTCTGGTGAATCCTCTCCATCAATTCTTAGTCTAGCAGCATAAATTCCACTTTTAATAATATCCGGAACCTCAAAAGTAAAATCAACTTCCCATCTAGCATCATCAATATCGTCGTCATGAAAATGTATAGCTCCATATTCATCTGGTTTATGATGAAAAACCATTTCATCAGCCGTCCAATTATATCCAGTCATTCCTCTCACTGGTAAATTTACAATAAATCCATTTAAGTGATTTGAAGTAGTGTCAATAATATATGTAGATGCAATATTTTTTGTTATATTTGCATGGAAATCCCAAGCTCCAATAACTTCAGATCTAAGTTCTGCTGAACACCCACTGTAGCCCCTAGCTAAAGATTCAATTTCTGATTTTGATAAAGCTTTTTTACTTAATCTTGGTCGGTCAATTTTTCCATTATAGATAAATCCTTGCTCAGGTAGTTCAATAGGTGACAAAGCTTCTTTATAATGAGCTCCATGTACATGTCTTCCAGAGTGATCATTAACAGTAGATGCGGCCATTAAAAAAGGAGCATCATTAGCTTTTGGTTTTAAATTATTTGTAGCCTCAACAAATGCAGTTGTTTCATCAGCTGGATGTAATAACGACATTCCTAGTCCAGCATTTGTAGGAGTAACACATGGTTCTTGATAAAGTTTTATCTTACCAGTCTCAGCATCATAACTTACAGCTACGAGATACCATACTTTTCTCATTAATTTTTTTTCACTAGACAAATTCATAACTTGCCCCTCACCATCTCCTATCATTACGGATAAACAAGAACTATCATCAATGAAAAGTCCGTAGCCACTATTGGTTTTCTCATTCCATTTTGTTAAAATTCCTTGTTTTCCTTTATCTGGTGTTGTTGGAAATATATAAGCTTGTAAGGTAAAACTTTTAACATTTAGACGATCATCTTGAGGAATAATCACATAAGAGCCACCATGAACTTTTTGATTTCTACCTTGATATGATTTGTTACAAACTGCTCCTATTTCTTCTTCTTTATATCCAGGACCTTCTGGATTTGTATCTCCATGAATTAATCTTACTATCTGAACATCATAATTTTCTTTTTTTTCTGAATTAACATAAAATTTAATTTTTTCACCTGGAAAGGCTTGGTACTTGTCACTATATCCTGTAATTCTTAACATATTAAACCCTTCTCTAAATATTAATTATTCTGCGTACTTATCTAAAAGTGCTACAATTCTTTTCAAGAAAATTGCATGCTCACAAGCTTCTTCTGATGAAAAAGATTCTTCTAGAATTTCAACTGGTTGTCCTCTAACTCCACTAGCAATTCCAATTCTGTAATCTTCATGAGGTCTTTTACATACAGTAAGCAATTTACCAGCCATTGGTTGTCTTCTTAATTTATCTAAAACTCTTATTAAATCCTTACTATGCTCTACTTTTTCCTGACCATTTTGAGGAGCTCTACCAACCGGACAAGCTCTGTGTTCTTCTATTAGCCTATTTCTAGTTTTTTCATCTCTTAATAAAGGTAGAACATATTTTTTAGTATTAAAATCATCTACACTCGAGTGAGCCTGGTTTAGTTGTGTTCCAGTTTTTTCTTTAATCATTTATTTGTTCTTTCATTAATAATTTTTAAAGCTTCTATTAAATAAATTCTAAACAATTCATGGTTTTCACTCATGGGAAAGTGCCCAATATCTGGCATTTCAATATAAACTCCACCTTTTATTTGTCTTGCTGTGTTTTCTGACGCTTCAGGAGGTGTTAAATAATCATAAGTTCCTGTCATCATAATTACTGGGCACTTATGACCATCAATATTTTTTAACTCATTTCTTAAATCATGGTCTACTGAATAGAAATGCAAATCTCCTTTAAAAGCTTCTGCACCTTGAGTGTAATAATGCCATGTTAACCATCTATCTTTTTCTGGAGATTGAGGTGCCATTAAATCCCATGTACCACTTCCACAAACTTGTGCCGCGTTGGCATGAGGATGTCTCCACCAGTCTAGATAATACCCTGGAGAATGGTCTGCTGCCTCTACTGGAATTACTGCTCTAAACTTATTTGGATGACGTAAAGCTAATTGAAGAGCTACATTTCCTCCAAAAGATGATCCCATAAATATCGGGTCTTTTAAATCAAGTGCTTCACAAAGTTTAACTATAAAGTTACAAAAATGATCTGCAGTTAACTTATAATCTTCTTTCCAAAATTCTTTATTATGAGGTGGGTCAGATTTTCCGTGTCTTGGTAAATCATAAGCTATTACATTATAATTTTTAATAATTTCCTCATCCTCGAGCAAACCTCTCCATTGATGATTATGACAACCAGCAGTATGTTGGCAAATTAATGGTATTCCTTTTCCATTTTGAAGATAGAAGACTTTATATTCACAATCATCAACTTCGATTGTAACGTATCTTCCAACAACGTCATGATGCTTTACCATTTAATATTTCCTCTCAATTCAAAAAGTTTCATCTTAAACTGGTACTCCTGATTTTCTAAGTAACTCAAATTGAACCGTAAAATTTCTCAAATTTTGCATTAATATTAAATGATTTCCTTCAATTTTTAGATCTTTTCTAAAGCTTGCTGACCATATTCCGTGATACATGGGCTTTGGCATTGGTTGACTAAACTCTTTCCAAGTATTTGCAGATGCTCTAAGAGCAAAATCATATGGGTCTAAAGGTCCAGGATTAGTATTGATGTGTTTTACTTTACCGTCGTGCATTTCTATAATGACTTTTGCTTTTTCCATATCAAACATAAAAGAGCATGAATAATATTTTGCCATAGCTGCAATAGTTGCATCACTATTGGTAAGATCCTCATATTTTTTTGCCCAATTATCTAAATCACTACTCATATTATTTATTTATTCTTTTATTTAGGATCTTTAGTTTCCTTGGTTGGATCTTTATCAAAATTCATGTGGAAATCTTTTTTAGGATTTTCATAATCTCCAAGAATATTTCTGATATTGCTGACTTCTCCTGGAGCCATTCCTATTTCTTTAAGTAAGCCATCTAAAAATGGTTGGTGAGCTCTATAGCGTAATGCAGAGCTAACAACATTATCTGCTAAATTTCCACTTCTTGCTCCATCTTTGGTACCAACACTTTCTCCAGTACCACCTCCACCAGAGCCTTCTGAAGTTCCACTAAAGCCAGGTAAACCATTAACATCAATAATTTTTATGTCATTAATGTTTGCCATCGGTTTAACACTTTCTCTAATAATAGACTCAATTTTATCAGCAAGCTTTAAACGTAACGCACTTCTTCTACTTGCATCACTTCTAATATTTTCAGCAGCATTTAAAGATTCTTTACCAGCAGCATCTATTTCATATCTTAGTTTGGCTGCCATAGTAGAATGTCTTTCTTGCTCAGCTTTAGAGGCAGCTGTAATAACATCAACCTTTTTAATACCTTGTGCTTTTTCAACATATCTTGCTGAGTTAGCTCTCTCTTCTGCTTCAATTGCTTTACCTCTTGAATTCTCTTCTTCAGCTTTAGATTTTAAAACTTGTTTAGATTTATTAATTATCTCAAGATTTTTTTGATGTTCTTCGATAGACAATCTCTTAACTTTTTCTATATCAAGAAGTCTAACTACTCTTTCTGATTCTATTTTATGTGAGTCAATATTTTTTTGCTGTTCAATTTTAGCATTTTTAATTTGTTGTTCTGAAATAATTTGTGACTCTTCAGAATCTCTTTGTCTTTCTGATTGCTCTTTTATTATTGTTGCTTTTTCTTGAGCACGTTTTATATCAACATTTCTTTGTTTTTCTAATCGAGCATATTCACTCTCTTTATCTAATTCTAAGATCTTAACTTCTATCTCTAGATCTTTTTGTCTAATTTCAAAAGCAGAGTTTTTTTCTAATTCATTTTGTTCTTTTCGACGTTTTTCAATTTCTTCAACAAGTCGTGTTTCAGTTAATTTTTTCTCAACTTCGATAACTTGATTCTGAGATATTTTAGCAACTTCAATTTGTTCTTGATTGCTTATTTCAGCTTCTTCAGCTTCTCTTTCTTTTTCAGCTTTTTCTTTTATTGTTGCTGTTCTCTCAGTAGCTTTTTGAATAGCAATCTCTCTTTCTTGTTGGTATTTAGAAAACTCCTCATTTTTCTTAATTTCTAATTCTTTTTGAATTGTTTCTAAGTTTTTATTTTCAATTGATATTTTTGTATCTTGGGTAATATCATTTCTTTTTTTCTTTCTAGATTCTATTTGTTCTGTTAATTGAGTTAAACCTTGTGAATCAAATGTATTAGCTGGATTAAATGTTTCAATTGGTGCTTGATCTAAAGAAATCATAGAAACTGTTTCAAGCGCTAAACCTGTGTGACCTATTGATTCATTTGCAATTTTTGCAACTTCTTTTACAAATTGACCACGATTTTCTTGTATCTCGTCCAAAGTCATCTTTGCTGCAACCTCTCCAAGTGCGTCTGCAAAACGACCTGCTACCACTTCTTTTAAGTGTTCTGGATCTAGCGTTCTATTACCTAAAGTTTGTGCAGCAGTTGAGACAGCTTTCTCTTCTGGTGGCACTTTAGTAAAAAATTCTGTAACTAGTTCTGCTCTCATTCTATCTTTTGTAATCAGAGATTTCTCTCCTGATCTCTCAATACTTAAGCTCAAGGTACGCATTCCTACTTGGGTAATATTATGAATTATAGGTAAGACGAAAGCACCTCCAGAAATAACAACTTTTTCGCCAAGCATACCTGTACGTACAAATGAAACTTCTTTTGAAGATCTTCTATATAGCCAGTGTAATAAATAAACTATGATTGCTATTCCAAGTGCAACAAGAATTATTGCTGCTATTATGTCTGCTCCTTTAGTCATATATTATTCCTCCTTAATTCTTATTACCTTTTTTAGTATCCTCTAATGCTGCACTATAAATTATCATTCCAAATATAATTTTATTCAAAACATCAGCTAAATTGTATATTATGTTTAAACTGTTAATATTTGCACCACCTGCTAAATGCTCAATAAAGTACCCAATATGGTAAATAGAAAAACCTATCGTTATTATTAGTCTATTTGCAAAAAATGCCATTTGAACGCTTTCATTATTGCAGGATGCATTAGTTCTACCGGCATCACCCATATAAAGCTCTCCTATAATATAAAGCCATCCAACAATACCCACAAGGAACCCTAGAGTTACACTCATGTAACCATACGCTCCTAAAAGTTGTGCAATAACCCAAATCAATGTTCCAACAAGCAATCTCCAGAACATCCCACGCTTCACATCTGTTACAGACCTAAGCATCACATAGAAAGTGAGTATCGAAAGAGGAAATGTTAGTATCCAATCAATATATCTGAGTGCTGTAGGTGCTTGACCATTCATCACCCATAAATTCTTTGCATAAAAGTAGTGTATAGAAGACATCAGAGCTATAACTCCAATGAGATTCATTACAGTGCCCCATTTAGATGATAGCCGACCACTTTCACGGAAGAAAAATATCGCTGCACCTATCATTGCAACAGATATTAACCAAAAAGAACCTCCAACGACGTCTTGTGGCATTAATAGTTTGTTCATTAACTCAAATCTCTCTCTCTATCTATATTAAACGTTCTATTGTCGCACAAATCAATTAAATAATGTTGATTATAAATATATATATAATTTAGAAGTGTTTAAATTCTGATTTTTAAAAAAAATATTTAAATAAATTAACAGAGAATAGATTCAATCATTACTAGAATATTACAACTAATCTCTTTTCAATTACTCTTTACTTATAAGGTAGATTCTATTTTGCTGAATATTATCGAAGTATATTATATTACTTTAAAATGCTTTCAAAAGTCATAACTATCGCTCAACAAAAAGGAGGTACTGGAAAAACCACTCTTTCAGTACATTTGGCTCTAGCATTTATTAAATATCATAACTTAAAAGTAGCCATTATTGATACAGATCCTCAAGGAAGTTTGGGTAAATGGTTTATGATAAGAACAGAAAAAAAAGTGTCTAACGAAGGTTTAACTTTTAAAACTGCAAGTTTATGGGGAGCCCAATACGAGTCTAAAACATTAAAAGCAGACCATGATATAGTAATTATAGATACTCCTCCAAAAATAGAGTCAGATGCACGACCCTCAATAGAAGCTGCTGATTTAGTTTTAATACCAATGGCTGCTTCACATGTTGATTTTTGGGCAACAGGTGCAATTGCAGATATTGCAAAACAAGCAAATAAAAAGATTTTAATACAAATTAATAGATCCAACCAAAGATCAAAGCTTATAGATAAAACAAATGATTTTATAAAAAGTTTGGACTTATCATCAACTAAGACAATAATTGGGAACCGTCAAATTTACACTTCTTCTATGGGTGAAGGAAAAACGGCTGTTGAAAAACAAAAAAAAGGGAGTGCTGTGGAAGAAATTAAAAACTTATCAGAGCAAATACTCTCAGAAATAGAATAAAATGCCAGTCCTGCTCACTACAAAAATGATAATGAAGGAGTGGACTGATTATAACAACCATATGAATTTAGCTTATTATATTTTGGTATTTGATATGGGTGCTGAAAAAATTTTATCAAAATTTCAAATGGGTGAACATTCTGCTAAAACATTAAAAAGAAGCACAATGGTTGTGGAAACAAGTACCACTTATCAAAAAGAAATCAAAGAGGGTGAAGAAGTAGATATTTGTTTAATTCATTTAGACCATGATAGTAAAAGACTACATTATAAATTAGAAATGTATAACAAGACTGATAATATTTTGTCTGCTACTACTGAAGTTTTAGCACTCTACATAAACCTAGATAAAAGAAAAGTTTCAGAATTTGAAAATGAAAAAATTAAGATAATAGATAATTATATTAAAGAAAATAAAAGCAACTTCAATACTGATGGTTTAAAACTATCAAATAAACTAAAAAAATGAAAATTAAACTTGAACTATTTGGTGCAAGTAGAGACTTTAGTGATAATGATTACTTAGAATTCAATATAAAAGAGCAGCTTGAAATTAAAGATTTTAGGAAAGAAATAATTAATTATTTAGATAAAAACTTTAAGGGTAATGAGAGTTTTATTAAAATTGTAAAAAATTCTGTTTTTTGCTCAGAAAATAATAATATTATCAATGATGACTTTAAAAT
>Ga0209192_10000413_pt1 | contig 43654 bp, 42 predicted proteins | sample ArcticOcean_MG_C_11_FD_187433 | JGI IMG/M metagenome (GOLD analysis project Ga0209192, IMG submission 187433) | Marine microbial communities from western Arctic Ocean - ArcticOcean_MG_CB2_154 (SPAdes) (version 2) | ecosystem: Environmental > Aquatic > Marine > Oceanic | place: Arctic Ocean... | reverse complement strand
AAATGATGCGCCAATAGTGCGTCTGCTGAACGCTATTTTAGCCGAATCGCTCAAAGAAAATGCCTCCGACATCCATATTGAGCCCTACGAAAAAGAATCATTAGTTCGCTTTCGTCTCGACGGAGTTCTGAGTACCGTGCTGACACCCTCGGTACAGATTACACCGCTGCTAATCTCGCGAATCAAGGTTATGTCGAAACTGGATATTGCTGAAAAACGTCTTCCTCAGGATGGTCGTATGAGTGTTAAGCTTGGTGGCCGCAATGTTGATCTGCGAGTCTCCACCATGCCCTCCAGTTATGGTGAGCGCGTAGTAATGCGACTGTTGGATAAAGATGCAGGCAAGTTGCAGGTGGATGATCTGGGTATGCCGGAGATGATGTCCGCTGAATTAGCCGAGCTGATCAATCGGCCCCACGGCATTGTTTTGGTCACCGGCCCAACAGGTTCGGGTAAAACCACCACTTTATATGCCGCTCTTCAGCAGATGGATCGCCAGGGTCGTAATATTATGACGGTTGAAGACCCGGTTGAATACGATCTTCCGGGTATCAGCCAGACCCAGATTAATCTGCGCGCAGGCATGACGTTTGCGCGGGGTCTGCGCGCTATTTTACGTCAGGATCCCGATGTCATTTTGATCGGTGAGGTTCGCGACGGTGAAACTGCCGAAATTGCGACACAGGCCAGTTTAACTGGCCATTTAGTCCTTTCGACACTGCACACCAATACCGCCTCTGGGGCGATCACTCGACTGCAAGATCTGGGTGTGGACAGCTTTTTGTTAGCCTCAACTATCCGAGGGATTATCGCCCAGCGGCTATTGAGAAAGCTCTGTGTTCAATGCCGAGTAGAAATAAAACCGAATGCGTTCAATCGAGACCTACTGAAGCTAACGACTGGCCAAAGTATTTACGAGGCTGCAGGATGTGTGCACTGTAATAGCACCGGTTTTTCTGGCCGACAGGCCCTGTTTGAATTGGTCTCTGTTGATGCCACTTTACAAACACTGATTCATAATAACGCTGGCGAAATAGAACTGGAGGAGTCGATTCGCAGTCGTGTACCAAGCATTCGTCAGTCCGGTTTCAGTCTTGTCTGTGAGGGCGTCACTACGATCGAAGAAGTCCTTCGAATCACGAGTCAGTAGCCCCATGCCAACCTTTGACTACTCGGCTTATAACGACGCTGGCAAACTCATCAACGGTGTGGTGTCCGCTGATTCTGAGCGTCAGGCTCGACGTGTACTAAAAGATCGAGGCCTACTGCCGTCGTCATTAGTGGAGTTGGGTGATAAGGGTACGGGCAAGCGCCGCATTGGCCTAGAGGCAAGGGTTAATAATTTTGATCTGTCCCTGCTATTGCACCAGCAGGCAATTTTAATTCAGTCTGGGTTGCCCTTAGAAGAAGCCCTGCGTATGACTATTGCGCAGGCAGAGACTGCTGGGCAGCGCCGCATGGTAGAGAGCTGGCGCAGTGAAATCATCGAGGGGCGAAGTTTCTCAGATGCCTTAAGACGCTCACCTTATAAAATCCCCGAAAGTATTATCGCTGGTGTTGGGGTCGGCGAAGAAAGTGGGCACTTACACCGAGTACTGTTGCGGCTTGCTGAGGATCTTGAGACCAGTGCAGAGAACAAAAAAACCATTACCCGGGCGATGATTTATCCTGCGTTTTTAGTCGGTTTCTCGGTCGTTGTAGTGACCATCATGATGGCCGTAGTAGTACCAAAAATTACCGCCATATTCATCACCTCGAAACGTGAACTGCCATTGATTACTCAAGCTGTGGTGGCTCTTAGTGACTTTGTTCAGAGTTATGGTTTGGTTCTGCTGCTGCTGGCTATTGTTTTAACTCTGGGCTTTCGTTACGCCATGCGAGATCCTGCGCGCAAAGAGCGCTGGCATGAGTTAATGCTCAGTATGCCCGGCCTGGGACGCTGGATACGAATGGGGAGTATTGCCGACTGGGCCCGCAGTTTGGGGGTGTTGCTTAGCAATGGCGTTCCCGCGCTGGCAGCATTGAGTATTTCCGCTACGGTGGTTAGCAACCTGCACCTGCAGCGTAAGTTCGAGTCGGTCACCGAAGGTATGCGACAGGGTAGCAGTTTGCAAAAGGCGCTAGAAGACAGCCAGCTTGGCAGTGGTTTTTTAGTGCATATGGTCGGCAGTGGTGAGGCTTCCAGTGAGCTTGATAAAATGTTGCTGCGCGTATCGGAGTATTACTCAGTACGCCTGAAAAATGCGGTCGAGATATTTATGGCGCTGTTTACGCCAATAATGGTGATCTTGATGGGGATGATGATTTTGGCGGTTGTCGCCGCCGTTATGCTACCCATACTAGATATGAATAATATGATCTGAGGTGAATCCACTGGCTGGGATGTTACCTCGATACAAAATAGTCTGCCTGAGCGCCAATAGTGGGCTAGAAAATCGATTCTTATGAGTGGAGTAGTGGTATGAAAAGTAACGATAGGCAGGGGGGTTTTACCCTGATTGAAATCATGGTGGTTGTCATGGTCATTGCTTTGATGGGCGCGATAATTGGTCCAACGGTATTTAAGCAACTGGACAAGGCTAAGGTGACGCGTATTGCTCAGGATATTCGAGTGCTGGAAGGAGCATTAAAATTTTATAAAATGGACAACTACCGCTACCCCACTCAGGCGCAGGGATTAGAGGCGCTGATTACTCAACCGGTTGGTGAGGAGAAATGGGCCGGCCCCTATCTGCCAATATTGCCCGTTGATCCCCGTGGCGATTCGGCTTATGGCTATGCTAATCCTAGTTCCCATGGCAAAGATGTCGATGTGTTTACACTCGGGTTTGACAATCAAGCCGGTGGCGAAGGTCCAGACAAAGACTGGGGTAACTGGAATATCAAGTGATACCGGTTCATCTTAAATCTGGCCGCGGGACTTGCTGATGACAGGTAGGCGTGAACAGGGTTTTACGCTGATTGAAATCATGGTGGTTGTGATGATTATCGCGACCATGTCAGCTATAAGTCTGCTGGCACTTAACCAGGCTTCTGATCGGCGCTATGAGACTGAAGCAGATAAGTTGCTGATTTGGCTGCAGCAGATTTCTGAGCGAGCATCTCTCGAAGGTGCGGCCTACGGTATAGTGCCTGAAAGTGATCCTGAGCGTGAAGGCGAAGCCACTCCGTCAGCGATTATAAGACTTCGCGTTGTCGTTTATTATCGGATGCGCTGGGTGGCAGTCAGTGCTCCAGAACCCTTCTTGTTAGAGGACGGCGCAACAGTTCATTGGCTTTTGGAAGATGCCGAGACAGAGGAACTGATGCCGCAAGGGGATCAAATGACTAATAGGTATGGCGATGAGATTGAGCGCCTGCTGCCTGAAATGGCCTTTTTGCCCGACGGCTATATTGAGCCTAAGGCTGAAATAGTGCTGAGTTTTGACTCGTTTGAACGCACCTATGTTTATCTGTGGAACGACGATACTTCGGCTATGGCTTTGGAGCGACGCGCAAGATGAAAGTTTATGGTGCCAGCGCGGTGCGGGGGTTCACGTTGATCGAGGTGTCTGTAGCCCTAGTTATCTTGAGTTTGGTCCTGGGTGGCGCTATTTCCATGGTACAGCAATATGCCGATGAGCGTATTCGCTTGCGCGAACGTTTCTTTTCTAATTCAGTGGGCTGGAATCGTCTGATGCAGCGCTATCAATACGCCCAGGGTTGGGTTGCCGCCAATGAGGGCAATAACGACGCAATAGAGGGTGTCGACGAGCAGGCCGGGCAGGATTGGCGATGGAAGATGAAGGTCCAAGCGGCTATGGGCAAAGATTTTTACCGCTACGAAATGCAGGTCGGGCTTGCGGGTAGCGAAGCAAAAAATACCACACTCAGTCTTTATCTAATAGGTAAGCCCTAATGAGCCGTTTGGGGCGCAGGCAGGGTCGGCAGGACGGTTTCACCCTCATTGAAGTCATGGTTTCGTTAACGATAATGGCGTTTATGTCGGTGCTATCTTATCAGGCCATTGATATGGTGATCGAGGTCAATGAGCGCAGTCGGTCTGATTTGGCAGAAGAGGCCAAGTTGCAACGTGCGTGGCAAATTATCGGCCAGGATTTATTGCATCTGCGGCCTAGAACATTCGTCGATGAGCGAGGTTCAATTGAGCCGGCCTACCTCACCGATCCTAGCGAATTCGGTCTGCGTTTTAGTCGCGGTGGAGGCCCGATGATACGCTCTAATCCCAGCGGTGTTAGGCGTGTAGCCTACAGTATCAATGAAGACCAGCAGCTGCAGCGACAGTCTTGGGCCATCACTGGATCCACTAGGGATAGCGAGGGCAGTCGTTTGATTCTCCTCAATGGTGTGGAGGAAATTCTGCTCGAGCACCTGGCGCCAGATCATAGCTACGATCCGAATTGGCCCCCTCTAAATCAAGAAGTGAGTGTCCGTAGTTTGCCAAAAATGATTAGACTGACGATTGGGCTAGTGAATAAGACTGAGACTACGGTTCTGTTTCCAGGGGTGATCTCGAACTGATGAAAGATATCAATGGACAGCGTGGTTCGCAGCGCGGCGTCGCACTGTTAGCGGCACTAATACTCACCCTCGCGGTGGTGTTGGTGCTGAGTAATATTTTTTATCGCCATCAGATTGATGTTGCTCAGGCCGGTGCCTCGATGCATCGCGACCAAGCACTGCTGCTGGCTCTTAGCGGTGAGAGTTGGGCCGCCCAGCTGCTGTCTGATGCACAAGATGATCGCAGCGTTGATGAATTTGGTGAGGATTGGGCTCAGGCGATGCCGTTGCTTCCCGTGGAGGGAGGAATTTTGACCGGCTGTATCGCCGATATGCAAGCACGTATAAATCTAAATAACTTTGCTAGTTATGATGCGCCGACACTGCGGCTGGAGATGGACTCTGAGAATATGGGTGCGGCCAAAGTCTGGACCAAGTTGTTGGATATTCTTGAATTCCCTACAGATCCGGCCAGAGTAGCTAGGATCATTGATTGGCTCGATGCTGATTCTGCAGCCGTCAACTCTTGGGGCGCTGAGCAGCCGGATTATGACAACTTCAGTCCGCCGCGAGTAGTTGCCAACACGCGCGTTTCAGACGTTACTGAGTTGGCAGCGATCAGTGGTTATGAGATTTGGGAGGTGCAGCGTTTAGCGGCCTGGTCAAGTGCTCTGCCGAGTGATACAGCCATAAACATTAACACCGCATCAGACGAGATTTTACTGGCCCTTAGTGGCACCCTCAACGAGCCATTTGTCGATAGGGTGCTTGAGAATAGACCGTTTAACACGGTGGCTGACTTTCACGCGATGATTGCCAATGAGTTTCTTTTGGCCCCGGCGGACGTCTCTGCACGCTGGCCACCGCGTATCATTGATGTAAAAACCGATTATTTTGAGCTTTACCTGGACGTGACGTTAGGGGAGGCACATATCGAGTTAAAAAGTATAATGAGCCGTCGTGGATTGAAAGAACCAGTGGTTATCTCTCGATCGATAACGCTAGTGCCAGCCAGTCTGCCGGATAGAGCACCTGATAAGCTGTCAGCCGCCGAGGCCTTATTTGCCGATGAGGCACGAGATGAAGAGATCGACAGAACGGACGCTAATAAAATTGCGCCGGAACCCGCCTGTTTAATGATTGGGAAAAATAGTTAGATGAATGTTGACCATATCCACAACCTAGATCAGCGTCTGAGTGATGAGAGCGACCCACTCAAATCAATGGCCGGTGCCAATAGCCTAGCCATGGCTCTATGGGTTCCCTCTGAGCGGATCTCGATGCATCTAATCGATGTGCCGTCGGCGCCAGAACGTAAGTGGAGCGCACTGATTCCCTGGATGCTAGAAGACAGAGTTTTGCAGCCTGTCGAGACTATGCATTTCGTAATTAATCGCCATTCAGGTAACAACCAATTGCAGGTCATTGCTGTTAGCCATGAAGACATGCAGCAATGGCAGCAGGTTGCACACAATGCTGGTGTTGCAGTCAACCTAATGGTGCCTGACTTTTTAGCCTTACCTTATGAGTCTGGGCGTATCACTGTAGGCTGGCGAAACGGATTATTGTTGGTGCGCAGTGGCACTGACACTGGTTTTGCAGCCAAGCCGAACTTGGGTTGGGCTCTAATTGATAGTCTGTTGGCAGCCTCAAACATATCCCCACGGCTATCTATTTCACTGCCAGATGAAACCTTGGTGCCAGATCATCTTCGTGATCTGGCCGATATTAACGATGCCAGTATCGACTGGCAATTTGTGGATATGCCGATTGGCTTCAATCTGCTAACGGGAACATTTAAATCGGCGTCATCGGTTACCTATTCCAAGGGCTGGTTGCCCACGATAGGTTTGGCCGCGCTCGCTATTGGGCTGTTGGTGGTCTATTTGCAGATATCCTCCAATGCCCTAAGGATTAATGTGCAGGCTCTTGAAAAACAATCATTGAGCAGTTATAGCAGGCTGTTCCGTGGTCGCGCGCCTGAGGTTGCTCAGATTATAGGTTCCGCCGAACAGCGCTTGACTAAACTTCGTAAGCAAAAGGCTGCGATAGGTGCCGGGTCTATGGCCGCACTGGTTGCCATTGAAGATTTGATGACCGCCTGTAACTGTGATTTGCGATCGCTCAGTGCCGATGCCCAGGGCATCCGCTTGGAGATAGATAATGGCGCTAAGTTAAAGGCCAAGACGCTCAGTATTCCGGGTTACCAAATCGCCCTGACTCAGCTGCCCGATGGTGGCCCTGAGAGTGTTTTGTTAGTTGTTAGGCCCAACGCAGAGGCGATCAAATGAATGCATTAATTGGTCGGCTGCAAGATGGCTATGCGGGACTGCAGTCCCGTGAAAAGCGGTTTCTTTTGGGTGGTACGTTAATGCTTCTGTTAGCGCTGACCTATGTATTATTACTGCCGTTGGTAGAAAAGCAGCGTCAGTTTAATGACCGGCATGAGAAATTATTGCTACAGCTGTCCTGGTTGCAAGACCAGGCTGCGGTCGTCTCAGAGCTAACAAATAGCTGCACGAGCGCGGATACTGACGCCGTTCCACAGCGCGATGCCATTCTCCGTTTGGTGCGCCGTAATCAGCTAATTTTGGGTAATTTAACGCAACAGGTGCAGGGCTATTCCCTGAGCTTTACGAGCTCTGACGCTAACTCTATCATGCGAATGGCATACCAGGTCGCCTGTGAGGGGTTATTTATTACTCGCCTAGAGATCGCGGCAAGTGATGAATTTGGCTCACCATTTGCTGGCACTATGGAGATTACAGGTGTTGATTAGTAAAAAGATGTATCCACTACAACTTATACATACGGGCGTTGCGTTGACGTTAGTACTGCTCTGCCTCTACCTAAGTTTTTTGCTTGCCATGCAATTTAATGTTGGCAAGACCGTGGAGGCTAGCGTTACGTCTATTCAGCGCGCCAAGCCCCTGTATTGGGATTGGTTTCGCGGTGATTCTGCCGCGGCGGTTGTGGTTGTCGATCAGCGCGACAACCTAGCGGATGCTGCGATAGACGCTGAACTGCTTGGCGTTCTAATTACACAGAGTACGGCGTCTGCCACAGTAAAGTTTAGGGGCCGACGAGAAGAAGTTTTTCACAAGGGTGAGCAACTAGCCTCAGATACGACAATTATGGAGATTGAAGCCTATAGAATTGTCGTCAAGCAAAATGGTATCAACAAACAGGTGCTGCTAAAAAAGCCTGATATTATTATGGAAACCGAACAGTCGTCTCCTGAAGCCCAGAGCCCTGAGAGCGGCTTTGCTCTGGCTAATATGTTTGGTGCGGTGCCGGTCAATGTCTCGGGTGGATCTGGGCTAAAACTGAATAATCTCTCAGACGAGATGAAAATATTAGCGGATATCCGTGACGGTGATGTGGTCATTGCTGTGGACGGTATGGCTATGGGCGAGTTGATGGCCAATCCGGCTGCGTGGATGGGCTATAGTGGTTCGAGCAGCCTGCCCGTGACCTTGATCCGAGAGGGCCAAGAAGAAACTATCTATGTGAATGCCGCAAGCCTGTACGCTAAAATGTTACCGTAACTTGAATTCGATAAATACAATGAAGATGAAAGGATTAATCTCAAAATGAATATTCTTAAACAGCTGTATCATGTCACGGGCGCAACAATTGTCGCTCTGTGTATAGTTGCTGAGGTGTCAGCTGTAGAAAAGGTATCCGTTAATTTTCGCGATGCCGACATTCTTAGTGTTATTGAAAGCGTTGCTGAGATCACCGGCAAATCTTTTGTTATAGACCCCAGAGTTAAAGGGAAAGTCACCATTATCGCTCCCGAGCCGTTAGACGCATCGTTGCTCTATAAGGCCGTACTTTCATCGCTTCAGGTGCAGGGTTTTCAGGCGCAGGAAGATGGCGCAGTGGTGCGAATAGTGCCCTTTAATCAGGCCTTTAGTTTTGCGGGTGGCCAGGGCGAGAATCAGCTGCAAACGGAAGTGCTGCGGGTCAATCATGTGCAGGTGGCGACACTGGTACCCGTGTTAAAACCGCTGCTCAGCAATGGTGCGCGACTGCTAGCCTATGCCTCCAGCAATAGCCTCGTAGTCTCAGATATCCGCAGCAACGTGGTTCAATTGAAGCGCATTTTAAAACGACTCGATGATCCTGATACCACAGCCGTTGAGATCATCAGTCTTAAACATATCTCTGCCGGAGAGGCGGTACACATTGCCAGCCAGCTCAAACAGTTACAAAAGCAGGAGCTTTCGCTGGTTGAAGACGGGCTAAATAATCGCGTTATCGTCAGTGGTCCCGGTATCGCGCGCAAATCTTTTATTGATCTGTTAAAGAGTTTGGATATCCCGGCGACTAAGCAATCTGGCGTCGCGGTTATTCCACTTGATTTCTCGCGCGCGGCAGGGCTGAAGCCTATTATTGATGGCATGCTCAGTTCGGATGTATTTCTGCGCCTAGCCGGAGAGTCTGCCGGTGGTAAGAACAGTAAGGCCAGTTATAAAGTAGAAATTGATGAATTAAATAATGCGCTTATTATTGCGGCTCCCTCGGCGGTGATTCGGGAGGTTAGAACGGTAATCGCCGAGTTGGATGTCTCTCGACCACAGGTCTTAATCGAAGCGGTGATTGCTGAGCTTTCCGAATCGCAGGCAAAAACTCTCAGTACTCAACTTATTTATACTAGTCAGCAAAGAGGCGGTTATCTGACTAACTTTGATGGTGCGCTCGCCGGTCTGTTAGGCTTGGGTGCCAATGGTAGTGTCGAACCTGCTGCGCTTACTGCCGCTCTTAGCGCCTTGCCACAGACTACCTTAGGCATTGCGGGGGATTTTGACCGGCAGACAGGGAAGGGCATGGGTATTCTGATTCAGGCATTAAAAACTGATGGTCGTACGAACATTCTCTCTACGCCCTCGGTGCTGACACTCGATAATGAAGAGGCAGAATTGTCTGTGGGTGAAGAGGTGCCATTTCAAACCGGCAGCTTCACTAGTGGCAATAGTAACAACAACAGCGGCAACCCCTTCACGACGATTAATCGTGAAGAGGTGGGCCTAAAACTTAAAGTTAAACCACAGATCAGCAAAGGGGGTGCCGTGCGACTGGAGATTGAACAGGAATCATCAAAAGTCAAAAGTGGCGCACCCGGTTTGCAGACTACGTCAAAAAGTAGCATGAGAACCAACGTCATGATTCAGGATGGCGAGCTATTAATATTGGGTGGTCTGATTGAGGACAAAACGGATGGTTCCGCCTCCAAGGTGCCTATACTAGGCGATATCCCGCTACTGGGTAGGCTGTTCAGATCATCCCGTAAAATTGGTGAGCAGAGGGTGTTAATGATGTTTATCCGGCCTACCATTATCCGCACGCCGGAGGATGCCAAGAAGTTGTCGCAAAAGAAATTTGATCACCTGATTTATCGTGATCTCAAAGGCAAGAGACGTGGGCCGCTGACGGAGCAATTAGAAGCGTTTAAAGATAATGTCGACAGCGATACTGACGAGTAAATCGCTTGAGCATCTACCTACAACATTTTGGTTTAAAACGGGAGCCATTTTCAATTGTTCCAGATCCAGGATTTCTGTACCCCAGCAATCATCATCGCCAGGCTGTGGCCCATCTTAAATATGGCCTTGATCGGGAAGGAGGTTTTATCCTACTCACGGGTGAGGTGGGCACCGGAAAAACCACCTTAACACGTACCCTATTGACACGCCTGCCCGCTCATATCCGGGTCGCCTACGTGCTTAATAGTAAACTTGAGGTGACTGATGTATTAGCCAGTATCTGTGATGAGCTGGCAATCGATTTGACGGATATTCGCGGACTATCCTTTTCCAAAATATGTATTGATGCACTCAATCAAGATCTGATCACCAGCCATGCCGAGGGCCAGAAAACCCTAATTGTTATTGAAGAGGCGCAGAATCTCACGCCCGATGTATTGGAAATGCTGCGCCTGCTAAGCAACTTAGAAACCAATACGCAAAAGCTTTTATATATATTGTTGGTAGGTCAGCCGGAGTTACTCGATATTCTTGCCCTCAAGGATCTACGCCAATTAAATCAGCGCGTGGTTTCAAGATTTCATCTGTTGCCGCTAGAAAAAAAAGACCTCGCTAACTACGTAAACCATCGCCTGCATAGGGCCGGAGGACAGCAGCCACTGTTCAATAGTGCTAGCATATCGATGTTGTTCCGAAAGACCCAAGGCGTACCAAGACTGGTTAATTTAGTTTGTCAGCACGCACTGGTAGCCGCCTATTCTTTGGGTGCTAAGACAGTATCTCCAGCGCTGGTGAAAACTGCGGCCAGGGAGGTTCTCGGTAGCGGGAAAATCATTAAAACAGACAGATGGCGATTTGCCGTGATGGCCGCGTTACTCTTTGTCATCGGCGGTTTAATAATGCATTTCGTTGATAGCCCTGATATTTCGACGCCAAGGACTAATACGCCGCAGCTATTATTAGAGTCAGTAGAAAGGCTAGAATCTGAGGCTATCAATAACCCAAAGCCACAGGACTCAATTGCCAATCCATTTGTAGCTCTATTTGGACGTTGGTCAATTGATATTGGCCAGCTCTATTCAGAGGACGCTTTTTTTGCGCAGGCGGCCCACCAGAACTTGGGGGCTTTTAAAATGACTGCGGGTACCGTAGAGGCGTTACGCAGAGTCGATCGTCCTGGTATTGTCTGGCTCAAAGAGGAGTCGTTACTCAGAGTCTATCTGCTGACGGGTATTAGTCAGAGTAAAGTCATATTGACGGGTAGCCAGGGAATTAGCAGTATAGATCTACTACTTTTTACTGAGCGCTGGACCGGTAACTTTTTGTATCTATGGCAGCCTCCTCAGGGATTTAAACCGTTAAAGATTGGTAGTAAGAACCCCCAACTGGTGAGTTGGCTGCAGGACCAGTTAGCCAGTATCGACCAAACGGCCGAGCGCTTGGTGACTGGAGGTCTTTACACCAAAGCAATTGCCAATAAGGTTCGAGACTTCCAATCCGAGCAGGCGCTAAAATCCGATGCGATCGTCGGGCGCGAAACTATCATGAGACTCAATCAACTGACCAATGAATCAGTTCCTCGTCTCGATAAAGGTGACCAATAATGTCGTATATCCTTGATGCATTGCAAAAAGCAGAGCGTGACCGTCTGAGGGAAAACCCCAAAGAATTGGACGATATTGTGAGCGCTAACTGGAATCCTTATACATCCGACACAGAATCGATGTCGGTTAAAACACTCGGGGCGGTGGCGATTTTTTTGCTGCTCTTGCTCGGGGTTGGTGGTTATTTAATCTTGGCAAAACCGATTTCCGACTCGGTTGAGCCATTGGTAGTGGTTCCTGAGCAGGCTCATCCATCGGTGCTAGTAATCCCCACAACTACTCAAGAATTAAAAGTATCTCGGCCAATCTCGCTGCCAGTTATGGTCGTTTCTGGGCATATGTTTATTGCACAGGCCTCAGCGTCCAATAGGCTGTTCACCGGTCAGCGGACTCTCAAAGCAGGTGATCGAATAGACGAAAATTGGATACTTCTTACTATTGGCCCAGATGGCTTTAGAATTCGAAACGGTGAACGCACCGAATATTTACCTTACCGTTAGTTCAATGGGCGTCGACAACCGCCTCCGCATTCCGATCGAAGCGCTTAATTCGGCGATACGGAAACACGTCGACCACATAGCCGCTACGTATTTGATGCTGTAAATTAGTCCAAAAACTTACCTGATAGAGATCACTATGCATCTCTTCAAACATATTGCGCGCCTTAATATTGCCGGAGAAAAACAAGCGAAATTCTTCAGGAAAAATATCATCTGGACCCACCGTATACCAGGGCCCGGATTGCATTTCTTCCTGTTCGTTTTTGGGCTCTGGTATTTTTCGAAAATTACAGTCGGTAAGAAATGCAATTTCGTCATAGTCATAGAATACTACACGGCCATGACGGGTCACCCCAAAATTCTTTAACGGCATATCGCCGGGGAAGATGTTGGCGGCAGCTAGCTGTTTTATACAGTTACCGTACTCCTCCATTGCGCTGTACATTTCCTCATCACTCGCACTTTGTAAATAAATATTAAGCGGTGTCATATATCGCTCAGTATAAAGGTGCTTAATAACCAGTTTGTCATTTCGTATTTCAATCTGTGATGCAGCAACCTTTAGTAATTCTTGTATTAGCTCATCCGAAAATCTGTCTAAGGGAAAAATTAAATTATCGAATTCTTGAGTATCTGCCATTCGACCAATACGATCATGTCGTGATACCAGCCGATATTTCTCTCGCACAATTTGATGTGTAACCTCTTTGGGTGGAGCAAACTTATCCTTGATAATCTTAAAAACAATATTGTATGAGGGCAGCATAAATACCGTCATTACCATACCCTTAATGCCCGGAGCGACGATAAATTTATCCTCCGAGCTGTTAAGATGACCCACTAGTTGGCGAAAGAACTCCGTCTTTGCATGTTTGGGAAATCCCAGCGAATTATAAATTTCATAATCTAATTTTCGCGGCATTAGCTTTTTAAGAAAATGCGAATATTGATAGGGTAGCGGCGCATCGACCATAAAATGGTTGCGTGTAAAGCTAAACAGTACGCTGAGATCATCGGCGTTGAATATCGCCGTATCCACATATAGTTGGCCTTTTTCGGTATTTAGAAATACTAGAGCCAGCGGAAACTTGTTCTTGCCATCGACAACTCGGCCAACCATATAGGCCGCCTTACCTCGATAAAATGTCGACTCCAAAATATCAAACTTAATCGCATCTCGTGGGCCAGTGATTTTCGGAACTACCTCTTGATTAAACACATCCATTATGCAGTCAAGGTCTAAGTCAATATCTTCGCCAGGCAGAGAGAATTCAGACTCCTTAAGAATCCTTCTAAAGGTATCACGAAATCCTTCGCCTTCGTAACGGACAAAAATACTGTATTCGGCAGCTGGCGCTTCAATCAATTGGGAAGACAAAACGTAGATAATATCGTCATCAATTTTGTCATGATCATGCAGGTCGCTGAAGACAGAGTTAAAAAAAGTCTCGGCAATTTCAAAATTGGGAAAGTTAAAGACTAGCTGAGTATAAGCGATCTTAGCTTCCCGCCACAGTTCGAGATTGGCCAGATCCTTATTTGTGACCATACCCAAATACTGCACCGTCTGTGCGACTTTTAATTTATACAGTTCAAGACGATCGACGTTAGCTTGCTGCACTCCATGCCAGTCGGCTTTTTCAAAGCGCGCCTTGGCGCTGAGTGTGGAGTTGAGGTAGTCGGCGAAGTAACTGCGAAAGCCATTGAGGATGGTTTTCGCCATCCGCCGCGCTGTCGAGTTATGAATCAGTGCTTGCATAGCTGCATCTTCTTTAACTTAGGAGTTTTTTGAGATTATCCAACTGCTGTTGGTTGTGTTCTCGGCTAGCAGGTACTGCTGAATATTCCGGTAAGGCATCGGGCGCCTCGATAGTCAGTTCTTCACCGCGCATCACTCGCTCGCAGTACTGCTGATAGATTTCGCCAAAGGGAGCAAAGGCTTTTGATTCAATACTATTCGCCAAAAAATACCAGCCACAGTCTCGGCCAGAGAGGTATACCGCAGGATGTGACCAGCGTTGCTCGGCTTTGGGGCTAGGTTTATTGCAGACTTCTTGGTACGCTTTGCGTAGGGTTGGCAGCCCGGCTGGCATCCCAACTATTTTGCAGGCACTAAGCATTTTATGTAATGTTGGCAAATATTCGCTCTCAGCGATGATTTTCTCTGCAGCCTTAAGAATGGTTTCCGCAGAGAAATCTCCAACCTTATTTAACCAGAGTTTTTTGGCGAGATTCTCAGATTTTGGATTGTCACCAAAGGCACTGAAATACTGATTGTGATAATTTACACGAAACAGCGCAAAAATCTGATTGATAGCATCAATCAGCTGCGGACTAGCAGGGGCCGATTTAGGAAGCCCAGCTTCGGTCGGAGAGAGCGTCGATGATGTTGCGATCCCTGATACGACCTTTTGAATAAGATCCTTGCTGTTTGCCATCTGTTTCACTCTCTGACTGTGGTTGATTGTGTCTGGCCCACTGGCGCTTCACATACTGTAAAAACTTTGTGCTCCAAGATGCATGGGGCGTCCCATTTTCCTGCCAGTAGAGGACAAATTCAGGAATACCCCGCTGCGCAAACTGACGATCTATGTTGGCCATTTGCAGTACGTCATAGACAGATTCTTTTGGTTGCCACTGCGCGGGCATGGGACGTGGCATTGCATCCTGTTCCATTATGCCTGTGTAAAACTGCCATTGTCGGCGCACATGCTGAATAAATTTTGAATCCCAGGTATTGGAGACATCACCACGGTCTCGCCAATAAAGAATAAACTCAGGTACGGCGTCATCTATAAAATTGGGGTTAATGCCGCCCTTGGTAATTAATATATCGAGGGCATCTTTTGAGGGCCGCCATTCACCCGTCAGTGATACTTCGAGACTACGGCGACGATTGGTTGACTCGGCCTGCTGCCACTGACGCCAAACTTCTTTGATATATTTTGATTCCCAGCTATGGCGAGGGACATTGCGCTCACGCCAATAGGCGACAAACTGCGGTATCTGTTGATCAGCAAAGGCCTTGGTGACACCCAATTGGGCTAACTGGCGCAATGCGTCAGAACTGGGAAGCCAGCTGCCACCGATAGTTTTTGCAGCATGGGGGATCTGTGGCGCCGATGCAGGGGCCATTGACTTATTGACTGGCTGAGGCTGTTTATAGGTCAGCTCATTAAAGGCAAAGCGAAAGTCCAGCTGTTCTGAAAATGGACTGCCACCGATCAGTAAAAGACCTTTTTCATGGAGGCTTGCAGATAACCTGCGAATGTCGGCTTCATGCCAAAAAGGTAGCAGAGCCAAAAGCTTACTGGCGGAGACGGTAACCCAGTCAAAACCACTGCTCTGAATAGGGTTGCCGTGGACCATACATTCCTGCAGCACCTGCAAGAATACTGTCTCCTCTAAGCCGATAGTCGCGGCCAGAGTGGGAGAGATAACAATTGTTTTTTCAGGTATGAATGACATCGGAATACTTTAGCAGAAAGCTCAGTGATGAACGACATAATCATGGTGATTGGGGAATTTTTACGTCGCCCAGCCGCCACTTACTGGAAACACCTGTCCGACAAAGCAGTCGGCGGCATCAGAGCACAGGTAGGCTGCAAACTGCGCGTCTTCCTCCATAGAGACCAACCGGCCCAACGGGACTTCGCGTCGCAGTCTCTCTTGAAAGGTAGACTTAGCCTTGATCTCTTCTGGGAAGTAGGTGGGATTGTCGACAAAATTCTGTGCTATGCCATTGAACTGAATACCCTGAGGTGCGAGCTCTACGCCTGCCGCCTGCACGTAGGCTAACTGCGCACCGCGTGCGGCACTATAGGTAGATGCTCGTTTCATACCACGCAGTGCAGCTGCACTGCCCATCAGCAAAATTTTGCCTGACTGCCGCGCCAGCATCTGCGGCAATAGGGCGCTGACGAGCCGCGGCATGGGGTCAACGAGAGCCTTAAAGGCGGCTGACCATTCCAAGTCTTCGACGTCCTGTACCCGGGTAAACGGCGCGGGAACAGCCAAATTAATCACCAATACGTCTACATGGCCCGCGGACCTCACGATCTCAGCAGGTACATTGGCATTGTCCAGTAGCTGATTATTGGCAATTACGGTAGCCCCCAGAGTAGCGAATACTTTACACAAAGAGGGTCCCATAAAGGTCTCAGCTTGGGTAATCAATATACGTTTTCCGTCTAGGCTAGTGCTCATAAGGATGTATTCCCATTGTAACTGGCGGCTAAACTATCCAAAGCTGAGCCTGAGAGCCGGTTGACCGTCCAGTCATTCATAGGTTCAGCCCCAACAGATTGGTAGAAATCTTTGGCCGGTTGGTTCCAGTCCAGCACCCACCATTCAAGGCGTCCGCAGTTTCGTTTCAACGCCAGAGCGGCGAGATAGCTAAGCAGTTGTCTGCCAAATCCTTTGCCGCGCATTTCAGGCTGAATATAGAGATCCTCAAGATACAGCCCCGGACGCGCCAGAAACGTCGAATAATTATGAAAGAACAAAGCGAAGCCCACGGGTATATCCTGACTTTCAGCGATCATCACTTCGGCGTGCCGCGTATCGCCAAACAGAGACTGTTCTAAGGTTGGTACGTCGGCGATTACCTCATGCAGCAGCTGCTCGTAGTCAGCGAGTTCCCGTATAAAGCGCAATACTAAGGGACAGTCGTCAATAATTGCCGGGCGAATATTAAGGTGGGTATTATTGGCTAATGGCATAGTTAATGGGCCGTTGGGATTTGAGCCTGTATCTTAGCGTTGACTAGCTATTTTTAGCACTGTACATAACAACAGTAATAATATTTAATAAAGGATATGAAATAAGCCCTTTTGAGGAGGATCGGTTTGAGTAGTAAGACAAAGTTGGCTTATGTGTGTAATGACTGTGGGGCTGACTATCGAAAATGGCAGGGGCAGTGCACTGAATGCAATGCTTGGAACTGTCTCTCTGAGGTGCGCTTGGGTCCGTCGGTTGGCGGTGGCAAGGTGCTGCGCCCCGGATTTGCTGGAGCTGTGGACAGTTCTATTAAAACTCTGGCTGAAATCGCTCTCGATGAAGTCCCGCGCATCAGTACCGGGACTAGCGAGTTAGATCTGGTGTTGGGTGGTGGGCTGGTTGCCGGCTCCTGTATCTTACTCGGGGGCGAACCAGGGGCAGGTAAGAGCACTCTGCTGCTGCAAACCATGTGCAAACTAGCAGAGCAGCATTCGGCGTTGTACGTGACTGGAGAGGAATCGCCTCAACAGGTGGCCATGCGTGCTAATCGTCTAGGTTTACCGACCAATAAACTCGAGATTATGGCCGAGACGTCGGTGGAAACTGTGTGTGCGATTGCTGAGCATAAACGTCCCAAAATTCTTGTGGTCGATTCTATTCAAGTAATGCATCTTGAAGATATAACCTCCGCGCCGGGCAGTGTTTCTCAGGTGCGGGAAAGTGCCGCGCTACTGGTGCGCTTTGCTAAGCAGACGGGCACTGTGCTCATCTTGGTGGGCCATGTAACCAAAGATGGTTCACTGGCGGGCCCCAAGGTTCTCGAACATATGATTGACTGTTCGTTAATGCTAGAGGGTTCCAGTGACAGTCAGTTTCGCACGTTGCGCAGCAACAAAAATCGCTTCGGTGCGGTTAATGAGTTGGGGGTGTTTGCCATGACTGACAAAGGACTTAAGGAGGTATCCAATCCTTCGGCGATCTTTCTGCAGCGCGGAGAAGAGGTTTCATCCGGTAGCGTGGTCATGGTTATCTGGGAGGGCACAAGACCCCTGCTAGTCGAGTTACAGGCGTTAGTTGATGATAGTCATCTGGGTAATCCAAGACGAGTGACCGTGGGCTTGGATCACAATCGTCTATCGATGCTGCTGGCGGTGCTTCACCGGCATGGCGGCATTGCCGTGGGCGATCAGGATGTTTTTGTCAATGTGGTTGGTGGTGTTAAGGTACTTGAAACCAGTGCAGATTTGGCCCTGATACTTTCAGTGATCTCGAGTTTCCGTGATGCTCCCCTGCCTCAGGATCTTGTGGTCTTTGGCGAGGTGGGCCTGGCGGGCGAGATTCGTCCGGTCGCCAATGGGCAGGAGCGGCTGCGCGAGGCGGCTAAACATGGTTTTACACGCGCTATTGTAGCGGCGGGCAATGCACCAAAGCAGCCGATTAAAGGCATGACGGTGATACCCGTTCGCAGGGTGACTGAGGCCTTGGAGGCGCTTTGACGCCAATACTTGTCTAGGCCGTGGTTAAAATTGAAATTGCTTCCGGTTCCCGCAGTAGGGGCTGAATATAAGCCAGTGCTTTCTGGCGTTCGTCAGACTGATACCAAACTTTCCAGTCTGCTAGATTGTCCATCTGTATCAAGGTGTAGCGAATCTTGCTGTCGTTTAGATCCTTAAAAGACTTACTGGAAATAAAGCCTTTGGCTGGCACCGCAGCCTGAATAATTTTTCGTGAAAATTCCTCATAAGTGCTCTCCATTTCTGACGCGAGCACGCGTTTTATCAATACAGCTAACATTTATTTTTGACCCTAACGTAATCACCACTGTGGGCGTAAGATTACCATGCCGATTATATTTTTGTTAGTGTTCGAGATTGACATCAAGTGCCGAGGTGCGTAAATTACGCCTCTTGCTTCGGCAATAGGTTCTCGCGCTTGACTAGCTTCGGTTTGGTTAAGTAAGAGTGAAATGGGAAATCGGTGCGCTATGCCATATATTGGTAAAAAAGTAATTCCGATACTGCCCCCGCAACGGTAAATAAGAATGTTTTGCTGTATGACCACTGTGCGATTTTTGGCATGGGAAGGTAGCTAAACAGAGACGCTAAAAAGCCTCTCACTTATGAGTCCGGAGACCGGCCTATCGCTATGCAGACAAACCGCGGGGTGCGGTCTTGTGCTGATTGACTGTCTCTGTCAGTTTTCTCGCACGCCCCCGTAAATTTACCTTCAGTCGCTCGGGTGTGAGTGCAAGAGAACCTAAAAATGAAAAATATTTATTCTATGGCGACAGTTGCTACTGTTTCGCTGCTATGTGCATTACCTTTTGCTGTCCAAGGGCAAACTGCCCAAAAAACTGAGATTGAAGAGGTGCTGGTCAGCGCCTCTTTAATACCTATTGCCGCCTCGCGCTCTGCTAATGCGATCACTGTGATCGACAGCGAGCACCTTAAAAACCGCGCTGCGCTGAGTGTTAGCGACTTGCTGCGGGATGTGCCAGGACTTGCTGTAAGCCGCAGTGGTGTGCAGGGTTCGGCGACTCAGATCCGTGTTCGTGGTGCCGAAGCCAACCACCTGTTGGTGCTTATCGATGGCGTCGAAGCCAATGATCCATCTCAGAGTGATGAGTTGAATTGGGGCACCTTAAGTGCCGCTGATATTCAGCGTATCGAGGTGATTCGCGGCCCCCAAAGTGCCATGCGCGGCAGTGATGCTATGGCTGGTGTGGTAAATATTATTACCCGCCGTGCCGATCAGCTTCTGAGTGCTGGTCTTTTTACTGAGATCGGCAGCTTTGGAACTCACAACAGTGGTTTCAGTATTGGTAGCAAACAGGGTGACTTTGATGGGCGTCTGGGTGTTAACCATATTGAAACCGAGGGTGAGAATATATCTCGAACTGGTACTGAAAAAGACGGCTACAAGAATACTAATGTGAACCTCAATGCTGGCTGGACGGTTAACGATGAGCTGCGACTTTCCTTTGTCGCACGTCAGTCTGATGGCATGAATGAATTTGACTCAGACATGGATTTTGACGGGGTTGTTGATGATCAGGATATGGTATCTGAATTCCGCAATAGCACTATGGGTGTACAGGGCGACTATGTTTCTGCCAGTGGCCGCTTCCAGCAGAAGTTGGTGATCGCGCAATCTAACAATGACAACGAAGCCTTTGATACTGGTGTGCTAGGAACTTACACATCATCAACTAAAGATCAATATCAGTATACTGGTTCAGTTTTTTGGAATGAATCCTCACAGCGTCTGTCTGTGCTGGCGGAGCGCGAAGAGGAAGATTTTCAGCAGCGTGGTGCAATTAATGATTATGGGATTTTTGGTGTCTACGACCCCAATCAGGATCGCAAGCGCGACACTAACAGTATTGCAATCGAATACCGCGGCGATGTTTCCGACAGGCTGAGCCTTGCAGCCAGTGCACGTTATGACGATAACTCAGAGTTTGATAGTGCCAATACCTTTAGAGTTGAAGCGGTTTATCAACTCAACGACGGCACTCGTCTGCGCAGCGCCTATGGTACCGCGATTAAGAACCCGACTTTTACTGAGCGCTTTGGTTTCTATACTAACTTTATCGGCAATCCCAACTTAGAACCTGAAGAATCTGCTAGTTGGGAGCTGGGTATTGATCAGATGTTGTTTGATAACAGTTTGACCTTATCGGCGACACTTTTTGACACTGAGCTTAAAAATGAAATCAATGGCTCTGCTCTCGATCCTGTCACATTTGGCTATACCGCAATTAATAAAGAGGGTAAAAGCCAGCGCCAGGGTGTTGAGTTAACGGCTATTGGAACCCTAAGTAGCAGGCTTTCTTTGAATGCCGCATACACCTACACCGATTCTGTTGAGTGGGATGCGGAAAATGCTGTTTATATCGATGAAGTGCGTCGTGCCCGCCATATCGCAAGTTTAAACTTGGCTTGGCAGGCGATGGATAGCCTGCATATTAATGCCAATGTACAGCACAATGGCTCTCAAACTGATGTGGTATTCCCCAATATTGTGGATTTAGACAGTTATACCTTGGTCAATCTTAACGTTAACTTCAGTGCTACCGAAAAGCTAGATGTCTATCTTCGTTTAGATAATCTGTTTGATGAAGACTATGAAGAAGTCTTCAGCTATCAAACGCTGGGATTCGGCGCTAGCCTCGGTGTGCGTTTCAGTTTATAGATGACTCCTCCTCTAGCTAAAGAGATCAAGCGAGTTTTGCTGTCATGGAGCAGCGGTAAGGACTCGGCTTGGACTCTGTATCATCTGCAGCAGGATCCAATGGTTGAGGTGGTGGGCTTGCTCACCACCTTTAACGGGGAGTTCAATCGCTCGGCGATCCATGGCGTGCGCCGACAGTTGCTGCGCTTGCAGGCAGAGGCCGCGGGATTGCCACTGATCGAAATACCACTGCCCTGGCCCTGTTCTAATGAACAGTACGAAAGCCTTATGGATACTGCCTTGGATAATGCTAGAACTCAGTTGCATATGGATGCTATGGCGTTTGGTGATCTTTATCTGGAAGATATACGCAGCTATCGCGAAACGACGATGCAGGGCACAGGCCTACAGGTAATGTTTCCCCTTTGGCAAATTCCCACTGACCAACTGGCACGACAAATGATTGCAGGGGGCCTTAAAGCGGCGATTACCTGCCTTGATCCACGTGTGATGCCTGAGCATTTTGCTGGTGCTCAATTCTCTACTCAATTACTCGAAGAGCTGCCAAAGGCTGTTGATCCCTGCGGTGAAAACGGCGAGTTCCATACTTTTGCTTGGGATGGTCCTATGTTTAGCAGGCCCATCGCCGTAGTTGGCGGTGAGGTTGTTAAGCGCGACGGCTTTGTCTATGCTGATTTACGTTTGGAGGAAGACGCATGAAAATAGTCACGTTACTACCCAGTGCTACCGAGTTGGTCTGCGGCCTAGGCCTTCGGGAGCAGCTGGTGGGCGTCTCTCACGAATGTGACTATCCGCCTTCAGTGGTGGGTCTGCCGATTCTAACTAGTTCGAGAATTCCCGAGGGACTGAGCAGCGCTGAAATCGACAAATTGGTTACTGATCAATTAAAAAATGATCAGGCGCTCTACGATCTTATTATGCAAACCCTGATAGATTTGGCGCCAGATCTGATAGTGACCCAGGCACTCTGTGATGTCTGCGCGGTGTCGGGAAATGATGTGGCCAAGGCGATTGGCAGTCTGCCGGGGAATCCCCTGGTGATCAATCTAGAGCCGATCTGCCTGGACGATGTTCTCGAGACCGTGACCCTGTTGGCTAAGGCGGCCAATACGGAAGAACAGGGTAAAACCTATGTTGCCGAGCTGCGTGGTCGTATAGATCAGATTGATAAGCGCTCCCAGACTATTGCTTTATCCGCCAAGCCCAGAGTGGCTCTGTTAGACTGGCTCGACCCGCTGTTTGATGGCGGCCACTGGAGTCCGGAAATTATTGATCTGGCGGGAGGTATTCCGGTGTTCGGCGACAAACGCGAGCCATCTCAGCGCCGTGATTGGCCCGAACTGATCGATGCCGCGCCCGATATTATCTTTATTGCCCTCTGCGGTTTTAATGTTGAGCGTTCCCTACAAGATGTAGAGTCTTTCTTGATGGCAGAGGGCTTTTTCGAATTGCATCGGCGTGCTGGAACTCAGGTGTATCTTGTGGATGGCAATGCTTACTTTAGTCGACCCGGTCCACGCTTAGTTGACGCCCTAGAAATTATGGCCAATGCGCTACACCCAGATACTCACCCGCTGCCAGCAGGGTTGGATGCGGCGTTTAAACAGAACTAGTTAAAAGTAAAATTAAAAGAGAAAAGATTCTTATGAATGAAGAACAAGATAAAAAACAGCAGTCCCATCAAAAGAAGATGGAAAAGCTTAAAGACAATGTCGATGCGACTATTGCAGCGGCAAGCACTGAACGCGGCGTAGGAATATTGCTTACGGGCAATGGTAAAGGTAAGTCGAGTTCTGCGTTTGGCATGGTGATGCGCGCGCTCGGTTATGGTTATAAGGTGGGTGTAGTTCAGTTTATTAAAGGTCAGCAGTTATCCGGTGAAGAGCTCTATGTGCGAGACAACTGTCCCCAGGTGACCTTCCACCAGATGGGCACGGGCTTTACTTGGGATACGCAAGATCGCTCGGGTGATATTGCCGCAGCAAAAACAAGCTGGACCATTGCTGAAATAATGCTGGCAGATGATAGCTACCATCTTGTTGTGTTGGATGAGCTGACCTATATGCTGAGCTTTAAATATCTTGATCAGGAATTAGTTTTAAACGCGTTGCAAAACCGCCCAGAAAACCAATCAATCGTGGTTACTGGTCGTGGTGGCGGATCGGCACTGTCTGACTGGGCCGACACAGTGTCCGAAATCAAAGATGTTAAACATGCCTATAATTCTGGAGTGATGGCTCGCAAGGGCGTGGACTTCTAATTGCGACGACTTTCGGCGCCATTTGTTATCAGCCTGCTGGCTTTAATGCTGCCATTGGTAGTGTTATTCGCTCTGGGTACAGGCACCGTTAATATTTCCATTGCCGATATTTGGCAGGCAATCATGGGGTTGTTTTCCAATGACAGTTCCAGCTCTAGTTTCAGTTCCAGTAGCCAGATTCATACCATCCTATTTGATATTCGCTTGCCGAGAATTTTATTAGCTCTCTGTCTTGGAGTTATTCTGGCCATTAGTGGTGCGGTGATGCAGGGGCTGTTTAGAAATCCTTTGGCAGACCCGTCTCTCATCGGTGTATCTGGCGGAGCCTCGGTGGGTGCCAGTATCGTTATTGTTATGGCGGGCGAATGGATTCAAAGCGGTTCGGCGTTGGGTTTGTCGGCGGTGGCTGTGGGCGCCTTTGTCGGCGGGTTTATAGCGACTATTTTAGTGTACCGCCTGGCTACCTCGGAGGTTGGTACCTCAGTGACCACCATGTTACTAGCGGGTATTGCCATAGGGGCGATTGCCGGTGCGCTGAATAGCCTGCTCAGTTATTTTGCCGACAATGATATGTTGCGCCAGATAAGTCTGTGGCAGATGGGCAATTTAAGTACCGCCAACTGGTCGCGTGTTGCCATGGTCGCCGCGGTTGCTGCGTTACTAGGGGGTCTTTTCCCGTGGGACAGTCGCGCGCTCAATGCCCTGTTGTTGGGCGAGTCCGAAGCGCGCCATCTGGGTATTGATGTGCAGCGCGTAAAGCGGCGACTCATTGTTTTAACTGCTCTGGGTATTGGTACCTCAGTGGCGATGGCGGGTATGATTGGATTTGTCGGCCTGATTGTTCCCCACGCAATCCGTTTATTGATTGGCCCAGATCACCGTTGGCTGCTGCCCGGTTCAGCCCTAGCTGGCGGCCTTCTGTTAATTATTGCCGATAGTCTAGCCCGTGTTGTGGTGGCACCGACAGAGTTGCCCACGGGTATTTTAACGGCACTGTTGGGCGCGCCATTCTTTGTTGCGCTGCTTATTCAACGGCGCAGGGAGATTTAGCCGTGGCACTGATGGCAGAAAATATCTCCCTGCATATCTCCGGCTTTAACCTACTGCGCAATGTCAGTATGCGTGTCGAGCCGGGAACGGTAACCGCCATTGTTGGCCCTAATGGCGCCGGTAAATCCAGCCTACTGAAAGTATTGACCGGTGAGATGACAGCGTCTACTGGCCATGTAAGTCTCAATCATCAGCCTCTAAATGCCTGGGCGCTGGGGCAAAAGGCTAAGATGCTTGCGGTATTGCCTCAGCATACGGTGTTAAATTTCCCCTTTACTGCTAATGAAGTGGTCGCTCTTGGACGTATTCCTCACCAGACAGGCATCCTTAAAGATGAGCTTATTGTTGCTGATGCTCTAAAAGCGGTGGATGCCAATTATCTGCAGAAACGCTTTTACACCCAGATGTCAGGGGGTGAAAAACAGCGGGTACAGCTGGCGCGGGTGCTGGCGCAAATTTGGGAGCCCACCCAGCTTGGCGACCAGTTTCTGGTGCTGGATGAGCCTACCTCTGCCTTTGATTTATCTCATCAAAAATTAACGTTAGAAATTGTCCGTGGTTTGGCAGAGCAGGGCACCGGCGTTGTTATGGTGCTGCATGATTTAAATTTGGCCGCTCGATGCGCGGATAATCTGGTGGTCTTTGATAGTGGCACCATTGCCGCGCAGGGTTCCCCAGAAGAGGTATTAACTGAAGAGTTAATCAGTCAGGTATTTGGCGTGAAGTCGATTATTGCCAAGCATCCGGTCACTCAAAAACCGCTGGTAATCACCTAATGCCACGAATTTTATTATGGGCTCTGCTGCTCCCAAGTTTCTTATCTTCCAGTCTGCTCTTCGCTCAGGGTGCCGTTGCTAGCAAGGTGGGAGAGGTCTCTGCTGTCGATGACCAGAGTAATTTGGTGGTATTACCGGGCCCAGCACAGCGGATTATTAGTTTGGCGCCCAATCTTACCGAAGTCCTGTTTTATGTGGGTGCAGGTGAACAGATTGTTGGTGCAGATGAGTACAGTAATTACCCTGAACAGGCAAAGGCTATTATTCGTGTTAATAACCATGCTGTGGCTAACTATGAGTTGATACTATCCCTTGAGCCGGATCTGATCGTGGCATGGGAATCGGGCAATGGCGAGCAGATTATTGGCCGCATTCGAGAGTTGGGTCTGCCCCTATTCGTACTCGAAACAAGAAAAATGGATGCAATCCCCAACCTATTTAGCCGGCTTGGTCGTCTAACTGGCCATGATGAAATCGCGGTACAAAAGGCTCTGGAGTTTACTCAAAGGCTCGAAGGGTTGCGAGAAGCTTACAGTGACCAGCCAGCTGTAAGAACCTTTTATCAGATATGGAACGATCCATTTATCACCCTTAATGGCGAGCATCTGGTCAGCGATGTTATTGAGTTATGTGGTGGGATTAATATATTTGGTGAATCCATTCCCCTCGTACCCTATGTTAATATCGAAGCCATCATGGCTGCTGACCCGCAGGTAATTATTGCCAGCGGCAGCACTAAGAATAATGAACAGTGGCGGGATAGTTGGAAAGATTGGCAGGGCATCTCGGCTGTAACTAGCGGCGACATCTACCTTATTCCCCCAGACTTAATGCAGCGACATTCCAACCGTATTCTAGATGGCGCGGAATATATGTGTGACTTCTTACAGCGTGCAAGAACAGCAGGCTAGATATTATTGCTTAAATCTAGGATGCTCTCTATAGCCCGCGCACCTCAGACAATTCGTGTATCCGAGCTAACTGTTGCACCTCTTGTGACTCTCGCACTTCAGGTGCCTCGCGCTCCTCCCGTAAAAAAACCTCAGGCATAAAAAAGCCGCTAACAGTGGCAGCGGCTTTAAGTGTCCCTTTTTTCACCCTGCTAAATCTAGTTACAGCAGTTGCGTTCTGACAATTATAATTATTCTCCTTGTATTCCTATTATAGGTCATAGCCTCTCTCATTATGCTCTACAAGATCAAGACCGCTTGTTTCGCTTTCTTCATCGATACGCAACACTAGCAGCTTATCGACAAGTTTCAGGAGAATAAAAGTGACTATGGCTGTATAGGCGAACGTCGCGGCAATCCCTAGGAGCTGAACCTGCAGCTGGCTAGCCATATTCATGCCCTCGTTGTAACCCTGGCCACTGAACACACCCAACGCGTCAGAGGCGAAGATCCCCGCATAGAACGTGCCCAATATACCGCCGACACCATGTACGGGGAATACATCCAAAGAGTCATCAATTTTCCAGCGCTGCTTGATCGCCTGCGTGGCGTAGTAACAGACAATGCCCGCGCTAAAGCCAATCACCAGCGCCCCACCCGGGCCGACATAGCCAGACGCTGGTGTAATAGTGCCTAGCCCTGCAACCATACCAGTAACAATACCTAGAACTGAGGGTTTACCGTATTTTATCCATTCCATAGTCATCCATGCCAATGAGCCTGCAGCGGCAGAAATGTGCGTAACCAGCATGGCCATGCCCGCATCACCATTGGCGGCTAAGGCAGAGCCGGCATTAAAGCCAAACCAGCCAACCCAGAGCATGCCGGCACCCGTCACGGTCATAGTCAGGTTGTGTGGAGGCATTGCCTGCTGTGGGAAACCCTTGCGGTTGCCCAGCACCAGTGCCGCAACTAACGCGCCAACACCTGCCGTAATATGGACAACAGTACCGCCAGCAAAATCTAATAAACCCATTGAACCCAGCCAACCGCCACCCCAAACCCAGTGGGTAATAGGTGCGTATACAAGCACTAGCCAAAGTGTACTAAACAACAACATGGCGCTAAAGCGCATCCGTTCAGCAAAGGCTCCCACAATCAGCGCGGGTGTAATAATGGCGAAGGTCATTTGAAACATAGCGAATACTGACTCCGGTATATCGCCAGCCATTGAGTCTTCAGTTATCTGGGCCATGAATATATTGTCCAGATTACCTATCCAAGCGTTCATGCTTCCGCCATCACCAAATGCCAGACTATAACCTAGGGTAAACCAGACAATAGAGGCCACGCAGGTGATTGCAAAGCACTGCATCAGGACTGAGAGAACATTTTTAGACCTGACTAAACCACCATAAAACAGTGACAGGCCGGGGATGGTCATAAACAATACAAGTGCCGTTGAGGTTAGAATCCACGAGGTGTTTGCCGCGTTTAAATCATCGGCAAAAACCGGCATGGATAATATGGAGATAATCATTGCCAGAATGCCTTGAGCGATGAGTCGAGTACTGAAAAACATATAATTCCCTTAGAATATAAGCACCATGTTGGTGCGCAAAAAATAATTAACTAGTTACACTTGCACCATCGTCGATCAGAAAAGCCGTTTATAGGCCGTGAATATCGATCTATATACCAGTTAAAGCAATAATTATGCCGTGACCAAACCTAGTGCGCTCTTTTGTTGCAAGACGGCTGAAATTTGGTAGTTACTGTTCTATAGATTCCTGAATTTAATCGGACTTTTGAATATCCTTCCAGCCAACTTCTACTCCGGAAGTCGATTGAAGTAGTGTCAATCGTTTGATTTGGAGGTACTAATTCTATTCCAAGACTGCGGGCTGATGGTGTGAGATGCTGTGATCGAGCTCAAGCTCAAAATGACGATCGGCAGCTCAGGCATTCTCTGGTTAAGGTGCACATCCAAAAATTTCAGGATCGGCGCTGCAATCACTGGACATTTTGGCTCGAATGGGCCTTTAATATCCCCCTATTAGCGGACTTATGCTGCTGTGACTAATAAGGTATATTGCATTGTTTAAACGTACGTTGGGTACCATATCGTTGTTGGCTCTGTTGGGTGGCTGTGCATCAAATTTTGTTCCTGCCGATGTCGGACCCGATGGCAAATATATAGGCTGGCACTGTGAAGGCGATGTGACCTCTAAGCAAAATTGGCGCTGTGATCAAAAGACCCTAAAAGATGGGCTTGTTATTCAATCAGCCACGGAGCTTACGCCGCCGGCCGTCATTACTGAATCTAAGGCTGTGTCAGAAGAGCCAGTGCAGGCGATTATTTTAGACTCTGGGATGCCGGCATCGCCGCCCGCGTATCAAAGTAGTGGTTATACTATCCAGCTCGGGGCATACGCTAATGCCCAAATCGCAGCTAAAATAGTTGATCAGATGGCAGTTGATGGCGATATGAATGTGGTTGCGGTACTCTCCAGTGGGAAGATATTCAGCGTTATTTTGTTAGGTCATTACCCGTCGCGTGTGGCGGCGAAAGTAATTGCCGACCGCTTGACTTCGCAGCAACCGGGGATACGTTATTGGATTCGATCAATGAGGTCCGTTCGTGATGCCGCTGTCGAATAAAAATTCTCTTGCGGCACGTCTGCAGGCAATGGCAGATGAGGGTCGCTCGTCTGCTAGAACTTTGTCGCATCAGCTAGCGCCGGCGGATTATGGTCAGCTGAGTCAGCAGCTTGCAGCGTTGATTATTGGCGAAAAAGACCGGGTAGCCAATTTAGCCAACTGTGCTGCGTTGCTGTGGCAGGGTATGCCAGCGATTAACTGGGTGGGGTTTTATTTGCTGAAACGCAATACATTGGTGCTGGGCCCCTTCCAGGGAAAGCCAGCCTGCACACGCATTGAAGTAGGTCGTGGAGTCTGTGGACTGGCTGCACAAATGCTTAAAGCGGTGATTGTTGGTAACGTGCACGAGTTTCCTGGGCATATCGCCTGTGATATCAGCTCAAAATCCGAAATTGTTTTGCCGCTCATTCTCGATGGCAGGCTCATCGGTCTATTGGATATTGATAGCCCCGAGGTTGATCGATTTGATCATGTCGATCAGCAGGGATTAGAGGGGATAATTCAGATTTTGATCGCGCAGATTTAAAGAATGTCACTGAACAGAAAAACGGTATTTGGGACTTATTATGACGGCAAGAAAGCCACTTCAGTTAGACCTTATATTTAGGGCCTTCAAATACACGATTTATGCAGTACTGGCGCTGAACATACTGTTATTCTTTCAAGAGGAGAGTCTGGCGACGGCGAAAACTTTTAGTCAGGGAATTAATCTTGAGCAGATTATTCATGGTTTTGCGGCCACTATTGATACTGCCGCTTGGCTAGTCTTGCTGTTGATTTTTGAGTTAGAAACCTCAATATTAGACGATGGTACACTGCGCAAACCCAAGGTACAGTTCTCCCTAATGAGTCTACGAGTATTCAGTTATGGCTTAATTATTTACGCCCTATATGGCTATTTCAACAAAATGCTCATGACATACAACGTATTGCCTTTTGCTGCTGGTGATCTTTGCGGGCTGGTAGGGCAGGGCTATTCAACTATACTGACATTGGATGAATACCCGCTCCTTGATATCCAAAATTGTAACGTCTTGACCGATCAGGCGCTACTTAAGCTCAATGGCCAGCAGGTAATAGGTGCTACATCTGATTGGAATGATATTCAATGGTTGGCCTGGGTCGATGTGATTAACTCGGTAACCTGGCTGGCTGTTGTGGCAATTTTAGAAGTGGATGTCTGGTTGCAATTGCGCGGTCGTACCCTCTACCTAAGTAAAATAATTAAACCAGGGCTGTACAGCATACTCTTTCTCGCAGCGGTCTACTGGGGTCTCAGGGGAGACTTTTTAGATTTTTGGGATGCCTTCGTGTGGCTGGTGGCCTTTATTTTTATCGAGATGAACCTCTTTCAATGGCAGGCGGAAACGAGCCCTTCATGACAAAGGTAAGATGGCGAGAGTTAGTTTTGAGATGCAGGTTAGTTTCCCCGCCTCGTTGGTCAGGCGAATCTCCCAGACATGGGAGCGTCTACCCAGATGGATAGGTTTTGCAATGCCCAGTACCAGGCCAGATGACACTGGACGCAGATGCGTCGCATTAACGTCTTGACCCAGGCATTTGGTGGTAGACATATCAATAACATGGGCGCCAGCGACACTCCCTAGCGTCTCGGCCAAAACTACATTGGCACCGCCGTGAACCACGCCGTAGGGCTGAAAGGTGCGAGTATCCGCCGGCATGGTGCCGCTGAGAAAATCATCTCCCACCTCGGTGATTTGAATGCCTAGCCATTCAACGATAGTGTTCTTATTCATCTGATCGTTGATCATGTCCAGATTGGGCTTTTGGTGCCAAATACTACTCATTGGAAATCCTTAGTTTTTTAAGCGTTTATGCTTAACTCTGGTAGGGGATGCATCTTCTCCTTTGCGCTTAATAAAGTCTTCGTGGTACTCGGAGTAGCTGCCTTCAAAAAAGACCACATCACCACTGTCCTCGTAGGCAAGCGTATGAGTAGTAATACGATCAAGGAACCAGCGATCATGCGAGATCACCATAACGCAGCCGGGAAATGAGAGCACCGCCTCCTCCAGAGCACGCAAGGTTTCAATGTCGAGATCATTAGAGGGTTCATCCAACAGCAGTACGTTGGCGCCCTGTTTTAATGTATTGGCTAGATGCAGGCGACCACGCTCTCCACCAGATAGTTCGCCAACGCGTTTTTGCTGATCTGCACCTCGAAAATTAAAGCGGCCAGCGTAGGCCCTAGACGACACCTCATAGCTTCCAATTCTCAGAATATCTTGGCCGCCCGATATAGCTTCCCAAACATTATGATTATCATCCAGGCTGTCTCGACTTTGCTCGACATAGGCAACTTTGACAGTTTCGCCAAGCGTTATGGTGCCGCCATCGGGCTGTTCAGTACCGGCTATCATCCGGAACAATGTTGACTTGCCGGCACCATTACCACCAATAATGCCGACCACCGAGCCTTTGGGGATTGACAGTGACAGATTGTCAATTAGTAAGTCCCCACCAAAACCCTTACAGACCTTGTCGAGCACAATAACTTTGTCGCCAAGACGCTCTCCCGGCGCGATATAGATCTCATTAGTCTCATTGCGAGACTGAAATTCCTGCGAGTTAAGCTCGTCAAATCGGGCCAGTCGCGCCTTATTTTTAGCCTGGCGGCCTTTAGGATTTTGACGTACCCACTCCAGCTCTTGTTTAAGTGCACGCTGACGTGACTCCTCTTGTTTAGACTCAGTGGTCAGACGTCGAGTTTTTGCCTCGAGCCAGGTCGAATAATTACCTTCATAGGGAATACCCTGACCGCGATCAAGCTCCAATATCCAGCCTGCAACATTATCTAAAAAGTATCTATCATGGGTAACCGCAACGACGGTGCCGGAAAATTCTTCGAGAAACTTCTCTAGCCAGAAAACGGATTCAGCATCCAGATGGTTGGTCGGTTCGTCGAGCAATAACATGTCAGGTCTCGAAAGCAGTAACCTGCACAGGGCGACCCGGCGCTTTTCACCGCCAGACAAAGAGGTAACGTCCGCGTCCCAAGGAGGCAGACGCAGGGCGTCTGCCGCTACATCCAACGCATGATCTAGGTTGTGAGCATCCCAGGCTTCAATGATCGCTTCAAGCTGACCCTGCTTTTTCGCCAGAGCATCGAAGTCAGCATCTGGATCAGCATAGTCTGCATACACCTGATCAAGATCTCTTAAAGCATCTACGGCTTCGCGCATTCCATCTTCAACATTGCCACGCACGTCTTTGTCTGGGTCGAGGAGCGGTTCCTGGGCCAGATAGCCGATTTTAATGTCAGGCATAGGGCGAGCTTCGCCCTGAAACTCATGATCGAGCCCCGCCATGATCTTTAGCAAAGTAGACTTGCCGGAGCCATTGAGGCCCAGAACGCCAATTTTGGCGCCTGGAAAGAATGAGAGGGAGACATTTTTTAAAATCTCTCTTTTAGGTGCCACAACTTTGCTCACCCGATTCATTGTGTATACGTATTGTGCCATTAGATTTTTTATCAACTCAGTTCTGCGTGTTGTTAGGGCTTAAATAAAGACGCTAACGGGGGTTTTTCGACAGCGTCATTCTAGCTGAAAACACGCCGATAAAGTATCTGCAGCGCTTGAAAATCGACACATCGTCAAATAAGTCCCACTAAAACAACTCAAAATGAGCTTAAGTTTCAGGTGCTATTAGTAGCCATAAGAGGTATAACTTAAACTGCATGATAATAAAAACTCACTATAATTAAAAACAACGGGGTAATAAAATGAGTCCTTTAAAAGTTGTACGTTTAGTTTCACTTTTAGTCGCGGTAGTCGGCGCGTTCATTGCTATACCAGAAGCGGCACTTGTTATGGCTGTTTTGGGCTTGGCGCTTGGTATTATGAGTGATATGGCTGATAGCAGTAACAGAACTTACCTGTTGGTTTTTGCCGTCGCATTGGCCTCGGTTTCGGGTGCCGCTGGCGCTATCCCGATGATAGGTGATTATATTAGCGCGATCATGGGCAACATGAGTACCATCGTTAACGCCATGGCTCTGGGTATTATTATTATGGCGATCAAAGACCGCGCTATGGAATAAATTTTCAGTGGTGTAAAAAAAGCCCGCCTAGTTTGCTAGTGCGGGCTTTTTTTAGCTTATTGATTTGTTAAATAGCTTATTCTACGACTTCGAATTTCATACCGGCATCACCGATTAAGCGAGGGATTAGCTTTTCGCCCATTGCCGTAGCCGGGGTCCAGAATCCCCCTGCCTTGTCTTTCTTAGGCAGATCAAAGGCTAAACACAATCCAGCCTGCGCCAGCATTTTGGCAGTACAACCATATCCAGGATCGCGGTCCCCAGTCACCCTGACCATTAACTGTTGCCCTTTTTTGTTTTGACCATGCAGGCGAATATCAAAGTAACCATTGAGCTGATCCTGCAAGCTTGGACCCTCACCGGGTTTAGGTAAAACATACTTTTGCATAAGATTGCGAATCGGGTTGACTATCAAGCCTCCGACAAAAGCCCCTAGACCCAAGGTTATGCCGAGAGCGATGAAGCGCCCTTTAATACCGGGCCCGGATAGCATCGCCTCGCCATAGGAGAAGTCTTTTCCGTATGCCATTTTCAATAATGAATTTGACCGCAATACCACGCGAGCGTTAATAGCTTCCATGATAAAAGGTGCCGCCCAGGAACCGAAATCTTTGTCATAGACGGGGCCCTTAACGCTAATTTGTCGATTAGAGTAGGTATGTTTGTCGGGGCATAAAACATAGGGGTTACCCATAGCACTGCGCACTGCTGGATCGGCTTTTGCCGCGACAATCATCTCGACCATGCTGGCGATTGTGCCCCCGGAGGCGCCACCTTTCATCGCTTTAACGCGGAGTTTCACCTGCCTAAAGAAAGAACCATAGCGCTCTTTACCGGCCTGCTGGAGAAACTGTACACCCAGGTCAGAGGGGATCGAATCAAAGCCACAGCAGTTGACAATGCGTGCGCCAGATTTCTTAGCCACCTTTGCATATTTATCGATCATCAGCTTAATCCAATAGGCTTCACCGGTGAGATCGCAGTAGTCGTTGCCGTTTTCAGCGCAAGCTTTTACCAGCAACTCTCCGTAGAGCATGTAGGGACCAACAGTGGATATCATAACCCTCGATTTCTGGCACATGGCATCTAATGCCTCTTGATCCTCAGCGTCTGCAGTAAGGATAGGCAGTTTTGAGGCGCCCTCTCCTAGGGAATCCCGCAAGGCTTGAAGTTTGGCCTCCGATCGGCCTGCAATGGCCCACTTTACTTTTCGCGTTAGCCCTATATGCTCGTACAGGTACTCAGTGAGTATTTGGCCAACAAAGCTAGTTGCACCATAGATTATGAGATCATATTTTTTAACGGCCATCAGTTTATTTCCTAAACATTGGTGGGTTTTAGTCATTGGTGCCTTGTCACTGTCACGAGAGAGTCTGTTTTTTTATGCTACCGGTTCTATACTCTTTTCGTCGATGCCCCTACGCTATTAGGGCAAGAATGACTTTTTGCCAAGCGATTATAACCGCAGAATTGCGTGAAGTCTTTCTTGCTGACAAACCATCTGTAATGTTGGCGTATTCAAGCAAGGCAACGGTGCCAGTGTTGGTGCTGGATAATGGGGTCGTTTTAGATGAAAGTCTCGAAATTATGCGCTGGGTGCTTGAACAGTCGGATCCACAACAGTGGATTCGCTCAGATTTAGAGGCACCTACTAAGGCTTTAATCGAGGAAAATGATGGAAGTTTTAAGGTTGATTTAGATCATTACAAGTATTGGGATCGCTATCCCCTGAAAACTCAGCAAGATTATCGCGCCGCTGCGGAGATCTTTTTATGTAAGCTAGAGCGAAGACTTGAAATTACAGACTATCTGGTCGCCATGCAGGTAACGCTGGCAGATATTGCTATCTTTCCATTTATTAGACAGTTCGCCTTTGTCGATAAGCTCTGGTTTGACCAATCCCCTTACCCTCTCATAAGGCGTTGGTTACAGCGGTTTCTGGAATCCGAGTTATTTTTACAGTCGATGATTAAGCAGCCGATTTGGCGGGAGGGGGATAAACCTATTTTATTTCCACGGTAACCCTAATGACGCAGCATCACAAAGCGGTCGCTTATAGGGGGTTGTGCGCTGTCGCCGTGGTCAATCAGCCGTCCGGATTCCATTGCAAAATGTCCAATCATTGTTGACAAAAAACGATTTGATTGTCCCTAGAAGTAATCGAAATTGCTATTATTGTCATCCTATTTATGGGCGCCGTTACGACGGTTACCCCATTATCGAGTTAACGCGCAGATAATCCTACTGAAGGACATACTATGTTTGGTCTTTTTGAGAAATTAATTGATCCTTTTCCTCCAAAACCACCTGACAGACCGCCGACTGGAATCTATGCGTTCTGCCGGCATTACACGCGGGGAATGGAACCCTGGTTAGCACTGATGGCTTTACTGACGGCATTCACGGCCGTTGCTGAAGCACTGTTGTTTGGGATTCTGGGTCAGGTGGTAGACTGGTTGGCATCCAGTGCGCCAGAAACGTTTATCGAAGATACTTGGCTGCCCCTTGCCGTGATGTCGATATTTATGTTGGTTTTTATTCCGCTAACGACAGCGCTTCGCTCTCTAGTTGTCCATCAAACATTGATGGGTAATTTTCCTATGTCTGTACGCTGGATGGCTCATCGCTACTTACTCAGTCAGAGCTATGGCTTTTTTCAAAATGAATTTAGCGGTCGTATTGCTACCAAAGTCATGCAGACGGCATTGGCTGTGCGTGACACGGTCATGAAGCTACTTGATGTATTACTATTCGTCGTCATCTATCTAGTGACAGCACTCATTTTGGTAGCCAATGCTGACCTGCGTCTGTGCCTCCCATTATTGATTTGGCTATGCCTCTATATTGCCGTGCAGTATTATTTTGTACCAAAAATGAAGGCTATCGCCATGCATCAGGCAGACGCTCGATCTTTGATGACCGGGAGAATTGTTGATAGCTATACCAATATTGTGTCGCTGAAGCTGTTTTCTCATGGCAACAGAGAGTCCGACTATGTGCGCGCGGGTATGAGTGATTTCCTCAATACTGTTCATCCACAGATGCGTTTGGCAACGCTTCTCAATATAACTCTCTGGACGTTAAATATGTTGCTGGTATTTTCTACCGCAGCCTTGGGGATCTATCTGTGGACTGTTGGGGTCATAACGCCAGGCGCGATTGCCATAGTCATGGCGATTGCGATCCGCCTCACGGGCATGTCTCACTGGATCATGTGGGAGATAAGCAGTCTGTTTGAAAATATCGGGACTGTTCAAGATGGTATTAATACATTATCAGTTACTAACACGGTCGTCGATTCTCATGATGCCAAACCGCTTTTAGTGACGCAGGGCGCTATTGTCTTCGATGCTGTATCTTTCGGTTACAGTCCGGAGGATGAAAAGGTTTTTAGTAATCTCAATTTGATAATTCCTGCGGGCCAGAAAGTCGGTATTGTAGGGCGCAGCGGCGCAGGAAAATCGAGCCTTGTCAGTTTACTATTGCGATTTTTTGATATCCAAAGTGGTACGATATCAATCGATGAACAGGCGATTAGTGATATTCAGCAGGAGAGCTTGCGCGCTAATATCGCGATGGTAACCCAAGATACGTCCCTACTGCACCGTTCGATCCGCGAAAATATTATGTTTGGCCAACCCACTGCTAGCGAGGCGCAGGTGATTGCTGCGGCTGAGCTGGCACAGGCACATAAATTTATTTTAACTTTACAAGATAACCAAGGCCGACGCGGGTATGATGCCCACGTCGGCGAACGCGGCGTTACCCTCTCAGGTGGTCAGCGGCAACGGATTGCTATTGCACGAGTACTATTGAAGGACGCGCCTATTTTGGTCTTAGATGAGGCAACATCTGCGCTAGACTCAGAAGTTGAGGCGACTATTCAGCAAAGTCTGTACCAGCTTATGCAGGGTAAAACGGTGATTGCCATTGCCCATAGGTTATCGACCATTGCGGCTATGGATCGTTTAATAGTGTTCGATAAGGGTGAGATTGTTGAGCAGGGCACCCATCAAGAGCTAATCCAACAGAACGGCGTATACACTAAATTGTGGGGTCACCAGTCGGGTGGATTCCTAGGTTTTGAATAATCTACTAAATACAAATTGGTAACTAAAGTACTATGATTTCAATGAGTAAAATCGAGCTGCGTCGCGGTGTGAAAGTCCTACTCGAAGAGGCAGAGCTCGTCATTCATCCAGGTCAGCATATAGGTATCATTGGTGGCAATGGCACGGGCAAGTCGACACTATTTAAACTACTCCTAGGTCAGGTTAGTGCGGACGCGGGGGATCTGTTTATACCAAAAGACTGGCGGATTGCTCACATGGCGCAGGAACTCGCCACCTCAGAGAGAACGGCAGCAGATTTTGTTCTCGATGGTGACCCGGTTCTTCGAGGCGTAGAGTTAGCTATCGAGGAGGCCCTTGCTACCGAAGATCACAACCGTCTGGCCAATGAATATGAGAAAATGGACGAGATTAATGGATTTGATGCCCATTATCGCGCCGAGCAGTTATTACATGGTTTGGGTTTTCATCAGAGTGAAATGAATCGCCCTGTGAACAGCTTCTCTGGCGGCTGGCGTATTCGCTTAAATCTCGCTCAATCATTGATGAGCCCATCCGATCTTTTACTGCTCGATGAGCCAACCAATCATCTCGACTTAGATGCCACCTTATGGCTTGAGCAATGGCTGAAAAGCTATCAGGGCACACTGTTAGTAATTTCCCATGACAGGGACTTTATTGATAACGTTGTTGAGCGTATTGTCCATATTGAGCACCAGAAAACTAATGCCTATAAGGGTAACTATTCCACCTTTGAGCGAGTCCGTAGCGAACGTTTAGCGCTACAGCAGGCGAGTTATGAGAAGCAACAGAAACGGCGCAAAGATGTTGAAGATTTTGTGGCACGTTTCCGCTACAAAGCCTCAAAGGCCAAGCAGGCTCAGAGTCGATTAAAAGAATTGCAGCGTATGGAGGATAGTGCCCCGGCCCACGTAGATTCACCGTTTTATTTTAACTTTTCGATGCCGAAAAAAGCCAATGGAGCGCTGGTCAACATCAGTCAGGCGACATTAGGTTATGGCAATAAATCTATTCTTGCCGATGTGAATTTTGATTTGCAGCCCGGTACAAGGATCGGGCTTCTGGGTCCTAATGGAGCAGGCAAGTCAACTTTAATTAATAGTCTGACCGGAGACCTCGATTTAATTAATGGGGTCCGAGTGTTTGGTGAAAATCTAAAAGTCGGCTATTTTGCGCAGCATCAGCTTGAAGTGCTGGACTTACAGGCAAGCCCCTTTTTACATTTACAGCGCATCAGTCCGACCGCAACAGAGCAGAAGATTCGAAATTATCTAGGGGGTTTCGATTTTCATAATGATAAGGCTTTGGACCCGATTAAAGATTTCTCGGGTGGAGAAAAGGCGCGAGTTGCATTAGCTTTAATCGTCTGGCAGAAGCCAAATTTACTGCTGCTTGATGAGCCTACGAACCATCTCGATCTCGAGATGCGGCATGCATTGACCATGGCACTGCAGGGTTATGAGGGAGCCTTAGTTGTTATTTCCCACGATCGGCATTTACTGAGAAATACAGTAGATCAGTTTTATTTGGTAGCAGATGGTCAGGTTCAGGAATTTGATGGCGATCTAAAAGACTATCAAAATTGGTTGAAAAACTTTTCTCGCCTAGAAGCAATTGAAGCCCCTAAGGTTGAGGAGATTCCTATCGATAAAAAGGTGTCTCGTCAGCAGTCAGCAGATGAGCGAAAAAAACTTGCGCCATTAACCAAGAAAATAAAAATGCTTGAGGCGGGTCTCGAAAAATTGCAAAAACAGCTTACGCTGGTCGAAGCTCAGTTGGCTGAAACGGATATTTATAATGATGATCAGAAATACCAATTGAAGAAAAGTCTCTCTGATCAGGCCGATATCAAGCGAAATATTGGGGCTATTGAAGAGGACTGGTTGCAGTGTCAGGATAGTCTGGAGAATACCTGAGAGCCATCAACCACGAAGTGATGATTGAAAATTCGGGCCAGCTAACGGCCAAAATTATAGCGGGAGTGGTTAGGATCGATGCGCGGTTAAAGGCGACATCTCTGGTGTGGAGCAAGAAGTGATTTCGAAAAACGGGAATGCAATTGGTAATATTCAGTCACCTAGAGTTACCCTTGAAGACGGTGAAAAATTCAAGGTAGTATTGAGATGCACTCAGGTGATCAAGTGGTATTGTCTGTCACCCCATTATCAAATGTAAAACCGCATCAGTTTGGTAGCAAGGCTTCTTGAAGTCAGGATCTGCCAAGAGCGTTACTGGTGGCTTATGTGAATCCCTTCAGAGTAATCTAACGGCAGTGGTATTTGAAACGTTGCCTGTTGATAAGCGCTTAGTGGTCCTAGATATGGGGGCTGCGATAGGTTCTATAATTAATTTCTTTAACAAATTTAAATGCCGCCTTAGCTTTGCTGATCTGTAGGCCGAAGATTTTGTAATGCGCCTCTGCGGGGAAGACACGCACGCAGAGAGGGTCAGTCAATTCCGATAGCTTCTCAATCTCCAAGCCGGGACTCAGATCGGCATCTGTTTGTTCTGGGATCTGATTAGTTATCTGGATGGGGCTACATTGATGGCGCTTATCGAGGCCCTAGACCCCCACATTAGTAAAGATACCCTAGGTTATAGTATTGGCGTTCGCAACGCAGACACGCCACTACCATTTTCTCGGCACGTTTTTGAGCGATCTATCCAGTTAAGTCAGGCCAATAGGGACGGGATTCAATCCATGCGGCATCCACGTTCTCAGCGTGACCTGCATCACCTGCTAGGTTACTTCGAAATAGAAAAGTGCCGCCTGCTAGCCGACGGCCGTGTAGAGTATCTCTTGCTAGAAAATCTTCATCATGACACTAAGCCGCAGTTAAATTTTTGAGTTGTATGTTTCTGTAATATCGATAAATTATATCCCCGCGAATAAGGCTTTTCAGCCTCGAAGCGAGCGGCTAGACTGTGCGCTGAAAATTATCGAGTATCAGGGGTTAGTATGAAACAAGCCATTATTGTCGGTGCCAGCTCAGGTATCGGGTGGGAGCTAGCCGTTCAGTTGGCGGCTAAAGGCTATCAGCTAGGATTGATGGCACGGCGTGGCGACTGCCTTGCGAGGCTAGCGGGGCTCCTACCCGGAGATCACTTTGTGCAGATGACTGACGTTACCAATGCCGAAAAATCTCAGGCAGAACTAACACAATTAATAGAACTCATGGGTGAGGTCGAGTTAATTGTGGTTAATTCCGGTGTTGGACGCAAAGAAAAACAGCTAGATTGGGTGGTTGAATGCGAGATGATTGATGTCAATGTACGCGGTTTTTCCGCGATGGCACTGGTCGCTATGAACCACTTTTTAGCGCGAGGCGGCGGCCATTTGGTGGGCATTTCCTCGACTGCGGCACACTTTTCCGGCGGTCTTACGCTAACCTACAACGCGACAAAGGCTTATGTCTCTAGCTATCTGCGGGGTATGCGGTCGCGTGCGATCAGATCTAAGCTACCGATTACGGTCACTACGGTTGAGCCGGGCTTCGTTGCAACGCCCATGGTAGAGGGTGAACCAATGTGGTTGGCGACGGTTGAGAAAGGCGTATCACAAATGGTTACTGCGATTGAAGGCAAAAAGAATCATGTCTTCATTACTAAGCGGTGGCGACTGGTAGCCTGGCTGTTATACATTGTTCCCGATGCGTTAATTCGACGGCTAGTTTAAGATACTTGAGCATGCTAAGAGCGCAGAATGCCTTACTAAAAGCGCTAAAAAAAGGCGCATCCGACATGCTTCCCCTGAGTTTTGCGGTGCTGCCCTGGGGTATTTTGTTTGGCTCTCTGGCGGTGCAGAGAGGGTTTGATTGGCTCGAGGCCCAGCTTTTTTCAGGTATTGTCTTCGGCGGTGCGGTACAGATCGTGACTGTTGAATTAATGGCGAATAATGCCTCTCTTTTTACGGTGCTGTTTAGTGCGTTTGTGATTAGTTCACGCCACTTTCTTTACGGTCTAGCGTTGCGTGAACGATTAAGTATAAAGCCCTTGAGGTGGCGTTTGGGACTGGGTTTTCTGCTGACCGATGAGTTGTTTGCACTGTCAGGAGATCGCCGCGCCTACCGAAATCGATTTCGGCTCTACTATGCCCTGGGTGCTGGCGGTAGTTTTTATCTGGCTTGGAATCTGTGGACATTTATAGGTATTTTTGCGGGTACCTCGCTGCCAGATTTGACTGAGTTAGGGCTAGATTTTGCTATAGCTGCAACCTTTATAGCCTTGGTTCTGCCAGACATCAAAACGCTTGCAAGCTTTTCTGCCTCAGTGGTAGCCGGGGTTGCTTCGGTTACATTCACTCTCTGGGAGTTTGATCTCAGTTTGGTCTGCGCGGCTCTTTTGGCAATGTGTGTTGGTTTTTCGATTGAAAAGGTTAGGGGTCAGTCGTGAATATACTGACCATTTTTCTATTAGCCTGTGTCACCTTTGGTACCCGCTATCTTTTTTTAGAGGGTCGCTTACCCCTGCGGTTGGGGTCCAATGTTAAGCAGCTACTTAGTTACAGTGGTCCGTCGGTGTTAGTGGCTATCTGCACACCGATCATTTTTGTACATGGCCATCGGCTCGATACCAGTCTAGATAACCCCTATCTGTGGGGCGCAGCAGTGGCAATCTTGGCCGGGTATAAAACCGCATTTAATATCTATTGGTGTGTGGGAGCCGGAATCCTTGCGTTTGTGGTAGTCAACTATCAAGGGTAGCTTGGTATTAGCCGGATCGCACCAGTCGTTATGATAACAACTAGACAGAACTGACAAACAGACTACTATTGAATTAAGCCTTGATTACTATTTGGGGTCTAACAAGAGGACTTAACCATGATTCCTAGGAAATTGTATGACTCTGATCACGATATGTTTCGCGACACCATTCGAAAATTCTTGCAGGTTGAAGCTGTGCCTCAGCATGAGCAGTGGGAACTCGACGGCATGGTTAGCGATGATATCTGGCTGCGGGCGGGGGAGCAGGGATTTTTATGTCCCTCTGTTCCAGTAGAATATGGTGGTGTGGGTGCAGATTTTCGCTACAACTGTATTGTCACTGAAGAGGTATCTCGGTCGGGCTGTTCCGGTCTAGGTTGGGCGCTACATTCGGATATTTCAGTACCCTATATTGTCCGTTATGGTAGTGATGAGCAGAAGGAAAAGTACCTGAGGCGCTGTGTTTCTGGTGAATTAATTACCGCCATCGCGATGACCGAGTCTGGCGCTGGGTCAGACATACAGGGTACCAAAACATCCGCGGTGCGCGATGGTGATCATTATATCCTCAATGGCTCCAAGACCTTTATTACCAATGGACAAAAAGCGGGCTTGGTAATTGTGGTGGCGAAAACCGATGCCAGTGCTGGCGCAAAAGGCATCAGTCTATTCCTTGTGGAAAAAGGCATGGTGGGTTTCACCAAAGGTAAAAAGTTGCAGAAGTTGGGGCTAAAGGCGCAGGATACTGCGGAGCTTTTTTTCCAAGATGTAAAGGTGCCAAAAGCGAACTTACTGGGTGAGGAGGGTCGTGGGTTTATCTATCTGATGCAGGATTTACCGCAAGAACGGCTCAACATAGCCGTAATCGCCAATGGCATGTGTCAATCGGTTCTGGAGGCGACGGTCGATTACACCAAAGAGCGAAAGGCTTTTGGTACCAGTGTGGCGGCCTTTCAAAATACCCAATTTAAGTTGGCGGAACTGTCCGCAGAGGTCTCAAGCGCTGAGGTATTTTTAGATCGCTGCACAGAGCTATTACTTGAGGGTAGCTTGGACTCGGTGACCGCGTCCAAACTCAAATTACTCACCACAGAGTTGCAGTGTAAAGTGGCAGATGAATGCTTGCAGCTACATGGGGGCTGGGGTTATATGTGGGAATACCCTGTTTGTCGCGCTTTTGCGGATGCGCGTGTGCAGCGTATCTATGGTGGTACCAATGAGATTATGAAACTGATTATCTCGCGTGATTTGATGAGCTGAGCGGGCGGGTAGTTTTTGATACCGGATGTTATTGGAAGTTTAGGCGATTGAGTACCTGTTGCAGCTGTGCTGAGCTAGGTCGCTGTTTGTAGTTTTCACCAATATAGAACCACTGCACTATGCCTTGCTGATCCAGCAATATCATGGACGGATGGGGTATTTCATCATCACGGCGTATGCCGTACAAACCTGTAACCTCGAGAGCCTTATCGGATAAAAACTGATAGGGCCGATCCATGCGATCCGCCATTTTCTGCATACCGGTCGCATCATCTGGACTGATTGCGAGCACCTGATAGCCAAGATTTTCGAGCTCTGGCAAGACGGTTTGAATATCCTGTAAATGGCCGACGCAAAACGGACACCAGTGGCCACGATAGAAGATCATCAAAACCTTAGTGCCGCGCAACTTTGATAGTTTGACCCAGTCACCATTAAGGTCTTGCAAGGAAAATTCAGGCGCTACTGAGCCTGTCGTGAGGGTGACACTGGCCACGTCGGTAAAGCCAGTTTGAGATATGATCGCCTTTTGCGGAACTGACCGATTGTCACAGGCACCCAGAAGCAGGGCGGCACAGAGTGTTAATGACAGGGCCTCTAATCGCACAGTATTCATCTTTGACTTGATATCGGTATTTTTTACTCCTTGTAAAAAGGATCTATTTTATCGATCAGCCTCACAAATGCGTTGAACTCAAGTTCACCCGCTGGACCCCCCATCGCCTGCATTGCCATCAGTTGCTCGGACTTGGCTAATACTTCCGAACTCACTGGAATACTCGGTCGACCGGTTGCGTCTGTTGCTACCTGCACTTCACAGGCTCGTTGTATAGCCCATAGGTTAATAAAGGCCTCTGGAATACTGCGGCCCCCGGCTAGTAAGCCATGGTTACG
>Ga0209192_10000404_pt1 | contig 44328 bp, 40 predicted proteins | sample ArcticOcean_MG_C_11_FD_187433 | JGI IMG/M metagenome (GOLD analysis project Ga0209192, IMG submission 187433) | Marine microbial communities from western Arctic Ocean - ArcticOcean_MG_CB2_154 (SPAdes) (version 2) | ecosystem: Environmental > Aquatic > Marine > Oceanic | place: Arctic Ocean... | reverse complement strand
AGGCGTTAAAACCATAACGCTGACAAACGATGCTGCTGCGAAAACGGCCACGGCTGGCGCAGGTACTGTAGCCGGAGCGGCAGCTGGCGCAACAAGTGGCGCATTCACCGCTGGCACTCCGCCTACTCAGATCGCTACTACATCAAGTGACAACATCGGTACGCTCACAGCCGGCACCGACGGTGTCCTGGGTCTCTCGGTGCTGACCGCTAGCGACGCAGAAGCTGCATTGACTAGGATCTCTGTTGCGATTGAGCAAGTGGCCGGCAACCGTGCCGAGTACGGTGCCATGTCTAACCGTCTTGAGTACACAGTGTCTAACCTGATGAACGTTGCTGAGTTTACGACTTCTGCTCGGTCTAGAATCGAAGACGCGGACTTTGCGGCTGAGAGTGCTCGACTGGCTAAAGCGCAGGTACTGCAACAAACAGGTACAGCCATGCTGGCTCAAGCCAACGCGGCTTCACAGCTCGCAGTCCAGTTAATCCGATAGGATTTTCGCAATCAGTTAACTAGACAGGGTCTGTCTGTTAACTGATAAGTGCCTCTGTCTAGCATGGGTTAGGCAGAGATCTTTCTCTGGACAGGGGCTCACGACCCCTTTAGCTGAAAATGCTGAAGAGCCCCCGGTCCGGGGCCTAAGCAGAGAAGGAGCACTTTATTTAAAGGCATTCATCGTATAACTGTAATACAGAGTGCCTTTTTCTCTACCAAACCCATCTTTACTTTTGAACGCCGCTGCCTGAAAGAAATTTCTAAAGTTTTACGCAACAAGCCCGATTAACTCCTTGAACGCGGCAAATCATTGCCAGCAAAACGGCAAGGAAAAGCCATTTTGCCGAATTATTGCCGTGTCTGTGCCGCTTTTGCCACCTAGGGAAAACGACGCAGAAAATAATGTAGATAGCTAAAGGGGTTTAGCAAATGGGAATGGTCTTAAATACCAACATCGGCGCAATTCAAGCTCAACGCGCACTGACAGAATCTAGAGCAGAGATGGAAAAAGCGATGGAACGCTTAGCCACCGGATCTAGAATCAATAGTGCTGCCGACGATGCTGCGGGATTAGGCATGGTGGAACGTATGAATTCTCAGATCAGAGGTCTGACGATGGCAACTAGAAATGCGAATGACGGGATCGCTCTGATTAGGACCGCAGAAAACGCGTTAGTAGAAGTCTCTGGAATGCTCCAGCGCATGAGAGAACTGGCAGTTCAAGCCGCTAACGCGACTAATTCTGATACTGAGAGAGCATTTGCTAATAACGAGATAAACCAACTGCAGCAAGAGGTTTCTCGAGTATCCGCTAACACTCGATATAACGGCACACAGATCCTTAACGGAACTTTCAGCGCCAAAACTCTTCAAGTAGGTATTATGAGTGGTGAGGACATTTCGTTGACAATCGACACTGTTGAAGCGTCGCTTTTAGGCGTGTTTGAAATGACTAGCCGAGTACTCAGACCTAACGGTACCTCCTCAACTGCGTACGCTTCGTCAACAAATGCGATCGACACAGACGATATTACGATTGTAGGAAATGGCAACTCAAGAACCGTGACTATAGACGCCGCGGAAACCGCAAAGTCAATCGCAACTAAAATAAATGCTGTCGCTGGAGCGACGACCGTTCTCGCCCAGGCTCGCACCACCGCAATACTTCGTTCCTCTTCAGAGACAGATCTTTCTTATACTATTAAAATAAATAACGTTGAGACGGCCGCTTTTACTCTGTCTAGTGCGGGTGTGACCGACGCTGTTACAAAGATCAATGCGATTACCGCCACCACAGGCGTAATGGCTTCAGCGACAACAGATGGAAAAGTAAGACTCATCGATACAGACGGCGATGATATTACTGTCGAAAATACTAGCACCCAAACGACACTTTTCGTGGGCGCCCTAGAAAATGACGGCGTTACACCAGCTGTTGGCGGCGGGGAAGACAGTTTAGCGGCAGCTGGTGGCTTAGATTTGACGACCGTTGCGGGAACCGTTCGACTAACGTCGACTGCAGGTTTCACAGTAAACCAATCGGCCGGCACGACTTCTGCGAAAGAAGTTTCTACAACTTTAGACCTCATTACTAGCGCAATTGCTAGTGCATCCGCGAGTGATACCTACAACGTCTCATTTATGGGCACTTCTTTGGACTTCACGCTAGAAACAACTGATACCAACACTGCGGGTAAGATTAATATTACCAGCGCAAGCAACTCTACAATTGCAGCTGACATTCAAAACCATACCAATTATGCGAATGCAGACTTTACAGTTGCAGCGGGGAGCGTTGCCGGCACGCTTGTCTTTACTGCTAAGCAAAATGGGGTTGGAGCAGTTGTCACGACCAGCCTTGATGGAGCATCAACCCCAACTCACACTAGAACAACCACCGGCGGCGGCGGCAATAGCTACTTCAATGATGGAGAGGCGGCAGCTACTTTAGGTTCGATTGCTAGCATTGATATCACTACGACAATTGGAGCGACTAATTCGCTAGCCATTATCGATGGCGCGCTTGATACGGTGTCGGCCTTGCGAGGCTCTCTTGGTACGCTGCAAAATCGTCTAGATTACTCCGTATCAAACTTGATGAAAGTTACAGAATTTACTACTGCTGCGCGATCAAGAATTGCAGACGCAGATTTTGCCGCGGAGACCTCGCGCCTTGCTAAGGCCCAGGTTCTTCAACAAGCCGGAGCGTCGATGCTAGCCCAGGCCAACGCGTCAACGGATACAATTTTGCAGCTTTTGAGAGGCTAGATAATTCCTTGATGAGCTTATGCCGCAAGTTCATCAGTTTTAGAGTAAAGCGGCGATAGATACCCAGGTGATTAGAAAAAATCAGATGTACTGGGTTTTAGGCTATTAAGCCAAAAACTAGGCGAGGGAGCTTATAAACGCGCCTGACAATGATCAAGAAGAGCGCTTTTAGCTTTTTAAGGAGATGGAAATGTCTATTGATTCAGTAGGTCAAAACTCAGTAATCGCACAGCAACCTACTGTGCAACAAATAAAGCCTGTCTTAACGCAGGCTGTTGAAATAAAACCACAAGCGGAAAAAGTGCTGCCTGCGGAGAGAGCTACCGTTTCTACATCGCAAACAGAGCTGAATAAATCTATTGAGCAGATCCAAGTGATGATGGATCTGCGGCAACGTTCGGTGCAATTTATTACCGACAACGAGAGCGGCAGGAGTGTAGTAAAAGTTGTAGATGGGAATTCAGGAGATGTCATCCGACAAATGCCCGCTGAGGAGCTTTTATCCTTTATGAGGAACCTAACTCGAATGATGGGTACGTTTATCGATAAAAGTACCTAAGTCAGTTAATTAAGCTAAAGATAGAGGGGTTGTATCCGATTACTTAAATGGGTACAACGTAACGGCCTTCTGCCTGCACGAGAATATATTGGATAAGAAAAAAATGTCTAGAAAATCTGCACTGGCGCAATATAGCAATATAGATGTGGAAGCAAAAGCAGCCTCGGAAAGTCCGACCCAGCTAATCTCACTCCTCTTCGATAAAGCCTGCGTCTTACTTCGCCAGGGCAGTGAATCGCTAATTAGAGAAGACTTCGAGGCTTTTGACAAATCTACTACGCACGCACTGCAAATTGTGATGGCATTGCGCGGAGTCCTAGATATGGAGAGGGGCGGTGAGGTTGCACAAAGTCTGTACGACACTTATACCTCTATCGCGGCGAGCTTGTTTAAGACCAAATCGACAAAAGACGCAGAGAGTCTCGGCAAACTCTATCTCGCAATGTCTGAATTACGCGAAGCTTGGCAACAAGTCCCTTAGTAGAAAGAGTTGTTTGTCGGCGGAAACAGTTTCCACCGATAATTACAAACATCATGACGCGTCTTTCACCATCAAAAATGGGCGAGGCGTATCACGATCGATCACTCTGCACGACCTAGCGCCGTTCAAAGTAAACACCACACACGCCTTGCCTGAATTTACTCCTACGCCTTCAGTCCAAAAATTCTCGATAAGAATGTTAGGAAATGCGTTGGGGTTCAGCGCCGGATTTAAACAATCGTTACGGGTTATCGTCGCAAATTCGGAATAATTAGGAAGTCGCCATTTCGCGCCGGCTTTTTCTGCCATTTCAGCAATATAACTTTCAGTTTCTGGGAGCGATAAAAGTAAAGGTTCTCCTGAACACCCTCGCGGTATATGGCGTTGACCTACGGGACAACGAAACCAATCCAAATTTGTTTTACTGTCGTGTAATACCCCACGTTGCATGTCTTCAAAATGACCTAGCCCCGCAGAGGCCAAATGCTCGTTACATGAGATTTCCACTCTAGAGAAATCGCAACCGGCGACCAAACCCAGCGCAGCAAATAAAACGAAGAATTTGATAAGCCTGCGAGGTCTAAATACTCTTGTATAAGTAGTGCTTTTCATTTGCTCACTCTCCAAAATACCATCTATCTAATGAGGCATGGTCGGCTTAAGGTCTGTTAAAGTATACGACTTATCAACCGATTGTTTACACGAAGGTTTTGTTTCAAACTTGATAGTTACAATTCAAATCCCAGAATCTACTCGGAGTTAAAATGGATATCGCCACCATCATAGGTCTACTAGCTGCCAATGCTCTTATTATTTGGGCGATGGACAATGCCGCAGGGATTGATGCATTCGTAGATGTCACATCTCTCGTAATCGTCATGGGTGGTTCAATTCTTGTGCTGCTCATGCGCTCAAAGATGTCTGACTTCATTGGCATGTTCGCCAAGGTCTTCATGAAAACTATTATGTTTGGTGTAGATAAAAAGCCTGACCTGATTGAACAGATCATCGAAATGGCCAACATTGCTCGTAAAGATGGGCTTATTGCATTAGAGGGCCAAGACATTAAGAACGACTACCTAGCCAAGGGCATTGGGCTTTTAGTGGATGGCACAGCGCCAGATGTCATAGAAACTAGTTTAGCCAACGAACTTGACCTCATGAAATCGCGCCACACAAACGCGGCGATGATGTGGCGTTCATGGGCGGATATTGCGCCGGCTATGGGCATGATCGGCACCTTAGTGGGATTGGTGGGTATGTTACAAAATATGAGTGACCCCAAAGCAATTGGTCCAGCGATGGCCATCGCCCTGCTCACCACTTTATACGGCGCGTTCCTAGCCAACGTAATATGCAAACCCATCGCCGAAAAACTGGAAGGTTACTCAGGTGACGAGGTAGAAAACTGCGACCTCATTATTGAAGGAATTATGGGCATTCAGTCAGGCTTAAACCCACGATCGCTAGCAGACCTTTTGGCAACACGTTGCTCTCCTGCTGAACGCGCTAGCTTAGCCGCTGCGTAACCCGGCATTTTAACGTGGCTGAAACAGATCAAGAAGTAGCGCCAGAAGAAGGCTTGCCCGCAGATGGGGATTCGGCTGACCAGGTGCCGGGAGACGAGGAATTCGTCGACAATGACCTGGATATTGAAAAGCCGAAAAAAGAAAAGAAAGAAGAATGTCCGACCTGCGAGGTAGGTGCACCAGCTTGGATGGCCACCTTCGCTGATATGGCCACACTACTTATGGCCTTCTTTGTACTCATTCTGTCTTTTGCCAGTGTTAACGTGCCAAAATTTGAACAAATAGCAGGTTCACTGGCCCTGGCATTTGGGGTGGCAAGGATTATCCCGAGAGTCTCTATTCCTATGGCTGAGACGATCATTGCCAGCGACTTCACACCATCTGAAGCAGCGCCAACAGTGATCCCAGATGTTACTCAGTCCGTTGAAGACTCCACTCGAGAATTCGTTAAACAACGCACCCAAACAGAGGATGGCCCAACAGATGTTCAGGCCGACTATCAGCAGGTGCTTGAATCTCTCGCAAATGAAATAGAAACGGGCCAGGTAGAGGTCAAGATTCAGGGACAAGAAATTGTTATTGAACTTAGGGATGCAGCCAGCACCAATGAAGCAGGCGCGGTCGGTCTCACACCCGGTGGTCGCATAGCACAAGAGACATTGGAAATAGCCAAAGCTGTTACCGATGTGCAGAGGCAAATAAACACCAGCGTTGCGGTGAAAAGACAAACGTCAGGCGAACTCAACGCGGAGGGTACGCAAAATGAGGCCAGCAGCAAATTTGAAACCATAAAAATGGCGTTGAGTGACCAAATCAGCCAGGGTTTGGCGGAGGTTGAACAGGACGGCGATAAAGTCATTATACGGCTGGGGCAACAAGACAGCTTTGCGTCTGGCAGCGCTGACCTACAGTCTAGTTTCACTCAGACGCTAACCGATGTGGGTGATGCGGTAAGCGCAACCGGGGGCATGGTGCGTGTTGAAGGCCACACAGACAATATTCCAGTGGCATTTAGTGAAAGATTTCGCTCCAACTGGGATCTTTCCTCCGCCAGATCAGCAGCGGTAGCAAACTACCTTTTAGACAACAGTAATCTTGAAGCGGGTAAGGTAACTATTACTGGCTTGGCAGACAGCGATCCAATTGGTAATAACGATACAGCAGCGGGCAGAGCTCAGAATCGTCGGATAGAGGTGATCGTGGATGGCTGAAGAAGATCCAATCGTCGAGGAACCGGTAGCAGCAGAACCACCTGTTGAAGAAGAACCTCAAGAGCCACAAGAGCCAAAGAAGAAAAAACCTCTTGAATGCCCGGCCTGTGAAGCCGGAGCGCCCGCATGGATGGCTACCTTTGCAGATATGGCTACGTTGTTGATGGCGTTTTTTGTACTCATTTTGTCTTTTACCGAAATGGATTCGCCGTCTATTAATAAGGATATCTCTGGCTCTATGTCGAGCGCGTTTGGCTTGCAGCGTGAGGAGCCCTCGGTAGAGCCGCCGATGGGTACAAGTATGATTGCCGACGCCTACAAAACGACTAAAACTGATCCGGGAATGCAAGCAGTAGAAGAGACCACTGACGAAGAGCCAGACCCCGAGGTAGAGCTGGACGTGAGAGATGATGTGAGCACATCGAAATCTCTTTCTGACCTAGAAAACGTGAAAAAAACCCTTGCTAGAGAGCTCGCTTCAGGGAAAGTAGAGGTGAAAGAGGAAGACGGAAAAATAGTAATATCCGTTAATGAAGATGCGGCTTCTAATGAAAGAGAGGAAATCTCCGACAACAGCAGCGATGGCCGTATAGAGCAAAGCGAATTGGAAATTTTTGCTAAGGTGGCGGAGTCTCAGGCCTTCATGGAGACAGAGCTTGAAGTGGAGTTTTTCAGTTCTGATAGTGAAGACCAGAAGTTAAGGCAAGCACGCGAAACCCGCGAATTAGATGATAAGTATCAGATGCTTAAAGCCGACCTGCAATCGGAAATAACCCAAGGCCTGGCCCAGGTAGAGAAGGTCGGTGATCAAATTATGATTAGTTTATCCGCAGCAAACTCCTTTAGGTCTGGATTCGCTGAATTACAACAGGGCTTTTTAGGTACCCTGCGAACGGTAGGCGACTCAGTCGCCGCCGCCGGAGGCAAGGTTCAGATTTCAGGTCATACAGATAATATCCCCATAGCCTTCAGCGAGCGCTTTGACTCAAACTGGGATTTGTCTGCAGCCAGAGCGGCTTCTGTAGCAGACTTCTTTTTTGCCAACAATAATTTAGACAGCAATAACGTGAGTGTTTTTGGCTATGCCGACACTAAACCTTTAGCTGACAACACAGAAGCACAGGGTAGAGCCGCGAATAGGCGAATAGAGATCCTTATAGACGGCTGATTTTTTGCGAAGAATTGTTCATTCATAAGTCTGGGGAGCACATTGGCGAGAGGAAAAATGGATAGAGAACGCCTATATCGTGCTCTTGAGACTCACGAGCCCACAGACCAGCTGTCGTCAACTATTAGCTTTATAGTTATCGGTTTGATTGGTATCAATTTAATTGCCATCATCCTTGAATCGATACCCCGCTATGAGGCGGCTTATAGCCAGATCTTTAATATTATTGAAACGGTTTCCTGCCTCATTTTTGCCCTTGAATACATTGCCAGAGTCTGGGTATGCGTAGAGGCAAAAAGTACTTCCCAACTGGCACAAACCATAGAGATGCCTACTAGCCATTTTGCAAAGAGATTGCGCCATATCACTCGGCCCATGGCTATCGTAGATTTATTAGCGTTCTTGCCGTCTATTTTAACTCTATTGTTTCCAGGTCTTGATTTACGCTTCCTAAGGATCTTAAGACTCTTTAGGGTTTTTAAGCTCACCCGTTATTTTTCTTCAATTGAGGTGCTCCTTAACGTTCTTTACGACGAGCGAAAAAGCCTCATGGGGACTTTTCTAATTATGTTAATCGTACTGACTTTGGCGGCTTCAGCCTTGTATATTGTTGAACACGAGCAACAACCAGAGGCCTTCGGATCAATTCCACAAGCAATGTGGTGGGCGGTAGCAGCATTGACAACAGTAGGTTACGGAGATGCAATTCCTATGACCGCGTTAGGTAAAATTCTCGGCTCTGTCGTTACTATTATCGGCATCGGGATGGTTGCGCTACCCTCAGGCATTTTGGCCGCAAGTTTTTCAGAACACTTGCGTTACCAGCGAGAATCTCTGCAAAACCATATTGATCTGGCCTTTAAGGACGGAATACTCACCAAAGATGAGGCAAATGGGATTATCGACATTGGAACAGACTTAGGCCTAAGTCAGGAAGTCGTTGACCAGTTGGTACAGCGAACGTCACAAATGTTGGTCGAAAATAGAATAAATATCGCCGATGATTCGTCAGACAGTGTAAGAATGACCCCAAATGATACAGAACAATAATAAAAACGCGGTCAACTGTTGGAAGTGCCGGCACTTCAATACTAGCTGGGACAAAAATTTCCGCTATAGGTGTGCAGCATTGAATTTTAAGAGTAGAAACCTTCCTTGTATAGAAGTGAAGAACGCGGACGGGCGAGATTGTTTAGCCTTTCAACCAAAAATAACAGCTAGTAAATAAAATCCAGGGGAGGACGAGAAATGGAATCTGAAGATCAACCGACTAAATCCGCACTACAAGAAGTTATCCTGCAATTTGTTCTCGCCATTATCCTAGGCTTGATTGCTTCGGTTGTGGCTAATGCTTTTGTCGAGGGAGCCCAATGGTTTGAGAGTAATCAAGCAGCAGACGACATATTCTCTACTTCCATTGCTGGCATGAACGTGTCCTTTAAAATTTTTGTCACCATGGGCTGCGCAGCTTTACTGATTATCTTAGTTCGTAAAGTGCTTGGCATTACCGCTTGGTCCGGACCAGCAGAGAGTATTTACGCGGTACAGCAAAGCAAAGAGCCGCTCGATATTCGAGTCGGGCTTGGCTCCACTATAGCCGCATTTATAAGCGCTAGCGGAGGTGCCTCAGTTGGACAGTACGGCCCGTTAGTACATTTTGGAGCAACTCTTTCACAAATTCTGCTTAAGTTAACCAAGATCAATATAGATAAAAACGTGTTCCTTGCCTGCGGTGTTGCCGCTGCTATCTCAGCAGGCTTCAACGCACCGATTGCTGGCGTTTTATTCGCACACGAAGCGCTATTGAGACGATTTTCTGTCGGCGCAATTGCACCAATAGCCATCTCATCCATTGTTGCTTACGCCGCGAACCAATATTTATTCACCATCGAGTTAGCCTTCGATGTACCTGATATGCCGATTCCACTTGGGCCACTGATTCCATTTTTGCTCGTTGCGGCGCCACTTTGCTCACTTGCTGCGATCGCTTATATGTCTGCGCTTAGAAAAGGCAAAGCTATGGCGGTAGCCAGCGGTTGGAGCTTCGCGCAATTGTCGGCAATGTGCGTGATTGTTGCAGGATGCATTGGCATGATATTCCCCGATGTTTTGGGCTTAGGTAGCCTGCAGATCAACCAAATGATCAATAATGAATTTACCCCTATGTATTTATTGGCCTTATTGATCGCCAAAATCATCATCACGGCGCTGTGTGTAAATGCCGGATTTTTTGGTGGCATATTTGGCCCAGCTCTATTTGTAGGCGCTGCAATCGGCGGCATCGTTGCGTATAGCGCCAGTTTCTTTGGTTTAAACCCTGAAATGACAACCGCTATTGGTGTTGCATCAATGGCAGCTGTCTCCGCAGCAGTAATCGGCGCACCGTTAACGGTTATCATGATCGTGATTGAGCTTACGGGGTCTTACAGCTACGGATTGGCATCTATGCTGTGCGTGATTGTGTGTTCCTTCATCACCTATAGAGCTTTTGGGCTTTCATTCTTCGACCGTCAGTTGTTAGACCGAGGAATAGACTTAAAACTTGGCCGTGAACACATTGCTCTGAATCAGAGCACAATCGACGAAATACCCAGCAGCGACTATGTGAAAGTCGACCTTAACACCAGCGTAGGGGCAACCTTGGACAAACTTAAGGCTGCTCAGACTACTGAGGCGTATGTGTGTGATAACGAAGATACACTTCTCGGCAAGGTAAATGTCTTGGATTTGCATGGTGCGGGCGCGCTAAAAGAAGTTATGGACACTCAGCCGCTTACATTCCAAGGTTCTGACTCACTTACGCACGCCATGGAAAAAGCAAGCGAGTTTGTTGGCGAAAGTATTCCAGTAGTCGAGGACGGGCGCCTGGTAGCAGCGCTCACCGAGGGAGACTTGTTTAACAAAGTGCTTTTTGTACAAGACGCACTTCGTAAACAATAAACTTGCTCCCGACTAGCAGCGAGCTTTTCAGCAGCCGGGTACGGGTATTTACACAGGTACAAATCATGAAATTAATCCTCCAACTAAGCATGGTTCTTAGTCTGGCGCTAACAGGGCAGGGCAGCATCGCTGCGCCCTTTGAGGCCGGACTAAACGCAATGGATAGGGAGCACTATGCCACGGCATATAGGGCGTGGAAGAAGCTAGCTGATCAAGGCGCGGCTGAGGCACAAAACAATATCGGCTACCTACATGAACAAGGCCGCGGTGTTAAACAAAGCTACGCTCGTGCCATCGAGTGGTACAAAAAGGCGGCGGATCAAAATCTTGCTGAAGCCCACCACAACTTGGGTATGTTGGCGTTCCAGGGTTACGGTATGCGGCAAGATTATTTGGCTGCAAAGCGCCATTTTACAGACGCAGCAGAATTAGATCAGCCAGACTCTGAATATATGCTGGGGCTTATCTACTACCAGGGTCACGGGGTAAGAAAAAGTCTCCTACGTGCAAAAGGGTTCTTCTTAGAAGCAGCAACCCACAACAGCAGCAATGCTCAGTTCATGTTGTCCTTTATGTTCCAAACGGGCGAAGGTCACGCCGAGGACAAAGCCGAGCCAGTGAAGGCTTTTATATGGGCTCACGTAGCGCAAAGAAATGGCTACAACGACGCTGAGTCCGTTCTTAGCTTTAGCCGCATGCAGGTCACTGAAACAGTGCAGAAAAAAGCCTTAGAGCTAGTGAGCGCCTGCATAGAGAGCGACTACGAACGCTGCCCAAAGTGAACGTGCCAAGCAAAAAAGAACAAAAACAAAAAAAGAAAAGAAAAATTGCTAAAGGAATCTGAGAACCCTCCGACTATGTAGAGGTAAGCAATAGTTACAGGGTTTTAAGTGTCTAATTTCACACAATACGTAAAATCGTTAGTAGTTTTCGGCGAAGAGCGGCAGCAAGAGATACGCTGGCTGTTCGATTCTTTAGACAATAGCCTGGCCATTGCCGAGAAGAACGCAGACGTTCAACGTAGTTCTTCAGCGGCGAGTTCACTTAAACACGCAAAAAATTTATTGAGCTTTTTGAATAGATGTTTTTCTGAACTACCAGATAAGCAATTGGTTAACCATCTTGATGACTTCTTCGCCATGGTGGATAAAGCTTTGGATCAAAGCATTCAATTGCCCCTCGTAGAGGACCTTGAAGAAATACGTGCATTGATTAATGAGCTGCAGAAAGGCTGGGAGACATTATTAATGCCATCCACTACGGTTCCGGACGAACGGGGTCAAGCCAGCTTGATGAGCATAGCCTAGGACAGATAGATTTTATATAGACTGATAGAGTTCTAAAGATACTCGAACAGCGACAAGCGAGCCACTTTAGCAAAAGTCGCTTGAGTAGCCTCGAGCCTAGTCATCTCTTCATTGAAACGCGTCAGCGCCTCTGAATAATCTAGATCTTCCTCACCTGATAGCAATGTCTCCAAACGTATTTTACTATCAGCATGCATCCCGAGCTGGGTATCGGCACTTTGTATTTCGCTCCCAACACGCCCGATAGCTTTAACCAGACCCTCATGTAGACCGCCAACCTCACCAATCGCTCGACGAATATTAGCTGTGTCATTGCTGTTCAGCGCGGTAACAAAATCTTCTAATGCGGTGAAAAATGCAATCCCTTGAGTTGTTCGCTCCGCACCAACATTGCCCGCTGCTGTACCAGCAGTGGTCTGGCTGGCAGCAACGGCTACGTTGCTAGCAAGTTTTGTTGTAGCAGCTGCTCCGATTCCTGCTGTTTTCGCAGTAAAAACTAATGTGCCGGTCGAAGTACCCTCTGCGACAGTAAAGTTACCGCTTGCGTAGCCACTATGGCGTTGGATATCCGCAAGCATCGTAGCTCTAGTTGGAGAATTACCACCAGAACCACTTATGCTATCAGCGTTATTTCCCGTATCTTCTAAAGCAAACGTGAGAGTCGTCCCCGCAAAGTCAATGACATATGCCTCGCCAGCTGTACCGCCTGCGATCGCGGTTTTCAGGTCTCCAGTAGTGGATACTTCTGCCACAGCCACTGAAGAATGAAGCGCGCCCTCAGTAGTCACATTTGCATGAGCTATAAGTACTGGTTGGTCTGCTGTTTGAACGATTCCAGATTTTTTTGCTGCATACGTAAATCCGTTGGAGCCATTAGCTTCAATCGTATAGTTGAAATCACTATAATTGGCTTCTGCTTGAAACAATGTGACTAATTCAGCTGTAGTTGGAGGTGATGCACCCACGGTAATAGATAGCGTGGTTGTGCCATCTGTCAGAGTATGAGTTTGGTTAGCCCACTGAGACAGCGTCCCGTGCCCCTGCGTGAAGACTGCTCCGACAGCCGGCGTTAGCTCTCGCTCAGCTGGGCCAAAAACATCTAAACCATTTCTATTTTTATTCAGGTCTCTCGTATCACTGACGCTGACTTGGATTTTTCGTGCGTCGCCCTGGTAACTAATACTGCCATCATTGAGCGTCGTAAAGGGCTCTAAACCTGTATTGCCTCCAGAAAAAATAGTTTTACCGGAAACATTTTGGGTATTAGCGATATTTAACAATTCTTTTTTTAGTCCCGCAACTTCCAACGCTACAATCCGTCTATCTTGAATAGCAAGAGTATCGTTCGACGCCTGAATAGCTAATTCTTTTAGTCTAACCATAATGTCAGAACCTGACAGCAACACTGTCTCCTCTAACTCATATCCCTGCTTAAGATCTTGAAGCAAACCGGTATAGGTTTCAGATTTTGCAATCGCCCGATCTAAGTTTTCAATAGTAGCTACTTTCGTCGGGTCATCACTGGGCCGCACCAACAGTTTACCGGTAGAAACCTGCTCCCGGGTTTTAGAGACTTCTGCGGTAGCATTTTGAATATTAGTTAAGGCGCGTTGGTAGTTCAGGGAAGTTGAAATTTTCATTTTCTAATGCTTCTCACTATAAGCGAACAATTGTGTCGAACAATTCATTGGCGGTTTGTACCAGCCTGGCAGATGCCTGATAGGCCTGTTGAAATCGGATCAAGTTTGCAGCCTCTTCATCTAAGTTAACGCCCGCTATTTGATCACGAGACTCAAATGCCTGGTCATAAACGACCTGCAATGCTTCTTTGGTAACGGTTGCTTGCCTAGCAGTGCTACCCGCTAAGTTAATAAGATTTAGGTAGGATTCGTGGAACGTTTCGTCATTACCCAATAACTTCGCCGACTCCAAATTAGACAATCGAACGATATTTTCGTTACTGCCGAAGCCTTTTTGATTATTGTCGATTTGGAATTTATCTCCGGATTTTGGAGATCCACTAAGGGTTACTTGCAGATTTTGATATTGAATAACTTGTCCAGCGATATAACTGCGCTGAGCGACAATAGTGTTGCTAGTTTTATCAGTAATCTTATATTCGCTATCGGAAACGAATTCGATATCTAGGGTATTACTGCGAAGTTGTAATGGATCAACCACGCCCTTAGTGTAACCAGCGGACAACTTAGCCGAGTTGCCCGTGGTGCCTGTGCTAAAGACAATTAAATCCTCTTTGAGATGACCGGCAATATTTACTGTTGTATCTAGGCCCAATTTGGCAAGGTCGGTTGTGCTGCCTGTTGAACTTAAAGTCAATGCAACGTTCTTTGTAGACGTGTCAGCAGCTGCGCGGTTTGCTTGGATAACAAATCCAGCGGCTACATCTCCGGTCATCCTCGTTAACACACCAGCAGTGCTACCAAAACTGATTGTGCCGCCATTAAGATGCTTAAGTATTAAGGCGCCATCAAAATCTATGCTCGCTTCAACATTGGTTGCAGGCGTGCCAATCTGTGGAGGTCCAGCAGCATAGTTAGACGATGCTGCCGTTTTTGCGTTAATCGCGTTAACTAAATCTGCGGTCTTAGTAAAGGGAGTTGAGCCATTAATTGACACGGTATTAATAGTTAATAGCCCGGTCGTCGAAGATAGCTCGTTTGCCGGCACACGAATAATGTTTTCGGTGGTTACGGTCGCAGCTATGCTGTTTGCTGATATTTGTCCATCCAACCAGGTCTTTACGCCCGCAGCGTTCAAGCTTTGACCCGCAGCAACACTTAGCGCGCCTAAAGACTTACCATCTAACTTCAATGCACCATCTGCGATAACGTTTACGCTCGCTAACGTGTTGTTTGTATAAGTACTCACCGTACTACTGCGGATAAGAGCTTCACTAACAATGAGCTTAGAACCGTCATCCTGAGTTTGAGACACAGACTGCCCGGTGGCGCCAATAGTCCAACTTTGATCCATGTAGCTGGTGTCACCGTTTAAATAGGTACTGGAATAAGTGCTATCGGTAATAAAACCATTTTGCGCGCTTAACATCACTGACTGTTGTGCCGAAGTAAGACCGCTGCCAAATAGATGGCGGCCATCCCTAGTAAAAATCTGCAGCTCAGCAGTGCTAGCAACGGTTTTAGAAAATGTTAAATCTATGTCCTTCGTACCCGCAGCGACGAAACTTTTAGCTAACGAGTAGCTGGCGTCTAATGCTAGTGCCGCTGCATTGTTGACGTTATTAACTAGCAGTGTACTCAGCTCAGGAACGGTGCTGGCGATGGCCGCCGGAGTCACGATACCAATAGTTGCGTCAACGTCAGTTAAATTAGTCACGTTCTTTGAGACTCTAAATAAATCACCAGCTGCAAGATCTTTAGAATCGGTAATCGCTAACGAAATAGTTTTTGCCCAGTTTTGCTTTCCACTGAATGCGATTTGATCGCCATCTTGAGCAACGCCATTGATAGTTATGGCTAGTCCATTCACGCCCAAACTAGGGGGGTTGCCGGTTGAAGCGTATTTGGTCCCACTGGCAAGGTCCGTGGCGATCCACCGCTTCCCTGCAGCGTCGAATAATAGTTCCATTGGACGCAGGTTGGCCGCTGACTCTGTGATCAGACTAATGGTCGGTGAGGCGTTACCTTTCGCATTGGAATAATCCACGGTAAAGTCTGGTGGACTAACGAATAATGCTTTGCCAGGCTTTTCATTCAGATCCATACCCTTGGCATGAGTAGCATTCATTTCCTGCATCAGCACTTTGGCGATATTGTTCAACTTGGCAATAGCCGGCGCTAACATTTGGTCTCTAAAGTTGATCATGCCACCAAGCTCACCGCCTAATAAGCCAGACAAGTTCACTGGCTCACCAAACGGATCTAGAAGTACTTCTGCGCGTCCATTATCGGTAGCCAAAAAACGCACTTGAACAGGCGTAGACTTTCCACCGTCAACCACAGAGGTTTTCGAAGAGCCATCTCCAACTGTTACAGAGACGGTACCGCTAATAGACTCTCTGACCGATATTTTAGCTATGGCGGACATGTCGCGCATTAATTTATCTCGGGTATCGAGTAACGCTGCGGGCTGCTTTTGAATATCATTAGTCTTTTGTAAGCCAACATTCACATTAGCTAATTGGTTCGCTAACGCATTAAATTCATTGGCTGCGGCAGTGGCTAATTGCTGAGTCTCGGTGTCTAGGCTTTCTAATTGAATCGCAAGCGCGTTAAACCGCGAAGCTAGAATTTCGGCTTCCGTCAGCGCTTGAGTACGCAGTTGATCTGATGATGCATCAACGCTGAGAGTTTTGAGGCTATCAAAAAAAGATCCAAGCGCCGGAGTTAATGAAGCACTTTCGTTGCCTAAAACGTTAATCATTCGTTCAGTATGTTCAATCAGAGGCGTTTGCGCTCGAAGATCACTGCTACTTGCGCGTAGCGAGGCTTCCACTTGGCCATCATAGGAGCGACGTACGCCTTCTGCTAATGCACCACTGCCTAAATAAAACAGACCGTTTTTGGTAGGCGTATTTTCCGATACGTCCAGGTCTTGGCGAACATAGCCCTCAGTATTCGCATTGGCTATATTGTTACTTACCACCGACAAAGCCAGTTGGCTGTTACGAATCGCTGCCCCACCTACTGCAATCAGATCAGTCATAACTTCCCTCTACTACCGGGTAAGGGCATGGCTGCTTTAGTTTTAGGACGCTGAAGCTCGTAATTAGCTTTATCTGCATTAATCACAAAGGATTTAGCCTCTTCGTGCAATGGCCTTACCTCGGGGCGTTCCGGCTGACCCATCTTCTGTGCGTGCATTTGCGTATTCAGAACATCTGCTACACCGAACATGCCGCCCTTAGACAGCTCTACCGCTATCTGCTGATCAAACATTGACTCATAAGTTTTAGACGCTTGGGAATCAAGCAAACCAGAACGCTCGGTAGCTTGGCGCATAGACTTCAACATCATGTTGATGAAGATAGACTCAAACTGTTGAGCCGCTTCTTTAGTGACAGACTCGTCACCTAGTTTTGAATCTGCGCGCATTTGAGCCATATGGCCAAAATCTAAAGCGCTAGTTGTGAAATTCGAATCAGACATTATTACGACCTAAATAACCAATAACTCAGCGCGCAAACTGCCTGAGCTTTTCAATGCTTCGAGTATGGCGATAAGAGAGGAGGGGCTAGCGCCAACTTGGTTAACCGCCTCAACAATCTCGCGTAAATCCACGCCGGGCTGGAAAAGAAACATCGGATTGATCTCTTCTTCAACGGCGATCTCAGCGTTTGCAACTTCGACAGCTTCGCCAGCGGCATCTCCAAATACAGCAGCATTTGGCTGAACCACTTCGTTAGTAGCTGATATAGTTACTGACAGAGATCCTTGAGTCACTGCCGCCGCCGTTACCTTTACCGTCCTACTGATAACGACCGTGCCCGTACGAGAATTAACGACGACTCGCGCCTTGGGCTCTCCCGGGACCACGTCTAAATTTTCTATCATGCTGACAAAACTGACTCGTGCAGCCATGTCTTGGGGCGCGCGAATTGCTACCGAACGTGCATCAATTGCGCTTGCTGTACCCGCTCCGAAATTTTCGTTAATAGCCGCAGAAATCGCTGCTATCGTTGTGAAATCTCCCTGATTTGCATTGAGCACGATATGCTCTGAAGTACCAAAAGGTGTATTAACCGACCTTTCAACCAAACCACCATTCGGCACTCGACCGGTGGTAGGCACACCAATACTTACCTCGGAGCCCGCGGCGTTAATTTCAACACCTGTTGTTGTAAGAGAGCCTTGTGCTAATGCGTAAATTTGACCGTCAGCGCCTCGCAGTTCGGTCATAATGAGATTGCCACCGCGTAAACTAGATGCCAAGCCGATCGTTGCCACACTCACATCGATAGTTTGACCAGGCTTCGCGAAAGGCGGCAGGGTAGCTGTCACCAATACTGAAGCAACGTTATCTAATTTGGTCTTGTCATAAGCAAGACTAGTAGCGCCTCGAGTAAATAAATCGTAGTTGGAGACGGGGCCGTCTACAGCAACACCCAGTTTATCTAGAACTGTCTTTAAACTTTGAGCGGTGAAGGAAATTTTGTCACGGTCGCCAGTGCCAGCAAGGCCTACTACAAGCCCATAACCCATCAATTGGTTAGATCTCGCACCTGCGACAGACGTTAAGTCCTTAATACGATCCGCATATGTAGGAACCGCAATTAGGCTAGCTATCAGAGTCGCTAAAAATATGAATCTTTTAAACATTAAAATGGCCACACTTTGTTAAGAACATTTGTGCCCCAAGGCACTTTTGAAACGGATGCTAAATTACCAGCACCTTGATAGGAAATTTGAGCATTAGCTAATCGAGACGATAAAACAGTGTTATCCGGCTGGATGTCGTTCAACGAGACAACGCCAACAATGCGTATCGTTTCACTACCTTCACTGAGCGTTAAACGCTTTTGGCCCTGAACAACAACGCTATTATTAGGTAATATCTGGATAACGGTTGCCGCCACGGCGCCATTTAGAGAGGCGGCTTGATTGGCAGATCCAGAACCCTTGGACTCGATTTTCAAATCGTTGAATGGCGTAGCTTTCAGTGCTCGTCTAAAATTATTGGTGCCTAACGGAAAATTATCAGGATCTAAAATGCCCCCAAATGCACCTTGCAATGCAGCCATAGGACTATTTGATCCTTCTTTGACAGTTTCCACACCGCTTTGTCTTTGCGCTTGGGTAGATTCAGTAAGCACCACAGTGATGATATCGCCCACCTGATAGTTTTTCTTATAGCCAAAGCGGCTACTCGCATTACTGTCATTGAAAATTGAACCAGTTACAGAAACTTGCGCCACCGGCATTAATGGCGTTATTGGCTCAAAAGCCATGTCTTGTACTAATGAGGGCAAGCCCTGCGTTACGCAAGCGGAGCATGCTGATGCAAATACTGTTACACAAAAAACCTTTCGTAATGATTTGGAAATTAACATCACTGGCCTCTATAGATTCTGGTTAAGGAAGCGCAGCATTGAATCCACAGCGGATATTGCTTTTGAGTTAACCTCGTACGCGCGCTGGGTTTCGATCATGTTTACTAATTCTTCTACTACATTCACGTTCGAAGCTTCCAACATGCCCTGAGCAATTTCTCCCGAACCCTGTTCTCCTGGATTGCCAACTAATGGCGGCCCACTGGCTTGGGTTTCACGAAATAAATTTCGACCCAAGGATTCAAGACCTGCGGGGTTTACAAAGCGAGCGATCTGAATTTGGCCTAGCTGCTGGTTACCGCCACCATTGGCGAGTTCAACGCTAACTGTGCCGTCGCCACCTACAGAGATAGTCGCTGCCTCCTGGGGAATGGCAATTGCCGGTTGAAGCAAATATCCAGCAGAGTTAACTAACTCGCCTTCTTGCGAAAGCTTAAAGCTACCGTCTCTGGTGTAAGCCAACGTTCCATCGGGCTGGAGAATTTGAAATAGGCCGGGACCTTCGATTGCCATATCTAAAGAGTTTTCTGTAGCAATCATGTTGCCTTGGCCCTGCATTTTTTCTGTGGCAACAATTCGTGTTCCAGTACCCAACATAAATCCTGTTGGCGCAACCGAATCGGCTCCGGTCTGACCGCCAGCTTGGCGGATATTTTGATAGAGCAAGTCTTCGAATACTGCTCGATCTCGCTTAAAGCCGTTAGTATTGACATTGGCTAAGTTATTAGAGATTACACTCATCCGTGTTTGCTGAGCGTTTAATCCGGTTTTAGCAACCCAAAGTGAAGCATCCATATTTTATTCCTAAACTCCTGGACTTATGCCAGTCGCATTAATGTATTGTTAGAATCACCTAGATCGCCCAGCTCTTTCACTAACTTCATCTTCATTTCAAAAGAGCGCGTGCCGTTGATCATATCTACCATCACGTCCATCGCGTTGGAGGAGCTGCCCTCAAGTTGTCCACTTGACACCGAGACTGCTTCGGGACCACTTTCAAAATCACCCGGTGGTTGACCTATTGCTTTGAATAAGCCGTCTTCCATTTTTTCGAGTGGAGTAGCACTGCTGTCCCTAAGCATTATGCGGGCTACTTCTGCCGTAGCTCCGGTTTCATCGTTAGGATCCATTCCATAAACTACCCCTTCGTCAGAAATAGTGAGTATCTGATCTATTGGCACAGTGATCGGAACGCCACCTTCGTTAAGCACAAGCTGGCCTGTCGTAAGTGCAAGTTCACCATTTTGGTTAGGTCGGATATCACCGCGCCGTGTAAAAGCCGTCTGTCCTTGCTCATTGCTTACACCCAGGACAGTAGATCCGTTCATAAAGATGTCCATGTCATTACCCGTGGCGATTCTGCTACCTGGGGTTAAATCAACGGTGCCTTTTGCTGCGTTACCGGCGAGATAACGAGTTTGAAATCCATCGCCGTCTACGCGGTATGATTGCAAAGCCATTTGATAAGCTTTTTTGAAACCAAAAGTCGAAACGTTTGCAAGTTCATGAACCGAGTTCGTTTCTTGCATTCGTTGCGAGTTAATAGATGCAACCGCTGTATATATACCTTTATCCATGATTCATTAACCTACGATCGGATATTAATAATGGCCGTAGTCAATGCAGAAGATGTTTCAATCGCCTTAGCATTGGCTTGGAAGTTTCGTTGCGCGGTGATCAGACCAACTAGTTCAGTTGTTAGGTCGACGTTTGATCGCTCTCGGGCACCGGCTCGAATAGTTCCGAATCCAGCAGTACCAGCCTCACCAAATGTAGCCGCACCAGACTTTGCAGATGATAGGTAAGAACTATCTCCGTTTTGACGCAGGCCCTCGTTACTTGGAAAGGTCACTAAAACAATTTTACCGAGAGAGTCCTGGGAGCCGTTTGAGTAACTAGCAACCACCAAGCCGTCATCGCCAATGTCTACCCCGACCAAGTCACCTTCAGGTGAACCGTCTTGAGATTGCGACTTAACTGCGAAGGCTTGTGAGAACTGCGTGGTGCCTGTGTAGTCAATGGTCAGGTTCAATGCACCACGGCCACCAGCCAAGAACACCGTATCCAACTGTGCACCACCAGATGGCGAGACTAAGTTACCAGATGTATCGAATGTCAATTCGCCCTTATCTAAAAAGATCGGTGACCATTCTGGCAACGTAGAGAATCCATCTGCGCTCGCCGTTTCAACACCAAATTCATCGATATATTTTTGAACTGCGACGTTATTTACGGTATCCGCTGATTGGGACGGCTTGATCCAAGACGTAGTAGTACCACGACCCGAAGCTATATTTGCAAGGCCCCACGTAGCACTTCCTGAAACTTTTATAAATGAGTCAGTGCCTGTGCTGCCAGTAGTAAATACCAATCCATTAGAGTCTGCGTCGTACTTTACTTTTACACCTGACACTGTGCTTCCAGTGTCCGAGGCCAACTTATTAATGCCTTTTTCTAGTTCAACGATGAAGCTATCTAATGTATAACCAGCGCCAGTGGGCAGTACCAAAGTACCCTTAACGTCATCCACGCTGACTACGAACGTATTATTCGACGCGTCAACTGAGAAGTTATTATTAACGTTGACCGCTATACCCGAGCCCCGCGTTATAGCCGGTAGCGATGAAACGCCTCGTAAAGCCGATACAGATGGCGCAACCGAATAATTAGAGTCTGCAGCGCCAGTAACCTCAAAACCCATAAACGTAGAAAAACCACTTAGGACCTTATCGACAACTCCGTCTCCGCTAGTATCTACGCCCGTTGGAATACCGGTGCCCGCATTATATGCAGGAACCGAAAAATCAACTGACACCTCAGAGAGGTCTCCTGTTGAGCCAGATGAGAATGAAAATGTTTGTTTTGCACCGTCATAAGCAACTTTGATTCCATATCGTTGTTCATTTGCAACTCGCTGTAAGTCACCGTTTGGGGTTATCGTTTGGCCATAGAAACCATACGCATCAACAGCCACCGCTGTAGGCGCTGCGCCGAATAGATTATTCGTGGACGCGGCGTCAATTGTCATACTGTCAGAAGAAGAAGTTGGCAAAAACTTAAAACTTCGCTGAGCCTGGTCATAAGACACTGTGACTTTACTTGCTCCTATCGTAGCATCGACCTTGGCTTGTATGTCGGCAACAATCGCTTTAGTAGTTGCGGTAGATTGCAAGGGCGCGGTATTGAAGGTTGTACCGAGGTTAATTGGAACTGCGGTAGTTACGCCGCCGGTGGTGTAGTTCATATTAAAAGTTCTGTTACTGGCGGTGGTCAAATCAAAGTAGCGTTCATCACCAAACTTTACGTTAAGTTGGTTCTGCATGATCGAGGCAAGCTCAACGCCAGTAACAGCACTGTTCCGTGCTTTTAACTCAGAGAGATCAATAGTCACTGGATTCCCGGTGTTATCGACGTCTACGTCCATAAAATTAGCAAGTTGAACTGCCGTAAAGGCAGAAGTACTAAAATTAAAACCTTGGTCAGCTGTCAAATCGTTAGGCAGTTTTGATCCTTCAATTGTCGCTGGTACAGAAGTCCGTATATCTGTTAAGTCGTCTAGGGAGAATTTTTGAGTCTTTCTGTTAACCAACAAATCTTCCACTTCAGAGAAAGGTTTCAATACACCGTATTTATTTACGTACAGTTCTTCACTGTTACTATCGGTTGCTTGCTGGAGTGCAGGATTAACTTGGTCGTCACCAACAAATACATAGGTTTGATACTTGTTAGTTGGAGAACTAGCCGTCGCGTTAGCGGTTTTTACATAATAAATTGTAGCAAGGTACGAGTTACCTCCACTGTCATATACGCTTAACGCCGTCGATTTGTTGTAGGTATTGGGATTGTTTCTATTAAACGGCACGTCAATCACGCTGGCATCTGATGGCAAGTTCAAAGCCAATTCGATTAGCGACGTTTCCGTTGCCTGACCTGACGTTGAAACTGGTATGGCAAGTCTACTGAGCTTGTCCAAGTCCGCTTTACCGGAGGAGTCAACTGCCGCTGCCAATAGCGCTTGCCCAGAAGAGTTAACAACGTTGAACTGTTCGTTCAGTACAAAGCTACCGTTTCGGGTAAAAATGTCGGTCAGTCCGTCAGCAGATTTCAGTGGGAAGAATCCTTCACCAGAAATCGCAAGGTCCAAAGTATTAGAGGAGAATTCTACGTTACCCTGGCTGAATTCTTGGCGTACTTCTTTCAGTGATACACCCTGTCCAACTACCGATGTTGATTTCTGTAGGGGTGATGTGGCAAAAATGTCACCAAACGAGGCCCGCGACTTTTTAAATCCACTGGTACCCACGTTAGCGATATTATTACTGGTTAATGCAAGTTCTGTTGTCGCGGCTTTAAGCCCTGTAAGCGATGTATAAAATGACATTTACTTATGCTCCAATTAATAGTGTTTTGAGTAATTACTCAGAAATTCTTGTGACTTCAGAAAGCGCCAATGTTTGGCCGTCACTTATCTCGACAAGAACTTGTCCGAGGGTGTCGTTCCAAGACACGCCCTTGACCTTAGTTTCACCTAGAACCGGAATTACTCGAGAGTCATCGCCCTTACGTACTTGAGCGCTGAAAAAGTATTCGCCCGCTGGTGCGGGTTCACCTTCAAAGTTGCCGCCGTTCCAAGCGAACGAAACTTCACCGGCAATTTGTGGTCCCAGATCCATCGAGTTCACTACCTGACCTGTTTTGGCATCTATAACGCTTAAGGTCAGCTCATCGGCAGTATCTGTTAAATTGGCAAATCCGCTTTTCACTTGACCGCCGCCCTGGGTAATCGTGGCTCCAGTTACGAATACGCTCTTACCTATAAGCGATGCGCCGCGCATAATTTTTTCACCGGACTGAGAGCTTACAAACTGGTCCAATGAATCTGACATTTTAGTAGTTGCCTCTAAGCTTGAGAATTGCGCAAGCTGGGCTACAAAAGCCTCATTTTTCATAGGGTCCAGGGGATTTTGATTTTGCAGTTGAGCCGTAAACAACTTCAAAAACGCACTTCTGTCTAGGTCGTCTTCTTTCGGCGCAGCGGCGTCAGCTCGAAGGTCTGCAGACGTGCGGATACCAGATATACTTAATTCACTCATCTACTTTTCCTATTTCTTTAACATTTCAACCGTGCGCATCATTAGCTGCTTCGCGGTATTCATTGCTTCAATATTGCTTTCAAAGGACCGCGCTGCCGCAGTCATCTCGACTAATTCATTCATTGGATTTACATTCGATGAATAGATATAACCTTTCTCGTCTGCCATTGGATGGCTGGGCTCATAATTGGCAGGTGTTGTGCTATCGTCTTCGATAATGCTTTGCACCCGCACGCCGCCTTCCACTTCGCCGCGACGGCTACTTACTTCAGAAGCTAATATCGTTTCAAATACCGGACGTTTGGCTTTGTATGCAGTTTCACTACTGCTACCCGCTACTTCTGCATTAGCGATGTTAGATACCGCTAAGTTCATGCGGATGACCTGCGCATCCATTGCACCACCGGCCACGCCTAAAATATTGTCTAAACTCATGTCATTTGCTCCTAAGTAGTTCTATTCACTATCCGCGTAGCAATTCCATTACTAACTGACTCATCTGATTAGCCTGAGCCAACATGGATGTGCCTGCCTGTTGCAGAACCTGATTCTTAGCGAGTCGAGCAGACTCTAGCGCGAAGTCTGCGTCCTGGAGTCTTGAGCGAGAATCCGCGGTCTTTTCTGCGATATTCATGAGATTGGAAATCGTATGTTCCATTCGATTTTCAATGGCACCAAGGTCCGAGCGCATTTGCGCTACTTTATCGAGAGCAGCGTCAATGATTGAAATCGCATCACTAGCGCCCGCTTCAGTGCTGATCTTTACCTGAGTCAAATCTACTAAGGCGGCGGTTTGAGAACCGTCTTTGAAGTAACCAACTTGATCACCTGCGGTTGGTCTTAATAAATTTCCCTCATCGTTAACGGCAGTGGCAGCATTAAGTATTGGTTCGTCTGCGGTTCTAATTTCACCAGCAGTTTTTGCTGTGAAGATAAAGCCGGTGGTGCTATCTGCAGTAATATCGTAATCAAAACTTGCGTAGTTAGCATCAGCCTGGAAAAGTGCAACCAAATTAGCGGTTGTCGCGGCAGCTGGACCCGTAATGGACAACGTCGTTTTTCCGTCTGATAAACTATGGGCAGCGCTGTTGTAATTCGATAGTGTGCCGTGAGCCTGAGTAAAAACTGCCTTTGTTGGCCCGGCTTGTTCTACGGAAAAAGAATTTGCAGAGACAAACTTCAACGTGCCTGATACACGCGTAGCGTCTGCCGAAGCACCAGCTACGCCAGCAGCTGTAGCCGCCTCGTCATTCACATTAGCGTGGGGTATTATCGTGGGAATTTCAGCTGTCTGAATTATACCAGGCGCTCTTGCTGTATAAGTTATAGCAGAGTCTGCTGGCGGAGTACCTGCTCCAGTTGCAACTATGGAGACGTCATATTTAAAGTTTTCGTAACCGGTAGCGTTTCTAAATCCTTCTTGCAACTCTAATGACGTCGCGCTAGCGTCGGCTGTAAATGTCAGCGTAGTCGTACCATCTGTCATTGAATGGGCTTGGCCATTGTAGAGAGCTGTAGTACCTGCATCTTGCGTAAACGTGGCGATCGTATTTGTTCCGGTTGCACCTTCACCCAATCGTACAGGCTGTCCAACTGTGTTCGAGACTAGGCCATCTTCACCCAGCTTTTCTACCAACAAGTCTACGAACTCGGTTCCTATCTTCGTGTTTTCGATGGTTATATCGTCGCCGTCTGCATCAAACAATACTACTTTGTTGTTATCCACTTTAGCTGTCACACCAGAAGAACCAGATATTCTATTGACTGCGTCTACCGCGTCTCCAACATCAGTACTCGAGATAATAAAGTTACCCGTTTGATAGCCATTTATTTTTATGTTGTATGTGCGTGCGGTTGGGTCGCCGGAGGACAGTGCTGCATAAGTCTTGGCATATGCTTTAACACCGGTCTCTGCGGTTAAGAGATTCACTTTTTCCGCTACCTCTTTAGAGGTATCTTGCGACGAGGACTCTACGGTCTTCGATCCTAGGTAGCCAAAAATTTCAATATCTTCGGCGGTTGTCATGGGGTTATTTGGAGCCGTAGCCCCCGGGGTTTCTGGATTTATACCAGCACCAATAAGTGTGTGTGCGCCAATTTGTTTTGCGGCGATTGAATCGACGGAGAACGTAATATGTTCACCCTCCTCAATACCTACTTGCAGCTGCTTATTGATAAAGGTGCCGTCCAAAATCAGTGAGCCGTTGTATCGCGTGTTGGCTGAAATTCGAGTAACTTCTTGAATAAGTAAATTAACTTCGTCTTGTAGATACGTTCTGTCAGATGCACTATTCGTACCGTTAGCAGCCTGTATAGAAAGTTCGCGCATCCGCTGCAGCATGTCAGAGACTTCTGCTATTGCGCCTTCGATCGACTTCGTCATAGCGATGCCATCATTAGAATTCTTAATGGCCATGTTAAGGCCTTGAATCTGCGCGGTCATTCGTTGAGACATCGCTAAGCCAGCAGCGTCGTCTGCTGCGCTGTTGATCTTTGATCCGGTGGATAGTCGCTCCATTGCAGTGGTCAACTCATTTTGAGAGCCTGCGATAGCTCGTTGTGCAGTTAAAGACGCTACGTTAGTGTTGATTAGTAATGACATTTTCTTAACCTACTCGTTTCAATTATTTTTTATTCGCCGCGAAGCGCGCGTTTAATTCCACCAATTCTATTTTCAAGAAATTGCAGAGTTGCTGTGTATCGCGCTGATTCCTTACCAAATTGTGCTTGCTGATAGTTCAATTCAACGGTGTTACCGTCAGCAGCAGGGTTGTTTGGTACGCGATAGACCAAACCGTTTTTAGATCCACCCATGTGGTCTATGTGCGACTCGTGCGTGCGTCGCGTCGACATCGAACGTTCGTTATTCATCAAAGCCTTAAAATCAATATCCTTTGCTTTATAGTTAGGAGTGTCTGCATTAGCAATGTTTTCACCTAAAAGGCCAAGGCGCCGTTGACGCACCCCAATTGCGGTTTCATGCACACCAAAAACGTTATCTAAAATATTCATCTAACTTTTTCGTCCCATCCAAAAAGAAAATTTATTCTTTCTTAAAGTTTTATCATTTCCGTCCGATTTATAAGATGAGGATTAAATCCGTCATCTTCCGTCACAACATTGACAAAGCAATTGCTGTGCCAACTTTGTTTTTTTCCTGGAACCTAATGTTTTCTGCATGTTTTATGGGCTTTTCCCTAAAAGCGGCTAATTCTCACCGGAGATTCATGTCCGCATTCGGACGAACTTTGCCGACTGTCAATTTTCCGTCATCGAGCAGCTTTAGAAAAACTGACGCATTCACTCGTTCCAACAGAGTCGATATATAAAACGCCTATATAAAGAAACAGAGTTGCCGGCACTTGCTCATCATTGTTTTTTAAACCAGTCGCAAAAAACGGCCGCCACAGGGAGCGAGCTGTACGCACTAGGAAAACAAAGGCCATCCGCTAAGACGCTTGCTTATGAATCACTGCATTTAGAAAGAAAGAGGTGGCACCTTCATTGCATAGCTATATTCACGAGACTGAGATCAGTCGGTTTATCTAATTGGTGATGATGATTGACGCGCAAATAACACTGAGAGCGAGACAGCAAAAGAAAGCAATAACTAGGCAGCTGCGTGAGTGGATTCCTAAGTCGTCTCTGCTTTCTGCTCAAACATTAGCTATGATTTTGGCAGGATTAGTTGTTTCCACTAGCGTATTCGCAAGCACCCCAAAAACGCCAATCGAGGTGAAAAATCTTGACGCGCAAATCGGTGATTGGTCTCAAGCGCAATTTGAGCAAACGGGCGCATATACATTCGCTACCCAGGACCGGCGTTTACAAGTTCCTCGCTGTAAAAATTTCACCTTTTCCAGCAACGCGTCTGCAACTAAGCCGAAGTCGTCGTTCATGGTCAATGTGGCATGTGCTGAGGCCGGCTGGTCACGCTTTATTAGAGCTAAGGCCACTGAACAGGTGATAATAAAAACGGCGCTGATCGACGTGTTAACGCCTAGAGTTCTAATTGAAGCTGGCAAACCTATTTCAGCCAAAGATTTCTCCATTACCCAGTTGCCGCCACACCGCACACCACAAGGTGCCTTAGACAAATTAGATGCATCGGCGCAGTGGTTCTCTACACGCAGAATGCGGCCAGGCTATATCGTGACAGCAAAAGATTTGCGACAGCCTAGAAGAGTACTGGTAGTTAACAAAGCCCTGCCCGCCGGAACGCTGCTTACTAAGCAGTCCTTTGACATTGAAGAGCGCGCGGTCAATCTTCCGCGAGATGCCATTACCTCGATGCATAACATTGAGAACTTAGCCGCCAGCAAACTGCTGCACCCTGGAGATATTTTACGCCGGCGTGATTTAACCAAAGGTAAATTGATACGACGGGGGGAAAATGTTGCATTGCTTTCACAGGGGCTCAGTTATTCTATTTCTTCGCAAGTAGTCGCCCTCGAGGATGGCTTTTTAGGTGAGCAAATTCGACTGCTCAATCCTGAGGGACAACGCAGAGTATCGGCAATTGTTACAGGAGCTAGTAAAGCCAAAACTCTATCTACAAAATAGTAGGTAAATTGGCTAAACAATTGATTAACCTGGGTAAAATGGCTAAAGTCTTTCAGCTTTGAGTCGACTTATCCTTTAGACAGTTATGAACGCTTAATCAGGAGCGAAAAATGGTTGATAGTATAAATTCTTCAAATAGTGCCGCCGCTGCCGCAAATAGGGCAGCCAAGCAAGCAACAACGCCTACAGATGGTGGTTCTAGTGCTAGCATTTCAAGAGCTAGCGAGCCTTCCGCAAGCGTTGAAGTTACACTTAGCAACGAAATTCTTGCAGGCGGTGAAACCGCAAGTTTCGATGAAGCTAAAGTACAAGAAATGCGCAAAGCAATAGAGTCTGGGACTTTCCCGCTGGATTCCCGCCGTATCGCTGAGAATTTTGCAGCGTTGGAACAGTTAATCTAGAACGCCGATTAAATGTCCAACGTAGAGGTCATAACTGAGGTTATTTCTATAGGCAACCTTCTAAAAAACACTTTAGAAGAAGAATTTTTGGCGCTATCGGAAAAAAACTTAGAACACCTGGAAACTGTGCAAGTTAGAAAGGTTGAGCTTCTACAGAACTTAGAAAGCACATGGCCAAAAGGCGAAACTGAGTCTTTAGCACTAAATGAGCCCCTTTGGGACGAAGCGAGAAACTTAATCGGCGAGTGCAAAGAAGCCCACATTCGAAACGATCTACTGCTAAAGCGGCAGTTAGAAGTTGTAAGAACCGTACTTGCGTCTCTTACAAAGAGAAGTACCGACAATTCAAGCAACCTCTACGATAAAATGGGTAAGATGAAACGCAAGCGACAACCTCTTTACTAACCCACCTATTTATAACAAATCCCAACTTCACGAGATCATTCTCAACAAACTCGTACCAGACACTACCTTTGTTCACTCTAGGGTTTGAGGTACTTGACCTTTAAGCCAGTAGGCCCAAGACAGCACTGTGGCTACAGACTGATATACCTCTTCTGGCACTTCTTGATCTAGTTTTAGATATGACAGCGTTTCGGCTAGCACAGGATCTTCTGCGACGTGAATGCCGTGCTGCTTAGCAATCTCAATAATTTGCCATGCCACAGCGCCTTTACCCTTGGCTTTTATAATAGGAGCGCGCACTTGATCGTACATGAGCGCAACGGCTTTCTTTTCACTGTGATTGCCGTCAATAAAGACGCTATCGCCCTGACTCGGGTTACTCCAGCCACGTTTATCATTAGTCCTAGGCATCGATATTTAACCCCACTCGTTGATCAGGAACATCATCAGTAATGGGAATTCTCGATGTTGGAAAGATATTTAGCGTTACCAAGCTAACCCCGTGTTCGCGTAATCGATTTACCAATTCCTCTCTAGATGCCTGTGCCGCAGTAAATAATTCTGCAGAAGGTAGCCAAATACGCACTTCAATTTGTTTCGAAATATCTACCCTTATATTTGCTGACATAGCGGTTTGCTCGTCTAAGCCCGCTTCTAAGTCTACTGACCAAGTTTTTTGCGAATTGCTTTCGTCATTTCCCGGATTTTCATCTTGGCTCAAACGAATATATACCGGCCATTGATCAGCGAAAGGAATAACCCAAGACAATGAAGTTTTTCCCGCAACCTGTTGTGCCAAACTTTCAATCTGGCGTGCTTCTAATTCATCTATGGCGCCCGATATTGAAGTAGTATCCATTTGGCGACCTTGAAAAAGTGCGCGTAACCCGATGAGCGCCGATTTAATGCCCTGATTACCAGAGAACATGCCGGTATTGCGGATTTCACTTTCAGTAAATAAGCCAAAATTTTCCAACGAGCGCCGGATGCTAGCACTATTAATTTCACGCGAGTTCATGAGCAAACCACGGAGTATTTGTCCGAGATCGCCACTGGCTGGGGAACCTAAAATTTGCGGCATAACGCCAGGAGAAAATAGTCGCCCCAAGTGCAAACCACCCGCATGACCTAATAATCGTCCAAAGCGAGCATCCGCGTCAGCCCTCTGATTGAGTTTATTGGCGCTACTTGGATCTACTAAGCTAAGCACCATGTTGCCATTTACAACAGTAACCAAAAACGCGGCTGCTCCTTGGGGCAGAGACATACGCGGAGGCATGGCCAATTGCTGATTACCAACAAGCAATAAGTTACCATCTGCACGCTGAGCGACCACTGCGTTTATGACTTGACCCTCTCTAAGCCCTAACACTCTGGCTTGTTCAGGGTTGATGCGCATGCCGGCGGCAGCGCCTTCCACATAGACAATGTTTGGTCGCATGGACATATTCATGGGTTCTGCGGTCAACATTTTGACGCCTCCATTGAGATTGTTTGCGACAAACCCAGTCGGCTGGGCTTGTTTCAATATATAGTTATTGCCTTCTCGTTCCACAACCAAGGCCGCTGGGGCTTCGGACAGAGTAAAACCTCTGGGCAAATTAAATTGTCTGTTGCCTACTTTCAACAAAGTATTTAAACCTTTACTAATAAGCTGCCCTTTTATATTTGAGCCTTGTTGTTTGAGTAAATCTTGCGCTTGGCCGGCACTTATGGGAATCCCTGCCTGCACGTTGGTACTTGTTTGCACGGGGGCTAAATTGCTGCTGGCGTTAGGATTGATCGCAATCATCGCAGCAGATGAAGCAGATGACGTTGCCGAAACTAAAAAGTGCCTTACGATACTTTTATCTCCTACGTCACTGGATTGGCGAACCAATGCCAATGCTACCGTCACTTGAATATTCTTTACCGCTGGCGGCAAGGATAGCGATCCTTTGGGCAGCTTCAACTCACTGCCTGTAGAACTATGGCTAACAACTGCAGTCAATGCCTGGCCCACACGCAAACCCAGTTGGTTCATTTGTGCTCGATTCAGATGTGCAATCGGTTTGTTTTCTGGCTGTGCCAAATTTTCCAGAGTAGATAAGTTTTTAGCAGTAGCGAAAAGTTGCTTCGTTTGACTGTTTAAATTTAGCGCGGACAAGGTTGGGTTGTGAGTAGTTGTTAACGTGTGTTGGCCCCGCTGCAGTCCAACAGTGAGCTCAAGAGTCTGTCCAGGCTTGCCGACACGCTGTGGTAACGTAATTGATTTATTTACTACTGTTAGAGTAGTGCCTCTTCCGGCCTCTGAGATTTTAGCGCGAATAAGTTGTCCCGAAACAACGCCCAGTCTAAGCGCTTGTTGTTGGCTGATCTGAATAGTTTGCGCAGTTTGAAGTAGCGGGCGGAGTGTGCCGGAGTCTGCGGCTTTAACAGCCGGTGACGACTGTACGAGAATGAGCACTTGCTGGCCATCCACTACTTTGACTCTAAAAGTTAAGGGTTCGTTGAGCGAGGTGACACTAGCCGGCAAAGTTGCCTTGGATGGTAGCGGAACGTGCTGCTGTTTAACCTGCAAGGTACGCCCACCTCCACTAACGACAACTTTGCCCTCTACCACTTGACCGGGCTGGAGATTCAACAATCGTACTTGGATAGCTGGAATACGCACTTGAGTCGCCGCGGAGGCGGCAACAACAGTTGGCGGGACCGGCGTTGTAGTTACGGGCGCATAGTTAAGCAAAGTGGTGCCTTAAGGATATTGGATCCAGCCCTCGTATGGATCAATGCCGCGTGCCCTAGCCTTGCTTGGATCTATGTCTTTAAAAATAACTTTTTTAATGTCGTCGACGTCAGGCACTTTCAGTCGCCTGTTAGCCAACATCCAATTGGGGTTGGAGCGTTTGAAGGCACTAGGATTGGCCCGTACAAATGCTCGTCGCAAAATAGACGGTCGAATACGGGAATTGCCGGCGGTCTGCTTAATGATCTTGTCTAGGTAGTCACCGGGCTTAACGAGATAAGTGCCGTCTTCTGCAAGAACTGCTTTCTCGGTATTTTTATCCGCAACTCTGGTCGCTTCTATTGCTGCCTCTAAATCCTTAATTAGTCGGGCAAGAGCTGCGTCTAACTCGGCAACATCGATTTCTTCCACCGAGTCTTCATCGCTCGCCAAAACAAGTTCTGGCTCTGACTCTACGGTTGCACAGCCAACAACAAATACCAACACGGCCAAGATTCTGAATAAGTTACAAATAGATACTCGGGCAAACGTCAATAGCGACATCGATCTAGACATTAATGTAGACCATGATCCAGTAGCCATACAATTTCCTGTTTTTTTTCTTAACATCGATCTACTTCTACTAAATATATTCACGGTGCTAACGCCGCCAAAGGTATAGCAATCATATTGCTGTACGAACGGGGTACTGGGCCAGCGTAAACAGCGATACTTGCCGTGTGATTGTTCAGCTGCGTAATTTGAGCAAGGCCTATTGCACTTAACGCTCGCTCTAATCCTTGCCTTTGGGCCAATGCGCTGCTGGGCATAATTAGAAATTTCTGCCCATAAAAAAGCCCCACGTCTCTTCCTGCCATAAGCACGCCTCCGTTAGGTCTGTGGGCAATAACAATAGCAGATCCGGTATCGCAGCGAATGCTCGCGCCGAGCGCTGTTATCGCATCAGAAGACCATCGCGCTAGTTCTTTTACTGCCGATTTAGATAACTTAAGCCAAGCTTTTTGCGCATTTTTGTCTGCGGCATCTGACTTTACTAGAATTGAGCCGGATTTACTGAATTGAACACCAAGACTAGATTGAGCAACGATCTCCACTTCCAAACGTATGGGTCCTCTAGATGATTTAGTCACCCAAAACCGATCCAGCATTTTTGCTTCAGCTTCGCCGGATATGCGGACGGTCACTTCGAGATCGGAAGTTACAACCTCACCCAAGACCATATATTTCAGATAGTCAGAGCCAGCAGAGGAGCCTGTAACCTTCGGTTCTATTATAGTTGCATCCTGCAAGGCGCCATAGCGGGCCGCCTGCATAAAGTCTTTTTTGATCAATCTCGCGCTGTCACTCATGAGATTGAGCACACTGACGTCTTCAGATTGACCGGGTTGCACCATTAGCTTTAACCTTTGTCTTCTTGCACCGGGGCGGGAGCAACTTAGCTCATCGCCCTCCAAACCTGCAGCGTCACTCTCTACCAGACGCGTACCTTTCAGACCAAAGCGGTTTATATATGGCTGCGGGCGCAGCTTCTCTAGCTGAAGGTTGCTGAACATCATAACTTCTTCGTTTAATGCGCCGTCATTATCGGTCCAACTAGCAGCGGCAACATTGGCATTGCGTTCCATTGCGTATTCTAGAACGGATTGCTTTAAAATTGCTAACTGCTCATCGCTGTCTATTTGGTTCAGAGACGACAATGAGTCAGTATCAGCAGAACTCGATGCTGAGGATTTTTCGGCGACGGTTGCCGCACTCAAAATACTCAAAGCAAGACCTATAGCGCAGACTATTGCCTTCTTAACAATTCGCCTTGCGCGCTTGTCCATCGCTTTTGTTCTCACATCAACTGCCTCTACCTACCGGGGCTGGCAACAGATCTATCGACCTTCGAAACTTGTAAATAGTTGCGTACCAGCTCGTTAATCGTCCCCTGACCTAGCGCGAGCTTAGTTTCATAAGTCTCACTACCAATAGGCGTAATGCTGACTAATTTAGCGCCATAAATTACACCCTCAACCCTACTGCGCATTTGGTCTTGAGTAATCGCCATGTCTACCATGGTACCTGTTGCATTGACATACTGTCCGTAGACTTGCTCGGTCAAAGCGCGGTAAGCGTCTAACTTGGATGCTTTGATTGCCATCAGCCTTTTTTGAGCTGGCGTATCACCGTGTTGAGAAGAGATAACCGCATAACCAGAGGCAACAATACCCTGACCCTGAGTCAAACCGTAAACGTCTTGATTACGCCCTTGGCTAGCACAACCGACGAAAAGAGACGCCACAAAAACAATAACTGCGCACTGGCAAATCTGCTTTCTCAGCGAACGAGGATTGGCGTTGCCTGAACTTAGTAAATACATGATGAACTCTTCTTTGATTCCCTTACATAACGTTAGTCGGCCCAAAGGCGGATTTCTTGAATAAATTCGGGAAAGTTACTGATTTTTCAGTAATAGGCACAGTTCCTGCACTTCTAACGTGCGGACCCAGTCTATCCGTGTAACTTTACGGAAATTCGACATTTTCCGTCAATATTTTTAGCTGCGAACAGAGTTTATAAACGAAATGGCCTCTAGCTCTTTTACATTGTCAGATCTTCGACAGTTGTCACTAGACATCCCCTGGCAATCATTGGCTATGCCTGTAGTGATCGTGTGGATTCTAACCATGCTGATTCTACCCTTACCGCCATTCATGCTGGATATTTTCTTTACCCTGAATATCCTGTTAGCGCTGTTGATCATTATGGTCGCGCTAAATACTTCCTCCACACTGGAATTCTCTTCTTTTCCGACCATTATTTTGTTCGCTACCATGCTGCGCTTAGGTCTCAATGTTGCATCTACTCGGGTAGTTCTTTTGGAAGGACACCAAGGCGGCGATGCTGCAGGAAAGGTTATTGCTGCATTTGGTGAATTCGTTATTGGAGGCAACTACGTTGTTGGCTTTATTGTCTTTGCAATTCTTATGATCATTAACTTTATCGTAATCACAAAGGGTGCAGGGCGTGTTTCCGAAGTAATCGCTCGCTTCACGCTGGACGCCCTACCAGGCAAGCAAATGGCTATTGATGCGGACCTGAATGCTGGCGTTATTGATCAAGCTGAGGCTAAACAGCGGCGCATGGAAGTTACTCAAGAATCTGACTTTTTCGGTTCAATGGACGGTGCATCTAAGTTCGTTCGAGGAGACGCAATCGCTGGGTTATTGATTCTTATCATTAACTTGGTAGGCGGCCTAGGTATTGGTTTATTACAATATGATTTAACTCTCGCTGAAGCCGGTAAGAATTATGTGCTACTGACAATTGGTGACGGTCTGGTTGCACAACTACCAGCCATTATTCTCTCGCTAGCCACTGCGATTATCGTAACGAGAGTAGCTACTTCTGAATCTTCTCCTGAACAAGCCGGTAAGCAACTGGCCAATCCACTGGCATTCTTTATTGCCGGCGGCATTTTGACATTTATGGGTGTTATACCCGGTATGCCCAACTTGGTATTCCTTTCTTTGGGCGCAGCAGCGTTGGGTCTAGGCTTTTACATTACTAAACAAGAAAAAATAGCTCGAGACTTTCCCGAAGCCACTATGGATGGGCCAGATGCCAACGCAGCGCCAACAGACCCGAATTTACTTGAACTTGATTGGGATGACGCTGGCCAGGTAGACGTCATCAGCTTAGAGCTGGGCTATGGCCTAATCCCCATGGTGGACTCTGACACTGGCGGCCGACTGTTAAACCGTCTCAAAGGGATCCGCAAAAAGCTTTCTGCTGAAATGGGCTTCCTGCTCCCGTCCATTAGAATCCGTGACAACTTGGATAACGCACCTGATTCCTATCATATTGTGCTAAACGGCTCAGTACGCGGCATGGGAACCATTGCTGTAGGTAAAGAAATGGCCATTAATCCCGGCAATGTATTAAGTGAAATACAAGGCGAAGCTGGTAAAGATCCAGCGTTTGGATTGGACGCGGTATGGATTGAATCCTCTGAACGCGAATATGCCCAAGCAGTTGGCTATACCGTAGTAGATTCAAGCACGGTAATTGCGACTCACCTCAACGCGGTAATTAAGAACAATGCCGACGAATTGATGACTTACGACGTAAGCCAACAGCTAATCGACAAAATTGCAGAGACTTCGCCCAAGCTTATTGAAGACTTTATTCCTGAAAAGCTTTCCTTGGGCACAGTTGTTCGGGTACTTCAAAGCCTTCTGCGTGAGCGTGTGCCGCTACGCGATATGCGCACCATCCTTGAGACTTTGGCTGAAGAAAGTGGGCGCACCCAAGACGCGAACCAGCTTGCGGCCTTGGTTAGACCAAAGCTTGGAAGACTAATAGTCCAAGAAATCATTGAATCTGACGAAGAACTCGCCGTGATGACTCTGGATCCAGAGCTAGAACAGCTAATGAGTGACCTAGTAAGCCGTGCGAACAGTTACGACGAGATTGCTTTAGAGCCATCTTTAGCAGAGAGCTTTTTCAAGTCTGTACGGGACACCATTGAAGAGCTGGAACAACAAGAGTTACCTGCGGTACTAGTCGTTTCGCCACTCCTTAGGCCCTGGCTAGCTCGACTACTGCGAAGGTCGTCTAAAGATTTGACAGTACTTTGCTATACCGAAATTCCTGATGATCAACCCATTCGTGTGGTCTCATCTATTGAAGTTAACCGACGAGAGATTGAGCAAGATTAATCCTTGCAAGAGTAAATTATGGAACTAAAAAGATTTGTAGCCGCCGACACTAAATCTGCAATGGAGCAGGTGAGAGCCAGCTGTGGAGAAGATGCTTTGATCATTAGCACAAGCCGTATAGGTAACAAGACCGAGATGATTTGCGCTGTTGAAATTGCCCCTGAGGAAGCGTCCGAACATAGTTCTGCCGCAGCTGTAGTAAATATGCTATCCAAGGCTGTAGCGCACTCTGATATAACAGAGCCAAGGGTTGGGAAAGCAGCGGATGATAGCCCTTTTGCGCCTAATTCTGACACATCCAAGCCAGCGGATAGCGATAGTTTTTCTAGTCAGTTGGGGACCGCGCTGCGCGGTTCAAGCACCCAGGCGAAAAACAGCGACACTAAAGCCGAGCACGGCCCCCAAGCTGCTGCATCTACTTCTGCTCCTAAGCATACCCCTGTCCGAGAGTCTGAGGCTTCTATGAGTGAGATGCGCCAGCTAATGCAGACCATACAGTCAGAGTTTTCGGACTTACGCGAGACGCTACAGCATCAATCAACAGCTAATGTGCCAATCGATAGAGCAAGGGCTGCTATTTCTTCATTTAACCGATTGATTCAAAAGCGCGGTGAAGACCAATTTCAGAATGTGCTAGAGCAAATTCAACGGCTAAATAAGCTTTGCCCAGGACAACAACAAAACTGGCAAGGCGCGCATCTTTTCCTAGGCCTACCAGGCAGCGGAAAGACAAGCTGTATCATGCAAATTGCAGACAACTTGGCCTCATCAATCAATACATCAAGCAAACCCAATGCACTAATTACACTTACGCAACCTGGGTCACTAAAAGAACAAGGACAATCCTGGCCTGCACTTAGCCGACATGCGCAGAAGCTCAATATTGCTTATTTTCACGCCACCGATGAGGTAGCGTTATCAAAGCTCTTGGAAACTTATGGGCCAACGCATAATGTCTTTATTGACAGCCATGCTGAACAACTTACTGATGATGAAGCTTTATTTAACCTGGTGAGCCAAAATTCCTTAATACCCCATGTTTGTTTCCCAGCAGATAACTCACTGCTAATACTCGAAAATTTGAGACAGCGCGCGCCGTGGCTAGTATCCTCTATGATCTTAACTCGACTGGATTTAGCACCAGACTTCGAATCGCTCGTAAGCGCTTTGGAAGTAGTAGGTGCACAAGTTGATTGCGTCACAGGTTGCGCGCCGAGTGACTGGAACCAGGAACACAGCGCTTAATGAAAAGAATAAGAATCGCCTCACTAATTAATTTAGGCCCTTGTAAGCGACATGTCTGAATCCCTAAATACAACATCTGTTATTGGCATTGCCAGCGGCAAAGGCGGGGTTGGCAAAACTACCATTGCCGTGAACTTGGCTTTAGCCCTATGCAAGGAAAACCGCACAGTTGCGTTGCTGGACGCAGACCTTGGTTTAGCCAACTCGCAAATTATTTTGGGTATTAACGCTCCGTTTAATGTTAGCCACGTGTTTAATGGAGAGAAAACTGTCGACGAAGTCAGCGTCAGCAATGACGACGGTCTACTCCTTATACCAGGTGCGTCAGGGAATGAATCTCTAGCAAACATCACGGCGATACAGGCCAAATCTTTAGTCGAGCAAATTTTACATACCTATCCAAATTTAGATATTCTAATCATCGATTCTGCGGCAGGATTATCTAGTTCTAATATGAGCTTTTTGGATGCTTGCCATGCGCGATTAGTGATATTGCAAGACGAGCCGGCTTCTATTGCCGATGCTTATGGGCTGATAAAGCTGGAAAGCCGCAAAAATCGTCTCGATACACTCTTTGTTATTCCCAACAAGGTTGCCTCTCAAGACATTGGAAATGGTCTTTTCAATAAAATGAATCGTGTTTGCATGCAGTTCCTTGAAGAACCTGTTAATTATTTATACTCTGTTGTACAAGATGATTTACTTTCGCAGATAATTAGGCGGCGAGAGAGCCTTCTTAACGATCACCCCAGTAGCAGAGCAGCGGCAAATTTCAGAGCTTTTGCTAAATCAATTGTTAAATTGCTAGGTTCTTCGAAATTTTCTGCAAACTCAGCTGAAAAAGTTAACTAACTGGCTTCGACCTATGTCTGATATTGACGCATATTCAGAGCAACAAGCAGATGCCAGCATCTCTATTGGCCAGCATTATACCCTGGTAAAAAGAATTGCTTACCATTTGCGTACTCGCCTGCCTTCTAGCATAGCGACTGATGATCTAATTCAAGCTGGCATGGAAGGTTTAATCCATGCACAAAAATCATTTGAGCCTTCGAGGGGGATAGCGTTCGAACTTTTCGCGAAAACTAGAATTAGAGGAGCAATGCTTGATGAAGTAAGGCGAATTTCCTATTCCACTAGGTCCGCCATAACTATCAAGCGTGAACATAGCCAAGCCATAAGCACTCTTAGTACGGAATTTGGTCGACCTCCAAAAAATAGCGAAGTTGCCAAATTACTTAATAAAGACACGGAGACCTACGAAAAAGATCGAATTATTGCTGAAGGTGTGGATATCGTAAGCAGTGATGCTACACCGAACCAATTTGAAGAATTCAGTCAGGTAGCCGACGGGCCTGATGAAAGTCTAGAAAAAGACCAGATGATCAAAAATTTAGCTGATTCAGTCGAACAACTTCCCGAAAGAGCAAAATTAGTCCTAGCCCTTTATTACCAGGAAGAAATGAACCTCAAAGAGATTGGCGCTATTTTGAGCGTTAGCGAATCAAGAGTTAGTCAAATCATATCTGAAACTGCAAAAAAACTTCGTGGATTGATGAATTAACAGGCATATCAAATTCGCGATTCAGAAAACGCAGAAGTTTTCAACAGTGACTTTGTGCAGCAAGTTATTGTTATAATTGGAGGATGTGCTTAGCATCTTCAACTAGAGCATCGAAATAATGGGCCTATTTAAAGGTATGAACGACTCCCGTGAGCGTAAAAAAGCTAAGGCTTTTTATGAGAGCGGACTAAACCCATCACAAAACGCCGGCGATGCCCGCAGGACCAAGTCGATCCTGGGGAATAGATGTAGTGCATTTATTAATTTAACTTTTATTGAAGGTGCAAGAAAAACTACAGATTATATCGAGGCCGCCACCAGCGCCAAGAGCCAAGGCAGGCCGAATCCACCTCAACCCTCTACCAGCGCGTACAAAGAAGTCAAAACCATGGGCGGTAAGGTCTGGGTATATTTACCACAGAGTTATACTAACCAGCTTTTTGCCTTGGGCTCAAAATATCAGCAAGAGATGGTTACTAAAGATAGGGCAATAGAAATTACGACCACCATCACCGACGAAATAACAGCAAGCTTGGAATTAGATCACCCTATTCGACCACTGCAATTTCTGATCAGTGAAGAAGAAGAAGAAGAAAGTGCCGAAGACTTGGACCTAGATGAAGACCAAACAGGAAGCGCCGCGGACGCAGAAAGTGACAACGAGGAAACCTAAAAAAATTTCGCCAAATGCTACTAGGAGTCTATGAATGTGGCTGAAAGGATAAACTCCTCACACACGACATTAAAAACAGCCAAGCTTAACTTTACGACCTTTCGACCTTGTTGACGCAAATGGTTTATTCCACAGAACTATTTACCACCACTCATTTCGTCTTGTAACACCTGCATTAACGCTGCCACCGACATAGCCCTAGTTTTCGCATAGCCATTCCCAGCCCATAAGCTTTGAAACTCAACATCGTTGCTGTTAGCAGCAGCCTGTCGGACAGAGCCTGTTAACGTGTTTTGAATAGGAAATGGTAGTGTTGGTTTACGCACCATATCCGTCATAAAACGATTGCTAATGCCTCGAGCCCTACGTCCCGAAAATCCACGGGTGAATTGCGTGGGCCGCGGCTCATCGCTAACCAACATCGCACGATAACTCGATGGAGTACCCGCCTCATCGCAACACAAAAAGGCAGTGCCCATCTGCGCAGCCACCGCACCTAGAGTTAGGACCTTGTTAATATCTTGGCCGGACATTATGCCACCAGCCGCCACAATTGGGAGGGGAGTCGCTTTGACCAAATCTCGCACCAAGTATTCAACAGGTACTTCGTTGTCATCACCATGTGCACTAAATGTTCCTCGGTGACCACCAGCCTCAATACCCTGTGCCACAATGAAATCAGCGCCCGACTTTACAACAGCTAACCCTTCTTCTACGTTGGTCGCCGTGACGCCAACGCTAATATTTTGCGAATGCGCTGCCTGAATAATATCTTGTGAAGGCAGGCCGAAGTGGAACGTAAGCATTGCCGGCGGCTCTGCCCAAATGGCTTTAAGCTGCTGGGTGATATCTGGGAAGAATGGCGCGGTGGGTAGACTTAAGGTGTACTCGTCGTCAAGAGAAAAGCCCGATAGTGCTGTAATAGCATCTGCAATTATCTGTTTGCTCGGCATTTCCACAGGCTCAAAGATAAAGAAATTGGCATTAACCGGCCCCGATGTCAGCGCCTTTGTCTCAGCTAAATCCTGAGCAATTTTCGCGGCCCCGGAATACGCAAAACCGAAACTTCCGACGCCACCAGCGTTGCATACCTCGCTGACCAGTAATGGGGTATTCAAACCACCGGCCATAGGGGCTTGGATTATTGGCTGCCGCAGTAGTGCAAACTGGAATTTTTCGCCGCGCTCACCAATCACTCGACAGTCACTGACTGAGTTCAACAGGGGGGGGGTTTACCTTCACTGTTAGAGTGACCACAAATAGACTTCATTTTCATTTCCGTAATAATATCCCATTTATAAAAAGAGAAGTATCCCCTCTTTTCATTGAATACCTCTAATATTCATCATGAACAGAATCTATTCCTCTTCGTTATCTTTGTCCTCATGCTCTTTGAGTTTTTCTTGATACTCCTCTTCAGAGAGGTTGTGCCAACCAATACATTTGCCAGTTGGACTTCTTCCGCAACCACATTCCATATTCATCTCCTATATTGATAATTAGTTTTTTGGTTTAAATACAAAATACAAAGATACGCTCAGCAAGTAAATTTGTATATTTTTGAACAGGTCGGCAGTGATTAACCAATCTGAATGGGCAAGAACAATTGCGAAAACCATAAACACCGTTAAAACCAAAGCAAAGACTCTGGTTAACAACTGACCCCATAATCCACTTATAAAACCCGTTAGGATAATTCCAACTCCACCAATAACCTCTACCAAGGGAACTAGTGTTGCAATTGAATTAGGGAATCCAAATCCTACTAGCATTTCTGAGGGCAGTGGAAACTTGCCGTAACCATATAAGAAAAAAGATACCCCTAGAATAATTCTAAGGAACCAAGGTCCAATAAATGAAACCTTTTCAAAAGTCTCGTTAATATATTCATTTAATCTATTCATTTGTAATCTCTATTGATTGAAAAAAGGCATAATAATATATACAGTGACTTTAACAAGTACTAAATTATTAGTGTGTACTAATTAAAAACATAGTGAAAAACTTATGCAAGAAGAATATTGTCCAATACACGAAGTTACAAAACTAATCGGTGGTAAGTGGAAAATGCCGTTGATGTATGTCATTCAATCAGGACCAAAAAGATTTGGTGAGTTAAGGAGAACTTTATCTCCAATAACTGAGCAAATGCTAACCAAACAATTAAGAGAACTTGAAAATCATAACTTAATACTAAGAAACGACTTTAAAACGACACCTCCAAAGGTGGAGTATTCTCTTACAAATTTTGGTAAATCTTTATCTGGCATTATTAATCAGTATCAAGATTTTGGTAAAAAAAATAAAAAACAAATCATAGAACTATTAGCATAAGGGGTTCCATAAGTTGAGTTGTTGCTTCTGCAATAAATAACAAACGACAAATATTGATACAGTCTGTCTACTGCAAAATCACTACTCTGAACTACTCTACTGTAACGGACTTAGCGAGGTTTCTAGGCTGATCGACATCCGTGCCTTTATGAACTGCCACATGATAAGCCAACAACTGCAGGACGATGGTGTAAGCGATAGGCGCCAAAAAAGTGTCTACTGCGGGCAAAGATACGATCCTCACCCCTGGTTCAGACTTAAAAGAGCTGCCGGTTTCAGCAAAAACCAATAGCTCGCCACCTCGTGCACGTACTTCGTGCAAATTGGATTCGAGTTTTTCTAACAATTCGTCGTTGGGAGCCACAGCTACGACCGGCATTTTTTCGTCTACCAATGCCAATGGTCCGTGCTTTAACTCTCCTGCGGCATAGCCTTCAGCGTGGATATAGGAAATCTCTTTGAGTTTCAGCGCACCTTCCATCGCGATTGGAAAGAGACTGCCGCGACCAAGGAACAGGGAGTGGTTTTTATCAATGAATCTTTCGGCTTCACTAGCAATTGCATCATCAAGACTCAGAATGTTCTCGATTAGGCTGGGGAGGTTGTGCAAGGCTTCAACAATTTGTTGCTCTTTGCCTGGATTATCAGCATTACGTCGGCCCAACAAGATCGCGAGTAAAAGTAAAACTACCAACTGAGCGGTGAACGCCTTAGTTGACGCAACACCGACTTCCGTTCCCGCATGCAACATAAAGGAGAAGTCGCTTTCTCTAACGATTGACGAGGTGGCGACATTACAGAAAGTCAGTGTTGCCAAAAATCCCGATTCCTTCGCTTTGCGCAAAGCGGCAAGCGTATCTGCTGTCTCACCAGATTGTGAAAGTGTCACAAAAAGAGATTTTTTTGAATGCGCTACCTTACGATAGCGAAATTCGCTGGCTATTTCTACCTGACAGGGGATATCTGCTAACTCTTCAATCCAATAACGCGCAACGCTCGCGGCGTAAAAACTGGTGCCACAGGCAACAATGGTAACGGTCTCAACTTCATCTAAAACAGTCGATATGCCGAGACCCAAGGATTCTTCCAACACAGCAATTTTGCCTATCCTACCTTCTAGCGTATCTAAGACGACTTGGGGCTGTTGAAAAATTTCTTTCTGCATAAAATGCCGGTAGTTACCTCGCTCAACATCGGCAACCCCTACTTGTACTTCAACACTGGCCCGTACAACGGACTCGTCATTTATGTTCCAAAAATCTATGCTGCCAGCCTTAACATCTACTAGATCGCCTTCTTCTAAAAATATAAATCGATCTGTAACCGCGTTCAGAGCCAAAACATCCGAGGCAACATAGTTTTCGTCTATGCCTTTGCCAACGACTAACGGACAACCTAAGCGCGCGGCAATAATTTGATCCGGGAAAAGTGGGCTTAAAACAGCAATAGCAAAAGCGCCTTCAAGACGTTTAATGGTTAATCTAACGGCTTCTAGCAGCGTTTGGCCTGCCCCTATATAGCTGTCCACCAAGTGAGCGACGACCTCTGAATCAGTATCAGAAGCGAAAACGTAACCTGCTGCTTTGAGTTCATCGCGCAATACATTGTGATTTTCGATGATTCCATTATGCACA